>JACCDU010382247.1_pt1 | contig 13053 bp, 15 predicted proteins | sample 7446081 | NCBI WGS metagenome assembly JACCDU01 (sample SAMN15323447, study PRJNA562643) | freshwater metagenome | isolation source: river surface water | place: USA:Blue River Watershed | collected 2017-08-17 | reverse complement strand
GTCACTTCTTGAGCCATGGCTGCGGGGCTCAATGCTGCAGTGAGGGCGGCAGCGGCAGCCACTTTGAGAATACGAGTCTTCATTTTTGTCTCCGGTTAAAAACTTAAGTCAGTGCATGCACCAGCCACAAGGAAATGGCGGGGAACGCGATCAACAACGACAAGCGAATGCCGTCAGTGATAAGGAAGGGCACAACACCCTTGTAAGTCTCGACCATGGGCACATCTTTGGCTAGGCCATTCATGATGTACACGTTCAAGCCCACAGGCGGGAAGATCATGCCGATCTCACACACGGTGAGAATCAGGATACCAAACCAGAGTGCCTTGTCAGACGGGTTTAACCCGAAGAAGTCCATGCCCAAGATTACGGGGAACAGGGTGGGCACGGTCAACAGAATCATGGACATTTCATCCATCACGCAACCAAGGATGATGTAGAAAATCATGATGCCGGCCATGACGACAGTGGGCGTGATTTGCAAATGACTCACCATGTCGGCCAGTTGCGCGGGCAGCTGTGACAACGCCAATGAGGCATTGATCATGTCAGCACCAATGAAGATCAAGAAGATCATGCCGCTGGTTTGCGCCGTGGTACGAATGGAGGCGACGAGCTTGTCAAACGTCATTTCGCGGCGCAGCAAAGTGATGGCAAAAGTCAACACGTTGCCAATGGCCGCACCTTCGGTCGCGGTGAACACGCCGCCGTAGATGCCGCCAAACACCACCAAGAAGATGGCTGCGATAGGCCACACGTTTATGGCGCTGGTTAGCACTTCGCTGGCTGTGGCAGCTTTGGCTTGAGGCGCTTGGTCAGGGTGAATGCGAACGATCACCGCAATAGCGATCAAGTAGCCCACAGCTGCCAGCAGCGCTGGGATGTAGGCAGCTAAGAACATCTTGGTGATGTTCTGCTCTGTCAAGATGGCGTAGACCATCAAGGTGACGGATGGAGGTAACAACACACCCATCGTGCCGCCCGTCGCAAGCGCGGCAGTGGCAAGTCGGCCCGAGTAGTTGATGCGGCGCATTTCTGGGTAAGCCACTTGCGCAATCGTGGCCGTGGTGGCAACGGTCGAGCCAGAGATGGAACCAAATGCGGCACATGCCAACACACCCGCCATGGCCATGCCGCCTTTGAAGCGACCAAGCAAGGCGTTCGCAAAGTCAAACAATGCTTTGGACAAGCCACCGTGCACGGCAAACGCGCCCATGAGCATGAACAGGGGAATGACTGACAAGTCGTAAATCGAGACGCGGCTATACACAGCGCCTTTGAGGTGTGACATCAAAGGCAGCCAACCGGCCAGTGCCATGTAGCCCAATGCACCTGGCACAAACATAGAAATCGCGATGGGCACGCGAACAGACATCAGCACCAACATGGCGCCAAACATGGCTAAGCCAATACTCATCGTGCTCATACTTCTTCCTTTGTCATCAGACCGAGGTGTTGCAGGGTTTGAACCAAGCCAATCACCGAGCACAGAGCCAAGCCTGCCACCATCAAGATGTAGGGAATCCACAGGGGCAAAGCAATCAGCATGGACGTCTCTTGCGCGGCCTTGATGTCAATGCCGCCCACGACCACACGCCATGCGACCAAAGCCATCACGACGGTGTAGAGAAAAGTGCCCAAACCATCCAGCGCGTTTTGCGTTTTCTCACTGGCGTTGGCCGTGAAGAAATCCACAATGATGTTGGCACGGCGAAATTGCGTGTAAGGCAGAAAACAGGCTACCACCACAGCGCAGCCCAGTTGTACCAATTCCACATCACCCAAGATGGGGTGCGAGAAAAATGCACGGCCAATCACGCTGACCACAGTGATGCTGGCGATGGCTACCAACACAACACCACCAATGGTGGCGCTTGCATCGCACAAGCGCTGTAGCAACCTATCCACACCCGCGGAGGGCGTTTGGGTTTGAGTCATGAGATCTCCTGAATTATTTTTGTTTCAGGGGCTATTTTGTCTAGAGTTCGACCTAAATTTCTTCCTAAAAAAATCTAACAGATATTAAATTTATGCATAGCAAGTGCTAGGGTATGCAAAAAATATAAGGGTGATCACTGATGCGATCACCCTGTTGATTCATGGCTCAGTGTCCAAAGTCTAAAGGTAAGCCGACATAGTTTTCAGCCATCGTTCTGGAGCCTGCTTCGCTGTGGATGAGGTAATCCAATTCTGCCTCTTGGAACTTCTGTCCGATTTCGCCTTGGTCGGGGAAGTTGTGCATCAGGCTGGTAAACCACCATGAGAAACGCTCGGCTCGCCAAATGCGCGCCAAACAGCGTGTGGAGTAGTGATCAATGCCTGCCTGTGACTTTTCGACGCACGCTTCAATCAGAGCGTCTGACAAATACTTCACATCGGTGGCGGCAAGGTTTAAACCTTTTGCGCCTGTTGGAGGAACAATGTGGGCCGCATCGCCAGCCAAGAAGAGGGAGCCAAAGCGCATGGGTTCAGTGACGAAACTGCGCAGCGGGGCGATGCTTTTCTCGATGCTGGGACCTGTCACCAAGTGGTCACGTGCTTCTGGGTCTAAGCGGTTGCGCAGCTCGGCCCAAAACGCATCGTCTGACCACTGTTCGATTTTGTCGGTGAGAGGTACTTGCAAGTAGTAACGGCTTCGTGTGTGGCTGCGCTGTGAACACAATGCAAAGCCGCGTGGGCTGTTGGCGTAGATGAGTTCTTCGTGCACAGGTGGTGTATCGGACAACAAGCCTAGCCAGCCAAAGGGGTACACCTTCTCGAATTCTTTGATGGAATTTTTGGGTACGCTGGCGCGGCACACGCCATGAAAGCCATCACACCCAGCAATAAAGTCACATTTGATGGTGTGGCTCTTGCCATCTTTGCTAAAGCTCACGCTGGGTTGAGCGCTGTCGAATCCGTGAATTTGCACATCGTCGGCTTCGTAGATGGTTGTCAGACCTGCAGCTTGACGGGCATCCATCAAATCGCGGGTGACTTCGGTTTGTCCGTAAACCATGACCTTTTGACCGCCTGTCAGACCTGCCAAATCGATGCGGTGACGCTCACCCTTGAACAACAAATCAAAACCTGTGTGCACCAAACCCTCTTGATGCATACGTTTGTCAACTCCAGCTTGGGCTAGCACATCCATGGTTACTTGTTCCAGTACACCAGCACGGATACGACCCAACACATAGTCTGGGCTCTGACGTTCGATGATGACGGCTTCGACGCCAGCCTTATGCAATAACTGACCTAACAGCAAGCCTGAAGGGCCTGCGCCAACAATCACCACTTGTGTACGCATGTCTCAATCCTTTTTGTTGAAGTGGCATGAGATTAACGTTGCATTTGATCTTGCGCAAAGTGGAGTCTGACATGATGCGCGTTGATTAGAATGTTTGCACGATCATCGTGCAATGAGCGAAATGTCAAATCAACTTAACAAAGCCGACTGGATTGAAGGCATGGCTCGTGGCATGGCTGTCTTAGAGAGCTTCGACACAGAGCGTCAACGTCTCAATGCCACGCTGACAGCTGACCGAACGGGTTTGACGCGTGCGGCTGCCCGTCGTCATTTGCTCACGCTTGCACATTTGGGCTACTTGGAAACGGACGGTCAGTATTACTGGCTATCTGCAAAAGTATTGGGTTTTGCTGGCAGCTATCTTTCTGGAGCACGTTTGCCGCGTGCAGTGCAGCCTACATTGCATCAGCTAAGTTTAGCCACACAGCTTTCTTGTTCGGTTGCCGTTCTTCAAAACGACGCTGTCATCATTGTGGCTCGTGGCATATGGCAAGGGCCTGAATCATCGCCCACCAAGACCAGACACAACGTCCTAGCGTATGGATTGCATGTGGGCACGCGTTTACCTGCGCATGCCACGTCGACAGGTCAAGTGTTACTGGCAAATTTAAATGCGGAGCAACTTCAAGCGTGGATAACAGGCAATAGCTTGAGCCGTTTGACGGCACATACTGCTACGCAAGTACGGGAGCTCAAGCGCAAACTTAGACAGGTCGCTAAGCAGGATTACAGCTTGGCTATGCAAGAGCATGAGCTTGGTGTAGACGCATTGGCTGTACCACTGCGCAATGAAAGAGGTGATATGGTGGCTGCGCTTAACTTGGTGCGTTCAGGCGCAAATGCTGACTCCCCCAATTTGGTAGAGCGCTGGTTGCCGTTGTTGCAGCAGACAGCTCAGGCATTGCGGCCTCTGATTTAGCGAGTTGTGATCGGTTTAGATGGAATGCCATACACCAAGCCAGACGCTACGCCACCAAACAAATCTCCCACGACCAAGGGGACGTCAATGAATTCATGTTTCAGGGCCTGCTGAAATGTACGTAACGCTGATGAGCCACCTGTGAGGTAAATAGCGTCTGGTTTTTTGCGCGCCAAGTTTGCGCGTTCCACGCATTCACGCGCACACGCCACGATGTTAGCCAGCAGTTGACCCACGTTCGCTTGAATATCGGCTGGGCTAAGTGATGCGGCTAAGTTAGCTTCGAGGTATGTCAGTTCAATGGTGGCGGTGCTGTTGTTTTGAGAGCACAAAATTTTGGCTTGTTCGACACTATGAGCCATGCGATGGCCGAAGCGTTCGGTGAGCACGCGCATCAACCGATCGTGCAAGCGCACATTGCTGTAGTTGACTTGCAGCGCTTTGGCTTGCGCCATCGCTTTGGGCTGGTATTGCCAGTTGATCAAGTGCCAGGTGGCCAAATCAAAAAACACGCGGTTGGGCACTTCGCGCTGATCTGGGCCTAGGTGGCCGTAACCCAACAAGGGCATGAGATGGCCGAGGCTGAGTTTTTGGTCGAAGTCCGTGCCGCCAATGTGTACGCCGGTGGTAGCCAACACATCATCCGCGCGGTTGGGTTGGTGCATACGTTCCGGCCCCAAGCGCACCACGGTGAAGTCAGAGGTGCCGCCGCCAATGTCGGCCACAAGCACCGTGGTTTCGCGTGTGAGGCGCTGCTCGTAGTCCAGTGCTGCTGCGATGGGTTCGAGTTGAAACGAGATGTCTGTGAAGCCCACGCGTTGGGCGGCTTGGTGCAAGGCGTCTTCGGCTTGTGCGTCGCGTGCTGCATCGTCATCCACAAAATGCACAGGGCGGCCCATGACAACACGCGTGGGGGCAACGCCTAAATGGCGTGTGGCGCGTTCGCGCAACTCTGCCAAGTAGGTGGCGATGATGTCGGAGAAGTTCACCAACTGGTTGTTGATGACGGTGGTCTCCATCAGCAGCGGGCTACCCAACAGGCTTTTGAGCGAGCGCATCAAGCGGCCCTCGGTGCCTTCTAAGTAATGTGTGATGGCGTCTCGGCCAAAGTGTGTGCTGTGTTCTTCGGCGTTGTAAAACACCGCCGTAGGCATGGCCAGAGCTTGGCCCTCTAGGGGAATGAGCTGGGCTTTGCCTTGGGCCGACGCCCAAGCGATGGCGGAGTTGGATGTGCCGAAGTCAATGCCCAAAATGCCCACGTTAGCTCACCAGCCCCACATACACGTTTTGCACATCGTCGTTGTCGTCAATCGCAGACAGAAAGGCCTCGACTTCTTCCAAAGCCGCAGCGCTCAAGTTGGCTGGGTCGATGGGGTTCTTGGGCTTGTAACCAAGTTTGGCTGAGAGCACGTTGAAGCCATGCGCGGGCAGGGCGCGGCTGACCAAGTCCAAATCTGTGGGTTCGGTGATGAACACCGAGGTGCCTTCGTCGCCCGCTTCAAAGTCTTGCGCACCTGCTTCGATGGCGGCCAGTTCGGCATCTGCATCAGGCGCTGTAGGCTCAGCTTCGATCAAGCCAATGTGGTCAAAGTCCCAAGACACCGAGCCCGACGTGCCGAGCTGACCTTTGCGAAACAGCACGCGCATTTCGGGCGCGGTGCGGTTGACGTTGTCGGTCAAGCACTCGACCATCACCGCGACTTGGTGCGGGGCGTAGCCCTCGTAAATCACGCGTTCAAACTGCACAGCCTCTCCGGTGAGGCCTGCCCCTTTTTTGATCGCTCGGTCCAATGTGTCTTTAGGCATGGAGACCTTGCGGGCTTGTTCCATCACCATGCGCAGGCGTGCATTGGACGCCGGGTCGGCACCATTGCGAGCAGCCACCATGATGTCTTTGGCGAGCTTGCCAAACATGCGACCTTTGGCGTTGGCGGCTAAGTCTTTGCCTTTGGCTTTCCATTGAGCGCCCATGTGTGTGTTCCTATGTGTTTTGTCTTGGGTTTAGTTGTCGGCACTCGCGCTCCAGCGCTCGTTCCATGCGTGTTCGATTTGACGGCGGTCGCGCTTGGTGGGGCGGCCGTGCTCGATGCTGTGTGCGGGTTCAAACGCCAAGCGGTTTTGCTCAGCTTGTTTGGCGCGCAAAGCAATGCTCTCGGCCGTCTCTTCGTAAAGCTGTTGTGCAACGGGTGCAGGGCCGCGTGCGGCGCTGATGCCTTTGACTTGAACGGTTTTAGTGATGTTGCCTTGGCGCACGGTGAGCATGTCACCCACTTTCACTTCGCGCGCAGGTTTGACATCTTGTCCGTTGATTTGTACGCGGTGCTTGGTCACTTCATCACAAGCCAAGCTACGTGTTTTGTAAAAGCGTGCGGCCCACAGCCACTTGTCGATGCGCAGGCTGTCCATCAGGGGTTGAACACATCCAAGACGCGCGTCAGGTCGTGTCCTGTGTAGGTGGGCTTGGGGCCGATGGCTTCAAAAGGCAGCTGTTGGCGATTGACCCACAGCGTGGTGAACCCAAACCAAGTGGCGCCCAAGGCGTCCCAACCATTGCTGGAGACAAACAAAATGTCTTGCTTCTCAGCGGGGATGGTCTGTTGCACCAAGCCATAGGCTTCGGGCGAGGTTTTGAACAAGCGAATGGGGTCGACCGAAATGACGTGGTCAATCAACTCGGTCATGCCCGCGCTTGACACCGCGGTGCTGAGCATGTCCATGCTGCCGTTCGACAGAATGGCAGTGGTGATGTCACGCTCTTTCAGGCTCTGCAACACGCCTACGTTTTCGGCGAAGGGCGTGAGCTTGGCGTATTGGCCCATCAGGGCTTCGATGTCTTCGGGTTTGGCATCGAGCTTGAATCTCTCAAGCGTGTAGAGCAGGGCGCTGCGCGTGATGTCCCAAAACGATTGGTAGTGGCGGCTGCCTTCTGCGCGATGCGGGTCAGACATCGTGATGAGTCGCGTGTAGTCAATCTGCTTGTCGCGCCACAGCATCGAGATGGCTGCGCCTTGGCCTGGGTAGAGCTGCTCGGCCAATGCGCCGATGGAATAGATATCAAACAACGTGCCATAAGCATCGAACACAACGGCTTTGATTGACATGTTCAGTCCTCGTTGGGCAATAAGCAGCAGGTGTCACCACTGGCGGGGCGTTCTAGCTTGATGCGGTGGATGTTGGGCAGAGTGGCTTTGAGGTCGTTGTAGATGAAAGCGCACAGATTCTCTAACGTGGCGGGGCCGAGGCCTGCCACTTCGTCGAGGAAATGGTGGTCGAGCTTTTCGCGCACTTTCTCCACTTCTTTGCGCAAAAACGCGAGGTCCATCATCATGCCGGACTCTGGGTCTGGCTTGCCTGCAATAGTCACTTCGGCGTGGTAGGTGTGACCATGAATGCGCAAGCTGCCTTCCGCATCAATCTTGCGGCGCAGGGTGTGAGCGGCTTCAAAGTAGAAGCGCTGGCTGAGTTCGTATTTCATCGGATGCCAATCAACTTATGGGTTTGCACGCTCAGTCGCCAGCGCGGGTGTGCTTGGCAGTAGGCCACAGCTGCTGCAGTGTTGGCGGCAGCGTTGGGCCCATCCATGGGCTGCAAGTAAAAGTGTTCAAAGTGCAATGCTTCGTAAAGCGCAGGCTCGGCACCCGCTTGCGGATACACCCACTTGAGTTCTTGACCTGCGGCCACCACGCGCAGGCTGCCTGCTTTGGGGCTCATGCACAGCCAGTCAATGCCTTTGGGCGGCAGCACCGTGCCGTTGGTTTCCACGGCAATGGTGAAGCCAAGCACGTGCAGGGCTTCGACCAAGGCCTCATCCACTTGCAGCAAGGGCTCGCCACCGGTCAGCACCACAAAGCGGTGCTCGGTGTCGGTGGCAGGCCAAAAGCTGGCAATGGCGGCTGCCAAGGCTTGTGCGCTGTCAAACTTGCCGCCGTGCGTGCCATCGGTGCCGACAAAGTCGGTGTCGCAGAACTGGCAAATGGCCGAGCTGCGGTCTTCTTCACGGCCGCTCCACAGGTTGCAACCGGAAAAACGGCAAAACACGGCGGGTTGCCCTGCATTGGCGCCTTCACCTTGCAAGGTGTAGAACATTTCTTTCACGCTGTACGTCATGCCGCTATTTTCGCAGCAAGTTACGTGTCACCTTTTTGTGGGCCAATTGGAGGATGACCCATACATCCTTTGCTCACACTTTCGCACCCACAGGTGAACTCCGCGTCGCCATCAATGTGGGTAACCCCATCTTGGCCCGTCGCCATCCCGAAACGGGTGAGCCTGAAGGCGTGTCGATTGACCTAGCCGCGCAACTGGCCCAACGCTTGGGCTTGCCTTTGAAGCTGGTCGTGTTTGAAGCCGCCAGCAAGTCGGTGGAGGCCCTCAGCCAAGATGAGGCCGATGTGGGCTTTTTTGCCATTGATCCCACCCGCGGGGAAACCATTGGTTTCACCACACCCTATGTGCTGATTCACGGCGCGTACATGGTTAAACAAGACTCACCGCTGCACAGCAACGACGAGGTGGACCGCGCAGGCCACACCGTGGTGGTGGGTAAGGGCAGTGCGTACGATTTGTTTTTGAGTCGCGAGCTCAAAGCCGCTGAGTTGGTGCGCAGCCCTACATCACCCGAGGTGGTGAGTTTCTTTTTGACGCACGGCCACGATGTAGCGGCAGGCGTGAAGCCTCAGCTTGAAGCCGAGTTGCCCAAGCACCCCAATTTGCGCATGTTGCCTGGCCACTTCATGGTCATCTCGCAGGCCATGGGTTTGCCAAAGAATCGTGGCCCCGAAGCACAAGCCTATTTGACGCAGTTTGTGGAAGACATGAAAGCCACAGGTGTGGTGGCCGATGCCATGGCGCGTCACCAGATCGAAGGTGCGACACTTGCGCCTTTGGCTGGCTAAACGGAATTGAGTTGATGGACGTGTTGACGACGCAAACCCTGTCTGGGGTGCATACGGGGATTGAAATCGCTGGGACATTGGCATTTGCTGTGTCGGGCGTGGTCGAGGCAGCACGTAAAAAACTCGATGCCGTGGGCGTCTGCGCCGTAGCCAGCGTGGCGGCTTTTGGCGGCGGCACTTTGCGTGATGTACTGCTGGACCGTCGTCCATTGTTTTGGATTGAACAGTCTTGGTACTTGTGGTCCGTTTTGGGCTTGTGCATTGCCGCCATGTTTTTGATGCGTGCCCAGCATTTCAAACCCACCGAGAAGTCCATGCAATGGCCGGATGCTTTAGGTTTGGGCCTGTTCGCTGCTAGCGGTACGCAAATCGCGTTGGGTCTGCAAATGCCAGCTCTCGTGGCAGTGCTAATGGGTGTCATCACCGCCACGTTTGGTGGTGTTTTGCGTGACATTGTGTGCAACGAAATTCCCACCGCCTTTCACGACCACCACCCCTATGCCGTGTGTGCATTTGCAGGCGGTTGGGTGGTGGTTGCCTTGCACTACTTAAGCTTTGATCCCAATGCCGTGGTGGCTATTGGTGCTGCCACCGTCACGCTGCTGCGTTTGGCGGCATTGCGGTTTGAGTGGCGGTTGCCCACTTGGAAAATTGAAGACTAAACCTGTCGAATATGGCAGTAGATCTGACGCCCGTCCTTTATTCATTTCGCCGTTGCCCTTACGCCATGCGTGCACGCATGGCATTGCGTGTGAGTGGCGTTACTTATGAGCACCGCGAAGTCGCGCTGAAAGACAAGCCCGCCGAAATGCTGGCCGTGTCACCCAAAGGTACCGTACCCGTGTTGTGCTTACCTACGGGGGAGGTGCTAGAGCAAAGCTTAGACATCATGGTGTGGGCTTTGCAACAGAAGGATCCGCAAGCGTGGTTGCCCAGTTCGTCTAAAGCATGGGCGTTAACGCACGAGGGCATTGCGTTGAACGATGGCGAATTCAAAGCCCACTTAGACCGTTACAAATACCCGCAGCGCTTTGGTTTGTTGGATGGCTTGCCCAGCCGCACCAAAGGTGCTGAGGTGTTGCAGGGCTGGCAAGCACGTTTGCAAACGCAGTCGTATTTGTCGGGTGAGCGCTGGGGGTTGTTGGATGCGTGTGTGGCCCCGTTTGTGCGCCAGTTTGCACGCACGGACCGTGCTTGGTTTGACGCTCAGCCTTGGCCTGAATTGGCGCAGTGGCTGCTTGCATTTGAAAACTCTGAGGCGTTTTTGGCAGTGATGCACAAACACCCGTTGTGGATGCCGCCACAAGCCTGAGCGCACGTGACTTAGGTTGCGCTAGCGGTGCTAGCTTTTTCGCTCAGCGAGACGTCTTCAAAAAATCCATCACCAGTTGCCATTGCTCGGGCACGTTCAAAGCAGGCGCATGGCCGCAGCCTTGAACCTCTTCGGTGCGCAACAAGCCCTTGGCCCCAGGTCCGCGTGTGCGCATGGCTTGAATGGTGTCTGGCGAAATCAAGTCGGACAGCGCGCCGCGCAAGGTCATCACAGGAATGTCGAGTGCGTCGTACTCGGTCCACATGGGGTACTCGGGCACTTCGCGGAAAAACTGTTGGGTGATGGCAGGGTCGTAGTGTGGGGTGACGCGGCCATCGGGCAAACGGCGGGTGGAGGTTTCGCACAAGTGTCGCCACTGTGCGTCAGTCAATGCACCAAAAGGCGCGTAGGCGGCTCGGAAAAAAGCTTCTAGCTCGGGCACGGTGTCAAACGCGGGCGGCTGGCCTGCATAGGCTTTAATGCGATCCACCGCAGCCACAGAAATTTCCGGTGCAATGTCGTTGAGTACCAAGCTGCGAATACGGCCTTTGAAGCCGGGCTGTACCAAGCCTGCCGCACACACCAAGCCCAACGCGCCGCCCATGGAGGTGCCGATCCAATGGATGTTTTGAAGACGAAGCGCTTGCACCATGTCCCACGCGATGTGGGTGTAGGTGACAAAGCTGTAGTCCTCTTTGGGGTCGCGGCCCCATTGGCTCAAGCCTCGGCCAATGGTGTCGGGGCAGACCACGAAGTAGTCGTGGCACAGCTTTTGGGCCAGCCAGTCAAAGTCGCGGCCTGTGCGGGCGAGGCCATGCCACGCAATGACGGCGGGCTTTGATGCATCGCCCCAGGTGGTGACATGCAAATTGAACGAATGGCAGGTGAGGTAGTGCGAAACAGGTGTCATGGCGTGCCTTGTGAATGGTCATGATTGTGCCCATGCAGGTGGCGCGAGAGGCTCAGCGTTTACCTGAGCGTTTACGATTAGCCCCCTATGCAATTGCAAGATATTTTGTTTTCTCAAGGCTTTGGCACACGCCGCATCTGCGCGGGGCTGATTCAGCAAGGCCATGTGCAGGTTGATTTGGGCGAGGGCCTGGTGACTTGCGACGACGCGACCCAGTGGGTGGAGGTGCGCGACGGCTTGCCCTACCAAGTGCAGGGCGTGAACTGGCCCTACCACGACAAGGCCTACGTGCTGCTGCACAAACCGGCGGGCTACGAGTGTTCGCACAAGCCCTCAGCGTGGCCGAGCATGTACACCTTGCTGCCTGCGCCGCTGCGTTTTCGCCCACAAAAGGGTGCGGTGCAAGGCGTGCAAGCGGTGGGACGTTTGGATCAAGACACCACCGGCATGCTGGTGCTGACCGATGATGGTCAGCTGATTCACCGCATGAGCTCACCACGCCACCACGTGCCCAAGGTGTATGAGGTGACCACGGCCGATCCGCTGGATGCCAAACAAGTGCAGCGTTTGCTCGACGGCGTGGTGTTGGACGATTCGCCCAAACCCGTCAAGGCCGCTGCTTGCGAGGCCGTGGCCGAACACCACCTGCGCCTGACCCTGACGGAAGGCAAGTACCACCAAGTCAAACGCATGTTGGCGGCTGTGGGCAACAAAGTGGTGGGCTTGCACCGTTCGCAGATTGGCGCGATGCCATTGCCAGCCGATTTGCTGCCAGGCCAGTGGCGTTGGATCAGCCAAGATGAGTTAAAGCTGTTAGCTACAAACGCTTAACTTCTAGGGCGATTGCTGCTTTTTTGCGCTGCATCAAGTGATTCGGGGTGTTTTGAACCCCTGTTCATCCTCGGGTAAGCCCTCGCTAGTTACACTGAGCGAAGTTTCTTCAAGGTATTTTTTGTGTTTTTGATTCAACGTTTGACGCTGGCTTTGGCTGGCATGCTGCTTTTGGCAGCGCCTGCCGTGCAAGCGGCCAATCCCATTTTTGTGCTCAATTCTTTAGATGCCAACGTCAGCGTCATCGACCCTGTTACTTGGCAAGAAACCCGTCGCATTCCTACGGGTAAAGAGCCGCATCACATCTACCTCACGCCGGACGAAAAATCAGTCATCGTCGCCAATGCTGGGGGTGATTCACTCACCTTCATCGATCCACGCACAGCTGAAGTTCAACGTGTGGTGCGCGGCACGATTGACCCATACCAACTGCGCTTTTCGCCCGATATGAAATGGTTTGTCACAGTGGCCAACCGCTTGAACCACATCGACATTTACCGCTGGGACGGCAAAGAGCTCACGCTGGTCAAACGCATTCCATCGGGCAAAACACCTAGCCATATTTGGATCGACACCAAAAGCACAACGGCCTACGCCACCATGCAAGACAGCAACGAACTCGTTGCGGTGGACTTGGCTTCGCAAACCATCAAGTGGCGCATCAAAACAGGCGAAATGCCAGCCGACGTCTTTGGCACGCCAAACGACAAATATTTGCTGGTGGGCCTGACCGGCGACAACCATGTGCAAGTGTTTGATGTGTCGGGCGCACAACCCAAGGTTTTCAAACCCATTCCAACGGGCGCAGGCGCGCATGCCTTCCGTGCGGCAGGCGATGGCCGTCATGTGTTTGTGGGCAACCGCGTGGCCAACACGGTCAACAAAATCGACTACTTG
>JACCDU010395726.1_pt1 | contig 13058 bp, 13 predicted proteins | sample 7446081 | NCBI WGS metagenome assembly JACCDU01 (sample SAMN15323447, study PRJNA562643) | freshwater metagenome | isolation source: river surface water | place: USA:Blue River Watershed | collected 2017-08-17 | reverse complement strand
TTCTACCTGAGTATTGTTATGCCACGTGCGATTCATAAATGAACCTACCCACGACCTCACCTATGACGATGTTTTCATGGTGCCAAGCCGTTCCGAACTTTCATCTCGAATGGATGTTGATCTTTCATCCATAGATGGAACAGGAACCACAATTCCGCTTGTTGTCGCAAACATGACAGCAATTGCAGGTCGACGTATGGCTGAGACGATCGCACGTCGCGGCGGATTAACGGTTATTCCTCAAGATATTCCACATGGCGTTGTTGATGATGTCATCACATGGGTAAAGCAGCGTCACCCTTTCTTTGATACACCAATCACCCTGTCACCACAATCAACTGTTGCAGATGCAATTAGCTTGTTGCACAAGCGTGCACATGGCGCAGTAGTTGTAGTTGAAAACGGAAAGCCTGTCGGAATCATTACTGAAGAGGATTGCAAGAGCGTAGATCGCTTTACACAACTTGGTCAGGTAATGAGTAAGAACCTAACAACAATGCCTGATTCATTAGGTGCTCGCGAAGCCTTCGATTTCTTGAATCAACATCGCCTTAAGTTAGCGCCGGTAGTTTCAAGTAACGGTGATTTAGCTGGAATCATGACTCGCATTGGTGCACTTCGTGGAACTTTGTATTCACCTGCGCTTGATGCTCAAGGACGTTTACGTATCGCAGCAGCAGTGGGAATCAATGGCGATGTTGCCGCTAAGGCTGCAGCGCTGATTGAATCTGGTGCAGATGTATTGGTTGTAGATACGGCACATGGCCATCAAAAGAAGATGCTTGAAGCGTTGGCGGCTATTCGTTCAATCAATCCAACTGTTCCAATCGTTGCCGGCAATGTTGTAACGGCACAAGGTGCTCATGATTTGGTTGAAGCAGGTGCCAACATTATTAAGGTCGGCGTAGGGCCGGGAGCAATGTGTACAACTCGCATGCAAACCGGTGTAGGACGCCCACAATTCTCAGCTGTTCTGGAGTGCGCAACAGAGACGAAGAAGCTTGGTGCACACGTTTGGGCAGATGGCGGAGTCCGTCATCCTCGCGATGTTGCACTCGCCTTAGCTGCAGGTGCTTCACAAGTCATGATTGGATCATGGTTTGCAGGCACATATGAATCTCCTGGAGATTTACAGAGCGATGCAAATGGTCGTCTATACAAAGAGTCCTTTGGAATGGCATCAGCTCGCGCTGTTGCTGCGCGTACTTCAAAGGAAGATGCATTTGATCGCGCTCGCAAGGCGTTGTTTGAAGAAGGAATTTCAACTTCACGAATGTTCTTGAATCCAGCACGACCTGGTGTTGAAGATCTATTGGATGAAATTATTGCTGGAGTTCGTTCTTCCTTCACTTATGCAGGTGCACAGAACATCACTGAGTTCGCAGAGCGTGCCACAGTTGGAGTTCAGTCATCAGCTGGCTACGCAGAAGGACGTCCTCTTCATTCCTCTTGGGGTAATTAAATCTATGAAGCGTTTACTTGGAGTCATTCTCGTAGCGCTCATGGTGGTTCCTGCTTCGGCAGCACAAGCAGATTCTCCGCAAGTAACTGTTATGACTCGCAATTTGTACTTAGGTGCAGATGTCGGAGTGGCAATGGATTTGATTCCCAACTTGTCGGCTGCCGCGCAATTTATGTGGGATCAAGTGAAAGCAACTAATTTCAATAAGCGAGCCCCAAAGTTAGCTGCAGAGGTTATTGCTGCTCGACCGGATGTCATCGGGATCCAAGAAGCAACAATCTGGTTTTGCAAAAAGAATGCGTGGAGCAAGCGCACAGAGGTTTTCAATTTCACCGATCAGTTTCTAGCTGCAACCAAGGCACAGGGTCAGGAATATGTACTGGCCTCGAAGGATGGAAAAACAGCGCTCAACACTGGTTATTCAATCGCAGCGGTTCCCTTTGTAACAATGGTGAATGATCCAGAAACCTTTCAACCTTTATTTGGCCAAGATAAAGCCGCTTGTGGCTTTGAGATTGCAGATGCACTGGCGATTAGCGCAGAGTTAGCTAACAAAGTTTTAGCGGTGGGCAATACTGAATATGAAACGACATACACAATTGTTCCAACGATAATGACTATCTATCGTGGTTACAGTTGGGCAGATATCCAAATAGGAAATACTCCTGTGCGTTTTGTAACAACACATCTTGAATCCTTGTGGGATGAAAACAAGGTTCCAAACGCCGCACAACAGGCACAACAATTAATTGCTGATTTGAAAAATACTAAGCACCCGATTGTCATCATGGGGGATTTCAACAGCGATCCTCGTGATCCAAGAATTTCAGATGATCCCAATGCTGGTGGTCAGCCAACTGCAAGTGAGGTGTGCCCTGCAGGAAGCAGTGTGTGTAACGCATATCTGTTAATGCGTGAGGCTGGATTTAAAGATGCAGGTCCAGATTCATTAGATCCAATGAATAACACTTGGGGAATGAATGCGTTATTGACAGGACCAGATCCAGATCGCTTGAAGTATTCACAACAATTGGGAAACTTTGCTGGATACAGTGATCGGCTGGATTACATCTTTGTGCGAAATGGTGCAGTGCCTGTCAGTTCTCGAATTATTGGTGCGACCCCTCCAAACAATCTCGCTACCGATCATGCAGGAGTTGTATCCCTCATCAGCATTGATTCAACTGTGACCGAAAGAAGCCAGGATCTTCCAGAGCACGCACCGTTTCCAATCTCTTTTTGGCAATGGGTGGGCATCGCCCTTCTCTTATTAATTGTTGGAATCATTGCTAGAAAGAGATTCAGGTAGGCTAGAGATATGACCAAGCCGACCATCATCCTTGCCACAAGCAATGGCGTTGGAATGGGCCATTTGGCCCGAGCAAGTGCCGTTGCAGTTGCACTTAAAGAGGTCGCAAACCCAATTATTGTTTCAATGGCGGGCGGTATTGCTGAGATTCCTGGATTCATGGGTATTCGATGCGAGTACATTCCTGGAAAAGATCGCATGTGGATGACACGTGAAAAGTGGGATATCTATCTACGCGATCGTTTATTAGCTTTAGTTGAAGAGACCAATGCAAAAGTTTTGTCTTTTGATGGAGTAGTTCCTTACCCAGGAGTCATTGCAGCTAAGAATGCAAACCGAGATCTAAAGCTTGTCTGGGTTCGACGCGGCTTATGGCAAAAGAAACCACAGCGATTTGTTTTGGGATTGCAATCAGCGATGATGGATAAAGTTATTGAACCCGGTGATATTGCACGTGCATATGATTTTGGTCCAACTGCAAAACGTAAAGATTCAGTATTAACCTCACCCGTTTCTCTTTTCCGTAAAGAGGATGCAATGAGCCGTGAAGAAGCCCGCAAAGCTCTTGGCTTGGATTTGAACCGTCCTGCAGTTCTTGTTCAATTAGGAACTGGCGAAGGCGATGTCAACGAGAAGATGACAGCTGCTCTATCTGGATTGCTCGGTTGGAAAGATCTTCAAGTTATCTTGACTAAAGCGCCCGTTGATAAAAACGGAAACTCACTTGCACCTGAAGGATTAGATCTAAAGGTTGCTCGTTACTTCCCACTAGCTAAGGTTCTCCACGCATTTGATGCGGGTATTTGTGCAACTGGTTATAACGGTGTTCATGAGCTTCTACCCGCGCAGTTACCTACAGTTTTTGTTTCCAATATTCGTGGAACAGATGATCAAGAAGCGCGTGCAAAGTGGTGCCACGATTTTGGTTTTGCACTACGAGCAGATCAGGCAGATCTTGCTGATATCACTGAAAAGGTAAAGATGTTGCAGGATCCAGCTGTGCGTCAACGTTTGTCGGCAAAATGTGCGGAGTTGCCAGATACCACTGGTGGACAAGAGATCGCTGAGATGCTTTTTAAATTGGCTACCGAAGAAGCGCCAAAGAAGGCTTCAGGCTTTACTTTTAAGCGCCTAATGGTTCAAGAGCGAATCAATCGTGGAATGCGCCATGTAATCAATCTGGGGCTCCGTCGTCTTGCATTGGTTTACCGATTCTTGCACCCACACATCGTTACTCAAATTGTGCGTGTTGAAACTCCTGTATTTGGTTCACAAACCACATCTTCCGAACTACATCCATTGATTAAGGGTGATACTAGATTTGAGCACATGATTGAAGGTGCATCAGATTCCTATCGCAAACGTCGCGAGGAGATTGCAGATGCTGCATACGGAAAGCAATTGTTGGTGAGTAAGACAAAATGAAGTTTCGTAACTGGATCAGAAAGACACCAGCTGGACGTTTAGCTTGGCGTTTAGTAATCGGCCTAACTGGTGGAGGCGTCACCGTGCTTGGAGCAGTCTTGTTGGTTGCCCCAGGTCCTGGAGTATTGGTTCTGTTGGCTGGTCTTGGAATTCTTGCAACTGAGTTTGCTTGGGCTGGTCGCATCATGATGCACACCAAGCAAATGGCAAGCAAAGCTGCACAACGCACCGGGATGAAGCCTTGGGTTAAGTACTTTTTGATCTCAGGTGGAGCAGTGTTTTCAATCATTGCAATTCTCATTTATCACTATCGTTGATTTCAAGATAGGCTCATAACTATGACTAGAGCCGAAACTGCAGTAGAGATCCATGAATTAATCGCCGAACGTCGTAGTCCACGATCATTAGATGAGTCGGCGGTAATAAGTGATGTTGATTTAATTGGAATCTTGGAGGCTGCACGATGGGCACCTTCGGCTAATAACTTACAGCCCTGGAAACTAGTTGTCGGAATTCGCGGTAATAGTAATTTTGAAGAGCTGTTTTCATTTCTTGCGCCTCCGAATCAAGGATGGGCACACCGTGCCTCTGCACTAATCGCAATCGCTGGTATTCCAACAAAGGCAGATGGATCAGCGATTCCAACCTTCATGTATGACTGTGGTTTGGCCGCCGCACAATTGACGATCGAGGCTCATCACAGAGGCTTTGTAGTCCATCAAATGGCTGGTTTTGACCATGAAAAGGCCGCACCCTTATTTGATGGTGCTGCACCTATTGTGATTATGGCTATTGGAAAACAAGCCCCAGCAGAACAACTAGAAGGTCTTGCTTACGAGCGAGAGATTGCTCCGCGCACACGTAAGCCTTTATCTGAAGTTGTGATTAAAGGGTTGCCTAACTAAAAGCTAGAACGGATCTCCCATAGATCAGGAAAAGTTGGATTGAAAAGAGTGCTGGATAGGTAACCAACTCCGCTTGATCCACCAGTACCCATCTTGTGGCCGATCGTTCTTTCAACCATCTTCACATGGCGGTAACGCCATTCTTGTAAGCCTTCATCTATATCAACAAGTCGCTCACACACCATCGCAGATTCAGGATCATTGCGATGAACATCAAGTAGAACGGCTTGCACAGATTCATTGGCTGTATAGCTTTCAGATTTATTGCGATGAAGAACATCAACTGGAATCGCATGTCCGCGCTTTGCCAAGTATGCAAGCGCTGAGTCCCAAACGGAATTCTTTGATGTGATTACCTTTATCTGCTCTTGAATGTCTGGAGGCAAGTGTCCTGCCATCTTTGAATCTCGGCGACCCAAGAGCGCTTCAACCATTCTGAACTGCGCAGATTGGAAACCACTTGATGATGAAAGGTAAGAACGGAAAGCATTGAATTGTAAAGGGGTCATTGTTTCTAAGATATCAATTTGAGTTACACAAACTTTTAGGATTGTGCGGATGCGACCCAGAATTGCTAATGAGTAATGTGAATCTCCAGACTCCAACGCACGTTGTGCCTCTTGGAATTCATGAATCAATTGCTTGAACCACAATTCATAGGTTTGGTGGATGATGATGAACAACATCTCATCATGTTCTGGCCCAGTCGAAAGCGGACGTTGAAGCTTTAGTAATTCATCAACAGCTAGGTATGAAGTGTATGTAAGTGCTGAATCAAAGTTTTCGCTCATGTGACTCGAGAACCGCCTTCTTTAACCTCTTTATAGCGGCCAGATGCCACTAAATCACGCATACGGGCAAAGCCATCCCAGATCTCAACATATGAGGTTGGTAGGGGAGAAATCGCCAAACGGATTGAATTAGGTGTGCGGTAATCAGGAATTACATTTGTCATGGTTCGTAGTGCGACACAGATCTGTGCAGCATCTGGGTGAACTAGAGAAATATGACCACCGCGTTCTTTTGGATCACGAGAAGTATTGAGTTCGATACCCAGTGGAGCTAACCATTCATCGTAAAGCTCAATCATCATTTGGGTTCCAACTGCCGCCTTATGTGCGATCGCATCAATGCCAGCCTCTTTAATCATTGAGAAAGCTGTTTGTACGCAACGAATTCCCATCAGTGATGGACTTGCAATCTGGAAACCACGAATAGTTTGAGAGCGTTCAAAGACTGGTCCCATTTCAAACTGTGCATCTTGTGCAAACCAGCCTTGAATTGGAACCTGTAGCTCCTTCTGAACTCGCTTTGACACATACAACCAAGCAGGAGATCCAGGTCCTGAGTTTCCATATTTGTATGTGCAACCGACACAAAGATCAACACCGTTTGCATCAAGATTCAATTCAATTGCGCCAACCGCATGGCTGGCATCCCAAACAACGAATCCACCAATTGCACGGACTTGATCGGTAATCGATTTCATGTCGGTACGTGCACCTGATCGATACTGAATAACTTCTAGAGTTACCAAAGCGACATCATCATTCAAATATGGAGCAAGAACTTCGGTAGTGATGCGCTCATGGGTTGCAATCGCTGGATCTTCATTGTCGATAATGACAAGGTTTAAACCAAACTGCTTTGCAATTCCATCCAAGATGTATCGGTCTGTTGGAAAGTTAGCTGCATCGGTAATGATTGTTTTGCGTCCAGGACGTGCATGGATTGCAGCAAGACATAGTTGATAAAAGTTAACCGATGTTGTGTCGCATACAAGAACTTGTCCGGCAGCTGCACCAAGTGCTGCTTCGCCTAGTAAATCACCGGTTGGCTGCGCTTCATCGACCCAATGGCTCCACCCAGTAACAACTTCGGGTCCCCATTCCTTGGTCATGAAGTCATTAATGGCGGTGATGGTCGCTTTGGGTAGACGCCCCAAAGAATTTCCATCGAGGTAACACATATCTGGGTCACCAACGACAAATTGGGATTTGAAATGAGCCAATGGATCATTTTTATCTAGCTCTAGGGCGTACTCGCGGTCAGTTACCTTCATAAGGGAAAGGTACGCTCTCCTACCGTGGCGCGCAATGTTGTGAACATAGAAGATGTCTCCAAAGCCTTTGATATCAAAGAGCTTTTGGTGGGCGTCTCACTTGGCGTCTCTGAAGGCGATCGCATCGGAATTGTCGGCCGAAATGGTTCTGGCAAGAGCACTTTAATGAAGGTAATGGCCGGCATTGAGCCACCTGATTCAGGTCGAGTAACTAAGTCAAATACAGCAAAGATTGGTTTGTTGTCTCAAGTTGATTTAGCAAACCCTGAAAGCACAGTTGGTGAAGTTGTTTTAGGCGATGCCCAGAAATATGAGTGGGCAAGTGATCCTAATATTCGCGAAGTCTTTACAGGTTTGTTTGGAAGCTTTGATGATCACATCTTTGATCGCAAATTTGGACAACTGTCTGGTGGAGAACGCCGTCGAGTTGGTTTGGCAAAGCTATTAATCAACGAACTTGATTTGATTTTGTTGGATGAGCCAACGAACCATTTAGATGTTGAAGGTGTCGCTTGGCTTGCTTCATACATCAACAATCGACGTGGTCTTGCAGTAGTTGTCGTAACGCACGATCGTTGGTTTTTGGATGCGGTAACAGATCGAACATGGGAAGTTGTTGAAGGTAAGGTTGAAGAGTACGACGGCGGATATAGCGCCTTTGTTCTTTCAAAGGCGGAAAGATCACGACAAGCAGCGGTAATGGATCAACGTCGCAACATGTTGATTAAAAAAGAGCTTGCCTGGCTTCGCCGAGGAGCTCCAGCGAGAACCTCAAAACCTAAGTTTCGAATTGATGCAGCAAATGTCTTGATCGCCGACGAGCCAGCACCACGCGATCAAGGTGAGTTACTGAAGTTTGCACTTAATCGTCTCGGAAAAACAGTGTACGAAGCACACCATGTGCAGGTAAAACTTGGCGACAATGAATTGATTGATGATTTGTATTGGAATATCGGTCCGGGAGATCGAATCGGTATTGTTGGTGTTAATGGCGCGGGTAAGACAACATTGATGAAAACTTTAACGGGCGAGATAACACCAACAGCAGGAAAGTTAGTAACTGGTGTAACCGTTAAAGCAGCTTTCCTAACTCAGCATCTTGATGAACTTGATCCAACATGGCGAGTACTTGAAGCGGTTGAAAAGGTGGCTAACCGCGTGGAAATTGGTGGAGGTCGCGAGCTTTCAGCTTCGCAATTGTGCGAGCGTTTAGGTTTCGATAGAGAATCGCAATGGACTCCTGTCGGAGATTTATCTGGTGGAGAAAGAAGACGTTTGCAATTAACACGACTTTTGATGGATAGCCCAAATGTTTTATTGCTTGATGAGCCAACTAATGACTTTGATATTGAAACCTTAACCGAGCTAGAAGATCTGCTCGATAGTTACGGCGGAACTTTGATTGTTATCTCGCACGATAGATATTTCTTGGAGCGTGTTTGCGATCGTTTTGTTGGATTACTGGGTGACAAAAAGGTACGCGATCTACCTAGAGCGGTTGATGAGTATTTAGAGCTACGCGCAGAATCAATCTCTTCAGCATCTGCGCCAACAAAGGAAAAGAAATCTTCAAACGCTGCAGAAGAACGACAGTTGAAAAAGGATTTAACGCGCTTAGAACGCCAGATGGAAAAGTGTGATTCGAAGGTTTCAGAGTTAATTGCAGAGCAAGAGAGTGCTGCCTTTGATGCCGAACGCCTTGTGGCTATCTCAGCCGAACTGCTGGATTTACAGGCAGAAAAGGCGAAATTAGAGGAGGAATGGCTACAAGTAACCCTTTCACTAGAGGGTTAAGTTAAAATCTGGACATGAACCAGATCTCGCATGTCATTGAAGTAATTCTCTTCCGCTCACGTTTCTTGCTAGCTCCTTTGTACTTGGGTCTAGTCGGAGCATTGGTGCTATTGGCTTATCGATTCATGGTCGAATTCATTCACATCTTTGAAAAGGTCGGCGAAGCAAGCGCACAGACCTTTACCTTGGACTTATTGGCATTGCTAGACCTAACACTTCTGGCAAATCTGATTTTGATGGTGATCTTTGCAGGATACGAAAACTTCGTTTCACGTATCGATGTTGCAACAGAATCTAAGGATCGCCCACACTGGATGGGCACAATTGATTTCAGTGGTTTGAAGATTAAGTTAATCGGTTCATTAGTTGCAATCTCAGTTATCGAACTTCTTAAGGATTTCATCGAACTTGCTGGTGATGCTGAAGTTGGCGAAGGAACAGTTTGGCGTGTATTAATTCACCTTACATTTGTACTTTCAGGTGTTCTCTTTGCTTTGATGGATTGGATCGCAGACAAGCGCGAATTCCACGGCACACATAAGTAATGCGGTTAGATCTACTGGCTGCCCTCTCGGGGGCGATGATCGCTTTACAAGCTAGAGCAAATGGCGAACTTTCTCATCGCCTAAATAATGGGCTGCAGGCAGCTTTAGTCTCATTTAGTTCAGGTTTGCTCATAATCTTTGTCATAACCCTGTTTAACTCAAAAATTAAAGATGGCATAAAGAACCTTCGTACAGCGGTGACCAATAAAGAGATCGCCCGATGGAAACTATTTGCAGGTGCCCTTGGTGGAAGTTTTGTTGCGATTCAAACTCAAATTGTGCCCTTAATTGGTGTTGCAATCTATTCGGTCGCTTCGATTGCAGGGCAAACCGCTATGTCATTAGTTGTAGATCGAATTGGTTTAACTGGTGGTGGAAAGAAGCTAATCTCCCCGCGACGCGTCTTAGCAGCGGTTTTAACTGTTTTGGCGGTCTTGGTATCTGTATGGGATCGCATCGATGCAAACAATCTATCTATGTTTGCTGTAACTGCTGGAGGTATCGCAGGTGCCATTGTTGGTGTTCAACGCGCACTCAATGGACAAATTAACGAATACTCACATCAAAGCTTTACGACATCACTCCTAAACTTTGCAACAGGTACTTCATTTCTCATTATCTTGATTACTGCCGGGTTGATTCTTGGCAAGAATGAATTGTCACCATTGCCAAGTGGACCTTGGTGGATTTATACCGGAGGCGTTATTGGCGTTATTTACATCGCCTTTACATCAACGATTGTTCAACATCTAGGAGTTCTCACCTTCACATTGTTTAGCGTGGGTGGCCAACTAGTTGGTTCGCTCGTTATTGATTTAGTTTCTCCAACAAAGGGCGTAAGTGTTAGCGCTTACTTGGTGACAGGAATTGTGATGACGTATGCTGGCGTTATCGCCGGTGGCGTCGGTAGCTCACGAGTGAAGAAACCACAGAGGCTGTAATAAAAAAAGCTGCAATCGCGTATGAAGAAGTCTTTACCCATGGAATCTCAGCTGCGTAATAACCAGCCAAAGTGATTCCAACGCCCCACAAAAATGCGCCTAGAGCATTTGCAGATAAGAATTTGTAGTAATTCATGTGCGATGCACCTGCAATAGGTGGAACAAAGGTGCGAATCCATGGGAAGAAACGTGCCGCAACAACCGCCCACCAACCAGTTTGTTCATAAAAGCGCTCTGAGCGCTCAATCATCTTTTGAATGCGAGGGCCATTATGTCTTTCAAGATAAGGGCGACCAATCTTGCGACCAAGCACAAAACCAACTTGATCGCCCACAAAAGCTGCCAAGAAGATAACCGTTACCAAAATGATGATGTTTACATTCCCATGAGCTGCAGCGACTAGGCCCGCACTGAAGAGAATTGAGTCACCAGGTAGGAAAAAACCAAGCAAAATGCCGGTTTCTACAAAGACTATGGCTCCAATAATTAGGTACAACAGAAAAGGGGAGATTGATGCAAACTGCTCATCAAAGGATGCCGCTAGCTCAATCACACTGACTTCTTTACCGCCGCTGCTACTGCTTTAACTACATTGGCATCAAAAACGCTTGGCACAATAAAGGATGCATTGAGTTGCTCTGGAGAAACACAATCTGCAATCGCCTCAGCAGCAGCAACGAGCATCTCATCGGAAATCTTGTGTGCATTTGCATCAAGCAAGCCACGGAAAATTCCAGGAAATGCTAAAACGTTATTGATCTGGTTTGGCTGATCGCTACGTCCAGTTGCAACAACGGCTGCATACTTGCGAGAAATCGTTGGATCAATCTCGGGATCTGGGTTAGCTAGAGCAAAGATGATTGATTTAGGAGCCATCGATGCAACATCTGCTTCAGTCAGAACATTAGGTGCGCTTACTCCGATGAAGATATCTGCATCCTTCATTGCCTCTGAAATGTTTCCGCGGAAATCTTTTGGATTACAGTTATCAATAAACCAGGTACGCATGTCGTCGCCAAGGTTTGGCGTTGATTTACAGATGACGCCATCCTTATCAAAACCAATAATGTTTACCGCACCACTGCGAACCAATAAGCGTGCGATGGCTGTTCCTGCAGCTCCGGCACCACTTAGAACGATCTTGGTGTCTTTGAGCTCCTTCTTAACTAAACGAAGCGCATTGCGAAGAGCTGCTAGAACAACAATCGCGGTTCCGTGTTGGTCATCATGGAAAACTGGAATGTCCAAAAGTTCACGCAAACGACGTTCAACTTCAAAGCATCGAGGTGCTGAAATATCTTCAAGGTTAATTCCACCGTAAACAGGTGCGATTAACTGAACTGTGCGAACAATTTCATCTACATCTTGTGTATCTAGACAGACAGGCCATGCATCAACATCAGCAAAGCGCTTGAACAGAGCTGCCTTACCTTCCATAACTGGAAGGGCTGCTGCTGGACCGATGTTTCCAAGCCCTAAAACCGCTGATCCATCAGTAACTACAGCCACTGTATTTCGCTTGATTGTCAGACGTCGAGCATCTGATGGGTCCGCGGCAATTGCCTGACAAATACGCGCAACACCTGGGGTGTAAGCACGAGATAAATCATCGCGAGTCTTTAGTGGAACCTTTGATGCAATTTCAATCTTTCCACCAAGGTGAAGCAAGAATGTGCGATCGCTAACCTTGCGAACAGTTAATTCAGGATGTGCAGAGATTGCAACAGTGATTTGATCAGCATGATCAGAGTCGATGGTGTCGCAAGTAATATCAATTACAACTTTTTCCAACAATGATTCAACAACATCCAGCGCAGTGATCGTTGCACCCGCACCAGTGATGACGGTTGTTGCAAGAGCTACAGGATGAGATTCAGGGGAGCCTTCGACACGAATAGTGATTCCGTAACCAGGGGACGTAGATGCCATTTATACAACTCCGTACAAACGGTCACCAGCGTCACCAAGACCAGGAACGATGTAACCATGCTCATTAAGTTTTTCATCAAGAGCACCGGTCACGATTGTGATTGGCACCTTGCTATGTGCAAACTCTTTTTCAACTGCAGCGATTCCTTCAGGAGCAGACAAGATACAAATTGCGGTGATATCTGTTGCACCTAGATCGATCAAGTAATGGAAAGCCATGATCAACGTTCCACCAGTTGCAAGCATTGGATCTAAAACAAAAACCTGGCGACCAGATAGATCATCTGGAAGACGGTTTGCATATGTGCTCGCCTCTAAAGTCTTTTCATCGCGAACCATTCCAAGGAAACCAACTTCGGCGGTTGGAACCAACTTGCTCATTCCCTCGAGCATTCCAAGTCCTGCACGCAAAATTGGAACTACGACTGGACGCGGTTCAGCCATTTTCAATCCAACAGTCTTTGTCACAGGTGTCGTGATCTCAACTTCATGAGTTCTGACATCTCGTGTGGCTTCGTACGCCAGCAGCGTTACTAGCTCTTCGACAAGACGTCGGAATGTAGGTGAATCGGTGCGTTCGTCGCGCAAAACCGTCAATTTGTGATTGATAAGAGGGTGATTGGCAACGTGTACTTTCATAGGCGTTACCTTACAGGGGTTTCAATCCTTTCCAATGAGTGAAAGTA
>JACCDU010076999.1_pt1 | contig 13059 bp, 14 predicted proteins | sample 7446081 | NCBI WGS metagenome assembly JACCDU01 (sample SAMN15323447, study PRJNA562643) | freshwater metagenome | isolation source: river surface water | place: USA:Blue River Watershed | collected 2017-08-17 | reverse complement strand
TTATTACAAAAAGAGCCCGGTCATTAATCCCAAAGGACCATCTTCAAGTTATGATCCGGATGAGCCGGGAGTCCCTAAGCGCGTCATGCGGGGCGGCTCTTTTCTTTGCAACGATGGCTATTGTTCCAGCTACCGCAGCGCTGCGCGAATGAAGTCGAGTCCTGATTCGGGCTTGCAACATACAGGTTTTCGCTGTGTGAAAAACTAATAGAATATTTAGTCTATGGTTTTTATAGAATAAATAATATCTTTGCAAAATGAAATTTGTATTATTCTTTTTGGTACCTGTATGTGGACTTTTTGCTCAGTCAAAAGTTGAGCATCAATCGCAGGTTTGGTACGGGTATTATGTAGCTTATCCTATTAATAATCAATGGTTTGTGCAGGGAGAAGTACATACCCGGCATTTTGTTGACCCGCTCGTACATCATCAAAATGCTTTTCGTGCCCATGTACATCGTACATTTGGAGAAAATTGGGATGTTTCTGCCGGAGCAGCCATATTTTTAAATACGCCAAATGATCCACGCGCATCTATACGACTAGCCATCCCAGAATATCGACCACATGTCGATATTGTCTACCGACATCGTTTGTCGGCATTTCGCTTAGACCATCGTTTTCGATCAGAAATGCGGTTTAATCGAGGAACAGATGTTTCCCGCACGCAGTTGTCCAATGCCATTAATTTAAATAGCTATCGGTTTCGCTATCGCATCCAAGCTTTATTCCCGTTAGTTAAAACGATTCAGGGCAAAATTAATACCGAGATTCTATTGAATGCGGGTCAGGAAAATCCGGCGAATGTATTAGATCAGCATCGGATGTTTGCCGGTTTGAGCATTCCTATTCGTGATAATTTGATGGTGGACGTCGGGTATTTGCATGTGTTTCAGCAAAGACCTAATTTGAATTATTATGATCGGAGTATCCTCAGTTTAATGGTGTTTCACCAGATAAAATAGATCAAACAGTTGATTGATATTCCTCGCCAAAACAAGGTTTTTCCGTAAATTTGACGAACGTACATCAACAAACTTATGATTCAAGTATTCATCACCGGAGGAACCTTTGACAAAGAGTACAACGAACTCAACGGGGCACTTTACTTCAAAGAAACCCACGTTCAAGAAATGCTCGAGAAAGGGCGCAGCAGACTGGAACTGCAAACCGAAACGCTGTTCATGAAAGATTCTCTTGAATTCACAGATCTCGACAGAGAAAAAATTCATGCAGCCTGCGCCGCCGCTACCAGCAACCGCATACTCATTACACACGGCACAGACACCATGACGCAAACTGCGGAGTATCTGGCCAAACGCGTCCAAGACAAAACGATCGTCCTTACCGGCGCCATGATTCCGTATAAATTTGGGTCCTCGGATGGGATGTTTAATTTAGGAAGCGCTTTAGCATTTGTCCAACTCCTTCCTGCAGGCGTCTATATCTCCATGAACGGAAAAATTTTCCCAGCCGGTCAAGTGCGTAAAAATCTCGCTCGCGGGGAATTTGAAGCCATTTAAACACGTGATCGTTTGGAACTTGGCTGAAATATGTCAAGTTTTTGTACCATCCTAAGTGAAATTTCGCAACTTTGTAGCTTGAATTCATCAGCATATTATGTCATCAACCAACTCGCTTAAAGAAGAAGCCCTCCATTACCACGCCAAAGGCAGACCCGGTAAAATTGAGGTGATTCCATCCAAAGAGACCGCGTCCCAAAAAGACTTAACGCTCGCCTATTCGCCTGGCGTGGCTGATCCCTGCCTCGAAATCGCAGCTAACCCGGAAGACATTTATAAATACACGGCCAAAGGAAACTTAGTTGCCGTAATCTCAAACGGTACCGCCGTGCTTGGACTCGGTGACATCGGTCCCGGCGCCAGCAAGCCCGTTATGGAAGGCAAGGGGCTCTTGTTTAAAATCTATGCAGATATCGATGTTTTTGACTTAGAATTAAATACCAAGGATGTCGACGAATTCGTTCGTACCGTGAAAATATTAGAGCCTACGTTTGGTGGGGTCAACTTAGAAGATATCTCCGCTCCCGAATGTTTCGAGATCGAAGAACGATTAAAAGCGGAATTGAATATTCCTGTCATGCATGACGATCAGCACGGCACCGCGATTATCTCCGCAGCCGCGTTGTTAAATGCGCTCGAAATTGTGGGCAAAGATATCGCCCAAATCAAAATCATCATCAACGGGGCCGGCGCTTCGGCGACTTCATGTACCCGTTTATATTGTTCATTGGGCGCTAAAAAAGAGAACATTTTGATGTTCGATTCTAAAGGCTTGATTCACCCGAGTCGTACGAATTTAGACGGTCGCAAATCCGAATTTGCCAATGGGCATTATCCGGCAGAAACGACTTTAACCGAAGCGCTTGTAGGTGCTGATGTATTCGTGGGCCTTTCCAAAGGAAATATCCTCACCGAAGAAATGATTACCCCGATGGCCAAAGACTTAATCGTTTTTGCCATGGCAAATCCTACGCCTGAAATCGCCTACGAAAAGGCCATGCACGCGCGGAAAGACATTATTTTTGCGACTGGACGTAGTGATTACCCGAACCAAGTGAATAACGTGTTGGGCTTTCCCTACATTTTCCGTGGGGCACTTGATGTGCGCTCGAAGGTCATCAACGAAGAAATGAAATTAGCCGCGGTGTATGCTTTGGCAGATTTGGCGAAAAAACCTGTTCCGGATATCGTGAATTTGGCCTATGGTCAAGAAAACTTAGTTTTTGGTCGGGAGTATATTATTCCAAAACCGGTGGATCCGCGTTTATTGACAACGGTCGCTCCAGCCGTAGCCCGTGCCGCGATGGAAACGGGTGTAGCGAAATTCCCGATTCAAGATTGGGATGCCTACGAATTGCAATTGTCCAAACGTTTGGGACTTGATAATACGTTGATGAAAGTGATCATCAATAAGGCAAAGACGAAACCGAAACGTGTCGTTCTTGCCGATGCGGAGAACCTTTCTGTGTTGAAAGCTGCCAAAGAAGTGCGTGAAGAAGGCATCGCAACCCCAATCTTGTTGGGCAACCGCGAGGTGATCGAACAGATGCTTGCTGACAATAAAATTGACCTTCCCAATGTTGAGATTATTGATCCGTATGTTCCAGCAACGAAGGAAGATAAGGCACGTTCAGCGCGTTACAGCGAGGAGTTTTTCTTGCGTCGCCAGCGTCAAGGTTACAACAAAGCGGAGGCGCAAAAAATCATTCGTCGGCGAAATTATTTCGGCAGCATGATGGTGGACATGGGCGATGCCGATGCCATGATTGGGGGTATGAGTCGGAATTATCCGGACACCGTTCGCCCAGCTTTGCAGACGATTGGTCGGAAAGAAGGCGTACAAAAAGTGTCGGGTATGTACATTTTGATGACGCGTTTTGGCCCGTTATTTTTAGCGGATACCACGGTGAATTTCAACCCAACCGCAGAAGAAATTGTGGAGATTGCGGAGCTTTCAGCGAAGCAAGTGGAGAAGTTTAACATCAAACCTCGGATCGCGCTGATTACGTATTCCAACTTTGGAAGTGCGGATGGGGATGATGCGAAGAAGATGAAGAAGGCGGTTCAAATGCTGAAACAACGGAATCCAAAAATGATTGTGGATGGCGAAATGCAAGCACATTTACCGTTCAATTTGGACTTGATGAAAGAGAATCATCCGTTCAGCGATTTGGCGGAACAAGGCGCGAATGTCTTGATTTTCCCGAACTTATCGTCGTCGAATATTGCTTATAACTTGGTGAAAGAAATTGCGGATATCGAAAAAATCGGACCAATTCTATTAGGTTTAAAGAAACCGGTGCACGTCGTGCAGCTCGGTTCAACGACCCGAGAAATCGTCAACATGATTGCCATCGCGGTGGTGGATGCGCAAATGAACAAATAAGAAAAAGGGGCTAATCATAAGCCACCTTTTTTATTGAATATGTATCACCACGCGGCGATAGCGGGTTAATGCGGGCGAACCGCTATCCGTTCCTTCCACCACGATGTGGTAGTTATCTCCTTTTTTAGCGGTTGCAGGAATGGTCACTTCGACATTATTTCCCAGCATGCTAACATCTGCTTTCCCACTTCCAGGTTCTGGATACGGCCAAACGCGTATTTTCACCGCTTGCCCATCAGGGTCTTTCGTAATCACATGTAGGGTTAATTTTTGCCCTGCTTTTCCTTGGACATTCATTCCTTCTGTAACGGTGATTTGTGGCGGATGATTCGCATCTCGGAATGCCTTGACAGACCAGTCGGCGCGCGCCGCGAAATCTTCTTGTGCGGCAATCAGCCAGCGGGTCTGTGCATAATTAATATCCATTTTTCCTGTTTCTGGATTGAAATCAGCGGCTTGTTCGTTGTCCTCGTAGCGGTATGGATTGTCTTTGGCTTGGACGAAACGACCACCCCAACCGCCAAAAGAGGGATTATTTAAGTTGTTCAATCCCACGTCCACTAAGTGTAAAAAGGCTGGAGAATCGCCTTCGGAGATGAAATCGTAAGGAGCGAATGAGCCCCACTGGGCGTTTGTTAATTTGGTCGGATCGCCGTGAATGTGCTCGTCATCGCCGGGCTGTTTTTGACCATCGCCATAGGAGTAATACATTTTTAGGAGCGGCCCGTGGTCCAAGATAATTTTGTTGGCCATATACGGCCCCTCGAAATATGGCTGTGTTGCTTTAGGCATAAGGCGTTTCCAGGGGTAGGCAAAGCTGCCAAATTGGTGTGCGTTGTAAAACACGCGTATTTCAGGCCAATGCCCCCCAATGTAATTTTTGTACGTCGCGTCCTGATCCATCACGGTATAAATGATGGCCTTTTTTGAAATTTTTGCTTTAATCGCCGGCCAGTTTTTGTCGGCTGAAAATTGTTCTTCAATCGATTTCAATGCGCGGGCAATCGTGTTTGTACCACCCCAAGCTTGCAGGTAAATGGGTTCGGGATCTTTGTCGAGAAGTTTGGCTTTGATCCATTCAGATCCTTCGGTGACTTGTTCCATTTCGCCTTCGAAGTCGATATTTCCTACTTTAACTAAGCTATTCAAATAGGCTGGCGTCGGGTAATTTTTATCGTGCAGGATTAGATTTGGATGAACTTGCGCATAGGCTTTGAGCAGGTCCTGAATCCAGTTGACCCCCGGCCAGCGCAAATCTGTTTTTGCTCCGTACATGTTGCGGGTCATCTCCATTTCGGAGGTAAATTTGGTGCCTTTTCCGTCGCCTTTGTAGTGCCACATGGAGCTGGAATAAATGAGTCCTTCGAGGTGGTATTCATTCGAATAATAAAGCATGCGAATGAACGTATCCACATCGTCGATTTCCCCATCGGTCGTCACAATGGTTCGGGGCAGATTGCCTTTCGCCAATCCCATCAGCGAAACGCATAGGAGGAGTGCTCCTAAAAGAAATTTTTTCATAGTTGGTTTGATACGCTCCCGGTGGTCACCGACCCCGTCAGCGTATCGCGAAGTTAGCGGAATTCGAGAACAATGTATGTCCAGATAATTGATAAAATAGGTTTGTGGCATCGAAAATTCCTATTTTCCCCGTAGCTTTGGCATAGCTCCAAGCTATGCCAAAGCTAAAGAGCCCCCCTCTAACATTAACCTATGAAAAAAATAATCACTTTGCTGATATTCAGCATCTCCACTTCGTTTGCGCAAGACGCACCCAAACTCGAATTTTTCTGTGAATTACAGGTAAAACTTAGCCCCGCATTAACGGTTGGCGAAACCGCTCATGGCACCCGGCGCATCATTCCGATCACTGGCGGCACGGTGGAAGGTCCAGGAATTAAAGGGGAGATTATTACGGGTGGGGCCGACTGGCAAGTGGTTCGTAAAGATGGCGTTACGGAATTGGAAGCGCATTATCAGTTTAAAGCGGATGACGAATCCATCATTTATGTAAAAAATATCGGTGTACGCGTGGCCACACCTGAAGTGGCTGCCCGCATCGCGAAAGGCGAAAAAGTGGATGCCAGCCAATATTATTTCCGCGCCATCCCTACATTAGAAGCTCCATTGACAAGTAAATATGCTTGGATTAATAACACCATTTTTGTCTGCACCGGAGAACGTATGCCAGACTCCGTTAAAATTCGAATTTTCAAACTACTATGATCTACCGAATTCTTCTACTCTGCTGTTTTTCCATCAGCGTCATGGCACAAAAGGCCGTTGACCTAGGCGTTCTAAAAGGTGGCGATTACCAAGTCCACATCCCCGCAAATTGGAATAAAAAATTAATCATGTACGCACATGGGTACCAATTCATGGGTACGCCGGCGTCGAGTGCAAACGAAAAATTGGCCCAACGGCTAAAACCATTTTTGGACCGTGGCTTTGCCATCGCAGCTTCGGATTACCCGATTCAAGGTTTTGCTTTGGCGGAAGGTGTCGATGCGACCGAAGAATTGCGCCAGGCATTTATCAAAAAAATGGGCCAGCCCGATTCGACTTTTTTGGTGGGCCATTCCATGGGAGGTGGGATTACGGTGGCGACGTTGGAGAATTTTGGACAGCACTATCAAGGCGGACTACCTTTGTGCCCCTTGTCTTCGCGTCCCTATTTGCAATGCCGCAAGGAATATGATATGTATGCGACGTTTAACGGGCTATTTCCGGGGCTTGTACCCACGTTGAAGGAAATTTTCGACCCGAATAGTTCGTTGCAATTTGCCTCTTTTGCCCAGGCAGGACCTCGCATGGGGGCGATTAAACAGGCTATCATACAACAAGATTCTGTCTTGGCTGTGGCTTTTGCCAAACGCTTTGACCTCAAATTAGCCGATCTTCCAGCCGCCCTATTTTTCAACCAAAATGTGTTGCGTGATTTGGCATTAAAATTCAATGGAAACCCGTTTGATAATACGCAAACAGTCTATTCCGGTTTTCCAGATAACCTCGAAGTGAACAAAAAAGCGGAACGTTTGGCCGCCACGCAAGATCCACAAAAGCTCTTTGCTCGCTACGATCGTACGGGGAAAATCGACAAACCGATTGTCCTGATGCACACGATTTATGACCAGTTAATCCCCGTTTCCTATGCCGTGACGAATCTCGAAAACATGATTCATGCGCAAGGCCGCGGGAAGTATTTTACGGTCAAATACACAAATGGGCAGGCGCACTGCCAGTTTACGGATAAACAAACAGGTGAGGCTTTTGATGCCTTGCGGACTTGGGTTAAAACGGGCGTGAAGCCTTCTTTTGGATATGTCAACTAAACAATATCTCGCTGTTTTTATCTGCTTTTTGATGAATATGCTGGACGGCATGGATGTGCTGATCATTTCCTATGCGGCGCCGGCGATTGCCAAAGCCTGGAGTATTTCCCCTGCTAATCTAGGAATCGTATTCAGTTCGGGCCTTGTTGGTATGACCGTTGGCGCCATTTTTTTAGCCCCTTTTGCCGATCGTATCGGACGGAAATCCACGATGCTTATCGCCGGATTTTTAATGGCTACGTGCATTTACTTAACCTCTATGTCGACGAACATCAATACCTTGATGATTTTTCGATTTATATCCGGTCTTGGAATTGGAGCCATGATGGCTACGACTGCCGCATTAACAGCGGAAAATTCACCTGCGAAAACACGGGATTTTTGGGTGAGCACCGTTGTCGCGGGCTACCCCGTTGGTGCGGTTTTATCCGGATTAGTCGCGGCCATTGTCATCAAGACTTCTGGTTGGGAACGCATGTTTGAATTGGCTGGATATGCAACCTTTTTATCCATACCGCTCGTCTATTTTTTCATCACAGAATCGTTGGTCAAGTCAGACGATGCAAGCCAACAGCCTAAAGTTCAAGTGCTCTTGCAAGAACCCTTTAAACTTTCGACGCTCCAATTATGGACTGCCTTATTTCTGGCGTTTGCGACGTTGTATTTTATGTTGAATTGGATTCCAAAACTAGCGACCAATGCGGGCCTTTCTCTTTCCGCTGCCATTTACGCCGGAACGGTATTTAACCTTGGCGCGATTGTAGGAATCCCGATGCAAGGCTATTGCTCTTCTCGTTTTGGTCTGAAAAAGACCATTGGGACGATCTTGATTTTTACGGCGGTGGTGATGCTTTCGTTTGGGTTTTTTGTGGGCACCGACTACGTATTACTTGTTTTCTTCCTCATGGGATTTGGCGTGCAGGGCGGGTTTGTAGGCTTATATGCCGTCGCGGCACGGATGTATCCGACGTATATTCGGACAACGGGTGTGGGTTGGGCGATTGGCGCTGGCCGACTCGGCGGCATCATCGGACCAATTCTGGGCGGATTGTTGGTTGCCTGGGGATTGGATATGACGCAAAGTTTTTGGGTCTTCGCGATTCCTTCTGCCCTTGCCGGATTAATGACCTTACGCATAGCTTCAAAAGATATTTCCTAACCTACTCAAAAGCCTAGCTTTGGCAAAGCTCCAAGCTTTGCCAAAGCTAAGGCGAAACGCATAAAATTTAACCCTAAAAACTGATCATTTCCCCCTCATGAAAAAGTTCCTAAAAATCCTCGCTTGGTCTATCGGTAGTGTTTTTTTACTACTTGTCATCGCCTTGGCTACCTTCATCTACAAAGTGAAAAATGGATTCCCTGTTTCTTATGAGACAGATCATCCAAGCCTTCAAATTCCGGCAAACGCCAATGCCGTTTTGGTATTTTCTAAGACGACCGGTTTCCGTCACGGGGAATCGATCGACGCTTCGATTCCTGTGATCAATGACCTCGCGAAAAAGAATCAATGGACCATTTACCAAACGGAAGAAGGTGGCGTTTTTAACGCGGAGCAATTAGCCAAGTTTAAATTGGTCATCTTTAATAATTCGACAGGACGGGTGTTGGATGATGGCCAACAAGCCGCCTTGGAAAAGTATGTGGAAAACGGGGGTTCTCTCATGGGAATTCACGGAGCTGGAGATGACTCGCATCACTGGGATTGGTATGAAAAAAACCTGCTTGGGGCTAAATTTTCACACCATCCTCTGAACCCACAATTCCAGCGAGCAAATGTTACGATGCAGGAAAATGTGGATTCTACCTTTAGTGCAAATTTGGCAAAAACATGGATAAACACTGACGAGTGGTATGTGTTCTTTTCGCAGCCCGAAGCTAAAATTTTATATGCGATTGACGGCGAAAAAATCCTCCCGAGTGGCAACATGTTGTGGATGACCGACAAGAATTTTGGCATGGGAAAATCACATCCAGTGGCTTGGTACAAAGCAGTTGGCAAAGGAAAAACATTCTACACGTCAATGGGCCACTCCAAAGAAGTTTGGGCAAATCCAGACTTTGTAAAACTGATTGAAAACGCGATTATTTGGGCAACAAAACCCTAAAGAAACGGTTGTAATTCCGCACGCAACAAACCACTTCCGCCACCAAAGTGTTGGATAATGGGAACCGAAATCGCGTCGCGAACCAGTGCTTCATCCGCTGGCGAAACGCCGCTACTCAACAGCAATACATCCATCGGAATCCCAGGAGCTAAGACCTCCTGGGCATCCTGAAATCCGCTGGCAGAGAACTCGGGGTAGTTGCCTATTAAGCGCACCAGCAACTCCACGATATCTTTATTGCCGCCAAAAATCACGACATGTTTCATAATTGCATGGGAACTTCCATGAGTAAAATTTCAGCGTCTTGACTCATTTCGCTGAATGAAACGGAAGCCGCATCGCGAATACCGAGGCCATCACGCGAAGCTAAGGCCTGCCCGTCTACGGTCACTTCGCCGCTTAATACGAACACATAAAGGCCATTTCCAGCCTTTTTGATGCTATATTCAGCCGACACCCCTGCATCGAATTTTCCGATATGAAACCAGGCATCTTGGTGAATCCACACCCCAGCATCATCCGGTGAAGGCGATAAAATCTGATCAAACTTATTGGCTCGATTTGCCGGATTCAACTCAATCTGATCATACCGTGGCGTTACATTCTTCTTATTTGGGAAAATCCAAATCTGTAAAAACTTCACCGTCGCATCTTTATTTCGATTGTATTCGCTATGGTAAATCCCGGTCCCCGCACTCATCACCTGAATTTCCCCATGGCGAATCACGGTCGTATTCCCCATGCTGTCCTTGTGCTCCAGATCCCCTTCTAGCGGAATACTGATAATCTCCATATTATCGTGTGGATGTTGGCCAAAGCCCATCCCACCCGATACGGTGTCATCATTTAGTACGCGAAGTGCACCAAAATGGATGCGTTTCGGATCATAGTAATTCGCAAAACTGAAGGTGTGAAAACTTTTCAACCAGCCATGATCTGCCGCGCCACGCGTTCCCGCTGCATGTAATTCATAAGATGTCATTTCAATTCTTCGCTTTAAAGGTCCATGAGATCGTAAATTCAGCGACTTGTTGGCCAGCTGAATTTGTTCCCACCGACTTTGAAACCAATTTACTCCCTGAATTGTTCATGAGTGCTTCTTCGACTGCGGCTTTAAATGCGAGGCCATCTTCGCAGGTGAAGTGTACGACGCCGGTTGCTTTTTTGGTAAATGTAGCCTCTACTTTTTCTACTAACATGCTGACGGCGGGATCGCGTTTGTATACTTGACCGAAGGCCAGCATCCCCGCGCTCATTTCGGCGGCCATAGCCTCGACGGCGAAGTAAATGGAACGAAAGGGGTTTTGGCTAAACCAGGAATATTTGACACGCACGACGCATGTTTTTTCGTCAAAATGCGCGATCGAAAGACCAGCCCAAAATGCAGCGGATAGCTTTTGAAGAATAAATATTTTGAATAAAATAGGGTTCGTGATGAGCCGTTTGAAGGCGGGAAAGTTTGGATTCATCTTATAAAATAAATGGAATGAGGGCCTTAACCTGTTGTTGGTACGCTTGATATTCAGCACCGAAAATGGCAATTAATTTCCGTTCTTCCAAGCGGTAGCCGATGCCGATGTAGATATAGGATATGACTAATGTCAATCCCATTTTCTGGGTAGGCAGACATAAAAACAGGCCAAAAATGAGCACAATGGTCGCGAAGTAAAGGGGATGGCGCACGTATTGATACATTCCTTTTTGGACTAACTGGGGTGATGCTTCTTTTTTAATGCCTAAAAATTCGGCACCATCAAATGCCTGAAAGGCGCGAATGAGCAAAACCAATCCCGAAGCCAGGCAAATTACGCCGAGGTACCAGGTCCAAGTGGGAAGAGGTAGCGCCTGATTGGGCGCAGAGATGCTACTATATAAGAGTGGCAATAAGCTCGAAAAGGCGATGATATTGTAGCCAATTCGATAAAAAGGAAAGACGGTTGGGAGCGTTTTTTCCACCCAATTTTTCACTTGTGTAGCCGCCAAAAAACTATGGACAAAAAAGTATGCCGCCCATGCGCTTGCGAGTAAATAGATTTCCATGGATGCTAGTTGGCAATTTTCTTCCTCATTTACACCTTTTTCTTATAATTTTACGGCCATGACGATTCAAGAAATCCCCCTCGAAACGGTTTGGCAAATTCGCCATCAGGTCATGTGGCCGGAGCGCGACCCAAGCTTTGTGCGCATTCCTGAAGATGCGCAAGCGAAACACCTCGGGGTGGTTATGGACAGTCAAGTTGTCTCAATCATTTCACTTGTTGAAACAGCCGAAGGCCTTCAATTTCGAAAATTTGCGACGCTTACATCCGAGCAAGGAAAGGGGTATGGTTCTTATTTATTGCAACATGTAATGGATACGCATCCAGGTCAACACATTTGGTGTCATGCCCGGGTTGAAAAACAGGCTTTTTATGAGAAATTCGGCCTAATTGCACGTCCGACTACCTTTGAGAAGTCTGGGAAAAGATATGTTCGAATGGAGCGCGGCTAACGTCCAGCGTCTCAGGACGTAAGTTCAAAATAGAAGTAAGTCCGCAGTCAACAGTCCGAAGGGAAAATTGAACATTGGGTCATCTTGTATAAAATTGATTTCAAATCAGGTAACGAAGAAAAAAATCCTCCGGACTAACGTCCAGCGTCCAGCGTCCAACGTCCAACGTCTAACGTCCAGCGTCCAACGTCCAGCGTCTACTAGTGAAACCATTTCGCATATTCCACATAATTCATGGCCGTCCGCATAAAAACACCTGCCGCATCGTCACTCACCGGCTTCAAAAATTTTGCCGGGTTCCCCGCATAAATACTGCCAGCCGGCACACGCGTATTTGACGTAACTACAGCTCCCGCGGCAATGATAGATCCGGTTTCAATCACGGCCCCGTCCATCACAATAGCGCCCATGCCGATCAGCACATGATCTTCAATCGTACAACCATGAACGATGGCGTTATGCGCCACCGACACGTAATTGCCGATCGTCGTTTCGGTCTTTTGGTACGTACAATGAATCACGGCACCATCCTGAATATTCGTATAATTTCCAATGCGAATCCGATTCACATCCCCGCGAACCACCGCATTAAACCAAACCGTGCAATGCTCCCCAAAGGTCACATCACCCACAATCGTGGCATTCGGCGCTTGCCAATTTTCCGCGCCAAACACAGGCGAAACGCCCTTTACGGGTAAGATTAATGCCATTTTCCTTGTAGTTTCATTACTTTTTCAATCACACCCCGCACAGCACCTTTTCCCCCTCCAAACGGCGAAACATATTTGACCGCTTGTTGGATCTCCGGAATCGCATCCGCCGGACACGTACTTAATAGCTCCGGTCGGGACAAGATTTTTAAGTCGGGAACATCATCGCCCATGTATAATACTTCGGATTCTTGTAAGCCGGTTTGGGCCAACCACTCCAAATAGGTTTCCAATTTGTCCTTGCCCCCCAAACCGAAATAAATATCCTGAAATTTTAGATTTTCTAAACGCTTTTTTACACCCGCATGACCCCCGCCTGTAATCACGCACATCCGATATTCCGCCATCCGCGCACGCTCAATCGCATACCCATCCCGAATAAAAAATGTGCGGTAATGTTCCCCACTCTCGAGTACATGTACCGAACCATCCGTCATTACACCGTCTACATCAAATACAAATGCTTTAATGGAGGAAAATAAGGAAAGGACGTTCGACATGTTTGGGGGATT
>JACCDU011130235.1_pt1 | contig 13063 bp, 12 predicted proteins | sample 7446081 | NCBI WGS metagenome assembly JACCDU01 (sample SAMN15323447, study PRJNA562643) | freshwater metagenome | isolation source: river surface water | place: USA:Blue River Watershed | collected 2017-08-17 | reverse complement strand
GCTGCTGCACTAGCTCCGCTTTTTTCACCATCAGCTTTTGACGCTCCACTTCATTTTGATAAGCCCTCACTAAACTAGAGGAGGTGACCCCCGGCACTTTACGTGGGCCTGTTTTAGATACTCCTCGCCCTAAAGAGCGTCTCTTCTCAATGAGTCTGCGTGCATAAATGAGGTGATTGCCTCGTAAATTTCCATTCTCATAAGCTTCTTGTAGCGCGGCCTGAACATCTTTGTCACTCCCACCAGCCCCGCAAATCGTCAGCGCTGCGTTTAAAGGAATGCGGCCGCTTTCCACCGCAATCAGTAAGCGCTCCTCCCCATTTTTTAATAATTGCAAGATCCCTTGAATGTATTCCCGGCTTAGCCCTGTCTTTTGAGCAATCTCTATCTTGTCATAACCCTGATCACGCAATTGCTCAATGCCGGCCAAAAGCTCCATGGTGCGAGCTTGCCTACGCGCAATGTTTTCAGCCAAACTCATGATGAAGGCATCCTCATCACTCACATCAACCACGATTGCCGGAATGGTCTTCTCACCCAAAGACTTAAATGCTTTGAGCCTGCCTTCACCGCAAATGAGTAAGAACTTACTACTGCCATCGGTATTTTTGCGCGGCGTTACAGTAATCGGTTTTTTAAGTCCAATATTTTTGATGTTCTCAACGATGTCATCAAAAGTGCGCGCATTTCGATCCCGTGGGTTAAGTACCTCAATCTGATCAATCGCAATGATTTGAAGATTACTCGTTGGGTAGGTTTTACTCATATAGGGTCTCTTCTGGTTTTATGCAGCACGTTTAATGCGAGCACGTTCAGCCATTCCATATAAATAGTGAAGGTCATCAAAGCGATAACTCTCAAACTCGACCCCATTGTGTTCAGCCAAGCTCACGCGCGAGGACCCAAAATCAAGGTAGGGGAGAAGGTAATAATCGAGCGGTCTTTGATTTGCCTGATCTAATCGGACGGCAATCGTAATATCAGGAGCTAAGCTTGTATCAAATCGGATCTTCCAGCGATGCCGCCCACTCTCTGGCGTTTGGCATCTGGCAATCACGATCGAAATCGTAAATTCACGGTTTACATTGATCAGGTCCGTCGCCGGATCCCGCTCCACCGTTCCACCCAGGTCAAGAATGGCGCTCTCTGTACTACCGACGATTTCAGGATGAAGTTTTCGTAAGAACTTATTCACCTCCAAAAACCGATAATCTCGGTCTGGCGTAAATCCCACCGTTTCATAAGCCCGAATGAGACTTCCAAAGCGCTGAATGTAAGCGGCAGCAGAGGGCATCCCTTCGGCCTCATCAATGATCATTCCCGACAAAAAGCCTTTATGTTGATAAAGGTTGCGTAGCTTCTCGATTAGCTCTTCATTGCTAAACCGATGGGCTCTTGCCCTGATGATTCCTTGGGCCACATAAAAAGTCTCTGGCGGAACAATCGCCTCAAATGCCCCTTCCTTCTTAATCCACATATCAGCCTGATTGGCGATCCGATGCTTTTTCAGCTTGAATGAGATCCGGTTGTACACATTGTTCCCAATGTATTTCTCATTCGTGAGAATCTCGCGTACCGTGGAGCGTGTCCAGTCTCGATCTAAGTCTGTACGAACGCCGCCCTGATTTAAACGTTCAGCAATCTCAGTCTCAGAAATCCCCATCTCAATGAACCATTGATAAATCTGATTGACCGTGTCTACTTCAACCTCTGGTCCCGGCATCAATATCACCCGATCGGTTTGCAGGCTTTTATGTTCCCCGCGAACTAGCTCACTCTTGATCGAACCGTTCTGATCAATCAACACCCTACGCAATCCAAACCCGGCTGGGCCACCTTGGCGATAACCCAATTCAATGAGGCGGCATTGCCCAGCAAAGACTTTGGCCGAAAGCTCACGGCTATATTCACCAGCCATGGCCCGCTTAACCCCTTTGACGATCGTGGAGACGGGCGATCCATCATTTTCAAACTGCTCAGCAACATAGGTCACCTGAATTCCAGCGCGACGGCAGATGTATTCGTAATAGGCACTTTCATCGGCGTCCTGAAAGCGTCCCCAACGACTTACGTCATAAACCAGTACCAATTGAAAATTAGCAGCGCCAGTTTCTACGTCTTTAATCAGTTGCTGCAGGGCTAAACGCCCGCCAATGTTTAAACCGCTCTTACCCTCATCAGCATAGGTATGCACAATTTCAATCCCACGCTGTGCTGCGTATTCCCGAATCTTATCCGCCTGATTCTGAGTTGAGTACTGCTGATGCTCGGTGGACATCCGAACATATTCGGCTGCCCTAAAGAGTATGGGCTGATCTAAATCTTCTTCTTTTGAGTGGTCGGTTTGCATAAAACATCATCGTGAAATGTTGATAGTTAGATGTCACGCTAAGGGCAAAGCAGGGGAAGCGCCATTAAGTGATCTCTTTGCAGGCGTTGCATTTGCAAATTCAAACGCTATCTACAGGGATAATTTCAACGATCCATGCGTCACTCTTAGCAAGCTCTTTGTTGTCGATAAACCGTATTTGATATAAGCCAGATAGTGGTTGTTCAATACTTATTTGGTCTCCAATTGGCTTCGTTTCTCTTTTGATCTCCTTATTTTTTCGATACCTTCTCCAATAATCAGGGTTTCGATCTAACCAAGCGCGCTGCGCTCTCGACTGGTTAAGGCGATAGTCTGAATCTCCTTCCATCTTTTTTTGACGCCAACGCTTACGTCGTTCTTTTTGACAGGGCTCATTTGAGCAAAATTCTTGATCTGGACTTTGTGGGCGAGGATTAAAAGAGTTAAGGCAATTGACACAGAGCTTAGAGGCCATTATTTTCTCCATATAAATCTATATGGAAACTCCCCACAGGGTCAATGCATGAGCTACTGGGTATTGGTACTTACCAAATTAATAACTAGAAAGTTGCTATAAATATCTTGCATCTAAATTTAAGCCGACTTACTACACATCACACGCGGGTTTTAATTTAAAGATTTTCATTTTTCCCTTCCAAATACCTTCTTGAAAGTATTGTGCTTAGCATCTAAGTACACATCATGAGTAGCGAGTGACTAGAGTCAAAGCAAATCTGAAATTAATTCGGATTTGCTTCAACCCACTTCTTCACTTGCGATACAGATTGAGGCAGGCGATCTCTAACTTCGTATACCCAAAATCTCTTTACCTCCCAGCCCAGCTCAATTAAACGTTGGTTACGCAGTTGATCTCTTAAGCAAAGTTCACCAGTCCAGCTGCGATGATATTTTTCGCCGTCAATTTCAATATTTAATTTTCGATCCCCTATGATTAATGCAAAATCAAGCTCATATTGTTCAACAGGGTACTGCGGAATGGGTCGCAGGCCTTCTTGGTAAAGTGCTTTGTAAAAGATGTGCTCCCACTCTGATACCTGCTCCGGCTTACTTACAGCGGGATATTCAGGGCCCAGATTTACCCCCTCCAAATGACTTTCGCCATCCACCTGCGTAGATAACTTACTTACATATTGTGCAAACTTAGCAAGATATTCAACCTTAGAATTTAGAATGGCAGATCTATCGCCGACTACATGCAATAACCCCCTTGCCCTTGTAATGGCTACGTTAAATAAGTTGCCGTTTGATCGCAAAAATGAAAGCGCGCCAGCTGGCGTCTCTTCTGAAATAACCGGGGAGAATAGAATGACATCACGCTCATCGCCTTGAAACTTGTGAACAGTTTCAATGAGTAAATCATGTTTTGGGCCTATCGCTGAAATCTGCTCATCTTGTGCGGCCAACTCCTTGAGAAGTCGTACTTGAGCCTGAAATGGAGTCACTATCCCAACAGTACCAGTATAGGATCTAGTAATAAGTAGATCGCGCAGGGCATCAATAACCGCCTGTGCCTCGACCCGATTAAGAGCGCCGCCATTGCTTGGGCGAATGGTCTTACCTTTTACATCACTCCAAATTACACCCGGCTCTTTATTCTTGGGTCTTTTTAGAACGTGGTATTTAGTTGCTATTCGTAATTTGTTTCCATAAAACTCGCGATTTGAGAAATTAATAATGTCCGCATGAGATCGGTGATGATCTTTTAAGTTCACAATATTTTCAGAGCTTGAGAGACCCGCCGCAACATCGTAGAGCGAGTTAACCGAATACATCCAAGATGCACGGCCTGCCGTTTCTATTAATCCGTATTTCTGCTGTAACTCAGACTCTTTTTGCTGAGTTACTGAACTAATATGTTTCAGTTGCTGTGGGGCGCCAATAATGACTGCCTGTTTTGCCCTATACAAAAGTGGTAGGGCAGATGCAATATCGCACTGACTAGCCTCATCAATCACCACCAAATCAAAATAGCCTGGCTCGAACGGCACTTTACTTTTTGCGGATAGAGAGGTGACCGCCCAGCAAGAAAACATTGTGAGAACCTTAGATTGCAAGGTTCTAGCTCTATTACGAACGGTGCTAGTGAGGTTTTGTGCATTAGGGCCTGTCATTAACTGCAAAACTGCCGCGTAGTCAGCAACCTCTTTGCGCTGCGTTGCCGATAATCGCGCAGGGGCTAATTGAACCCAATCCTTCCATAGGCCAATTGAGTTTTTGGCAATTCTTGCAGCTAAATCCAGATGTTGGGTTGCAATCGCCTCGAATGAAAGATTGGTACGCAGTACCTCTAATGCCTTTTGATAATCTAATACCTTATTGCTTGCTTGCGTCTTAGATTTAATGCTTTCCACAAATGTTCGTAATTGCTCGATGTTGACGATTTCCCCGGAAGCCACTGGAAGAGAAATGTCAAAGTGCTTTGCCAAGGGGCCCAAGGCAGATAAATGCGTCTGCAATACGCCCATTTTTCCTGAGCGCGTTAGTGCAAGAATTAACTTTCCAAAAAACCCCATCCTAGAGATATCAACGGCCTCAATAGATCTCTCCAGATTTGGAATGGATAAGATTGATTTCTGGATTAACCCTTCGTCTAAAAAATTAAATTTCTCGGCAAATAAAGGGCGATAACTTTCAATCTCTTTATCTAGTTGATCGGTGGTATTTCGCGCGCTCAGGGTTTTTTCTTGAACCTGATTAAGGCTTGCAGCTAATTTGCTTAACTCATGATGCCTTTCTAGACCCTCGTCGTAACTTATCTTGTCATCTTCTGCTGCCGTTCCAGATAACATGGCGGTAAGATATTCCCCTAGCTTGGCTTGATATTCTTTAGATCCAAGCCTCAAGAGCACGGGCCTATTGCCTAGGCTATTCACTCTAGTCTCAACTACATCTACAGCCTTATTATTTTTACTGGCAAAAAGAACTTTTTTACCCTGCCAAGCGGCATTAATTAATAAGTTGGTTACTACCTGTGATTTACCTGTGCCTGGTGGCCCTGTCACCACGGTAAGTTTTGAGCTGAGCGCGGAATGAAGAGCCATTCGCTGTTCATTGTTCATTGGCAGCACCTCAAGCAAAGGATTCAAATCTTCAGAGCCCACCTTGATCACATCACCCGAAAGCCATTGCCCTAAAGCAGTACCAGAAATCTCTGCCTCAGATTTAGTAGATAGATCTTTCAACTCTGACTCAAGGCCCTGAGTAAATGGAGAGCGCTTTCCAACAATGACCACAGCTCTGTTATATATTCCTGGCGTCGAAATCTGAGCTAATGGGATCTCTGGGCATACAAAAGGATCTATCGGCTCTTGCCAATCCCAATCTGGTCTGATTACCGTGAGGCGTTGAATAAGCTCATCAACCTCTGGCTGATCTTCGATCGGATTATTTAGCCCCAATTCTTGTGACAATTGAGCGGCCTCATCCATCATCTGAGATACATCGCCCATTGCTACACTGCGTAAAAATTTGAAATTAAAGTGCGGAATGCTATCTGCTATTTCAAATCCGGATTCGTGTTTATCTGGAGGCGAAATAGGCCAGAGCAAAATGGGTTCTGCAAAAAATCCTTCCCAATTGGCTGTTTTATGTTTTCGTAGGCGAACTGGGCAACCAATATAAGCAATAAGATTTGCCCTTTCAGCCCTGACTTTTCCAAGCAGCCTTCCTGCACCCAAGCTCTGCGACCAGTCCCAACTGGCATCGCAAAGAGGAAGCTTAGGGAGCTGAACGTAGTCAGGCTCTCCATATTTACTTGCTGCAAATGTACTGACACCCTCATCGTCATCTTGGCCGATGCACTCAAGATAATATCGACAAAGGCGCGCCAACTCAGACTCAGGCTTGGCAGGCGCAGTGCTTTCTGGGACGGATGATGTTGCGCTAACTACCCGCCACCGATAGGAGGCGTCCTGCAAAACTTTTGATTTCAGTTCATACGTAAGGCATCTATTGATGTCTTTTTTTTCCAGGCTTAACTCTTTAGCTAAATCGGATGCCTTTTGATTGGGTTTTCTCGTTAATGACTCAATAATGAGATTGCCGAGAGACTGATTATCAAAAGACATTAACTGTAGCTTTCTTGGTTAAATTCACTGCTGCACGTAAATAGCATACAGCGTCCTCAACCAACTCAAGGCAGCACTAGGCTGTACACAAATGGCATCCGTTATTGATTAGAGCCTTGCAGGCCTTGGCAAACATATCTATTTAGCTGTGGTTATGGCGGCCAAGTCCCCAGCTTTATGAACGGTTTTCAGATGATCAGTTGATTATTTGATCAATATATTGACCAAATGACCAGATTATGATTAAAATAGTGATCAAATGACCACTTCTGAACTTAGCCCCATCCTAGAGCGCCAGTTGCTATTGCAACTAGGCGATCGCATTAAGCGCTTACGTAAGGCGCAGGGGCTTGGTACGGTCGAAGTATCTGCGCGTGCAAAACTTACTCGCAATACCCTACGGTCGATTGAAGCAGGCGATCCATCTCCTTCAATCGGCGCTTACCTACGAGTAATGTCGGTTTTGGGCGTTAGCGGAGAGTTAGCGCTTTTGGCGGGCGATACGATGCAAGCTGCTCCAGCCGGATCAGCAGGAGCGAGGTCCAGACGCATTGCTCCTAACGTACAAGTACGCGTTTTGCCAGATAACGCCGGGCACCGACTTCAAGATCTACAAAGCCTTGCTCTGCATGAAGAGGCTGTTCAGTTAGTGAAGACTGATCCTGCATTATTGCTACAAGCTCAAGATACCGTAGAGCGTTGGCTTGCTACTGGCGACTCTCGCTCAGCTGGCCTATGGCGTGAGTGGCAACTCATCTTAAGTGCAGGCTCTTGGCGCAAGGTGCTTGGTCGCACAAGACATGCCCAGCAACTCAGACAAACTTCACCGCTGGTCACCATCCTTCCAGATGAAGTGCGCCTGCGCATTTTGAAAGATGTGAGTGCGCTCAAAAAAGGGGTTGTCTTTGGTAGCTCTTTGACTACCGCCCAGGATGAGCAAGACTTCAAGGAATTCCCATGACACGAGAAGAACTAGAGCACATCATTCGCGCCAGCGCGGATGTCACCAACCAATATGAATTTGTGATCATCGGCAGTCAGTCAATGCTAGGCCAAGTGCCCAATCCAGAAAAGGTCTTCACCGTTTCTATGGAAGCGGACATCTATCCACGACAGGCTCCTGACTTGGCTGATGAGATTGATGGCGCAATTGGTGAAGGCTCACAGTTCCACGAGACTTATGGTTACTACGCTCAAGGTGTAGGGCCCGATACCGCAATATTGCCAAAAGACTGGATGACGCGTGTCCATCGCGTACAAAACAACAATACCAATGGTCGAGTGGGGTACTGTCTTGATGTGCTTGATCTCTTTCTTGCAAAAGCTGCGGCAGGGCGAGATAAAGATCGAGAGTTTTGTATGGCGCTACTGGAGTACGCCTACCTTACACCGGCTCAAGCCTTAGAGTTGGTGCCGACCATGCCCATCAATGATGACGAGCAGCGAACGCTACGCGCAACCATTCGACGCTGGGCCAAGGTATTGCGAGATGCGGGTAACAATATTTCACAGGAATGAGCAATGGCCATTAATTCATATTTAAAATTTCTGGAAGCTACTTCAAAGCTTGAGATAAACATACCGCCTAATGGCAAGCGCGTATTGAAGGAAATTCTTAAAAGAGGTGATGGAGAGCCCTGCCGTGTTCAAGACATCATCAGCATGCAAGAGATCGCCTCTCAAGCAACCCTTCATAAAGCACTTAAAGAGTTAATTGCTGATGGGTATCTCAAGCTCAAAGCTGACCCACGTGATGGTCGCGCTAGGCATATTCAAGTTACCAAAAAGACTAATGATCTTGTTCAAAAGGTCAGCAAACTTTTAGAGAAGTCAGCCTCATAAGATGCTGCATCCTATGCGCAGTAGTTGAAGTAACGCTAGGTATGCCTATTAAGTATCTCGTCGTATCGCCTGCGAAATTCAAGCGGATCAACGATCTCCGGGATTGGCTCTCTAGAGCCGCCGGTGCCAATAATCACCAAACTGCCGTAATTCAGCATTCTGCCAAAGATACTTTGCTCAACCCGGATGCTTTCTATCTTTGAAAGATTAATTTCGATGGTGTCTCTACGCAAAAAGCCAAACTTAGCAATAATCCGCCTATTGGTGATTGCCAATTCAGTAGTCATTTTTGCAATGAATGGCGGCGCAAGAATGTATGCCCCTATAGCAAGAAAAAATAAAGAGGAATAAAGCCGCGCTGATGCTTCCATTTCATCGAACATCGCCAGTTTGAGTCCAGGATTTATCAGACCCAACACTAGGAAAAAGCCGCCAACCAAGAAAGACTTCCAGTAAGCGAGTAGCGAGATATGCCCCTCATACGAGACCGCTTCATCTTTACCGATTACATTTGATACATAACCCATCGCCACCCCCAGCAAAAACATTTACACAAATCTCATCAATCTTTATAAGCTTACTCCTAAGCCAGTGAGCACCGCAGGGCCATTGACTTAGAATGTACTAAAGCCAATTTAAAGCGAAAGAGAATATGTTTAATGACCTTCTAGGCAAGCTTGAAAAACTAGATCTCAAACTGAGCCGCGGGTACGAAAATCATCAAGCAGCTACTCATGCATTAATTTTGGATGCTGAAAACTACTTCATGACTGAATATGGCATGGTAGCGCCTTGGGAAACAAAAGAGTTAGAGGCAGCAAAAAACTTTGCAGACTCTAACTGGCTTAAAGCGGCAACGCAAGCCATTACTAATGCTTTGATTGTTTCCGAATATAGTGATGATGAATATTGGGGTGGATACACCTATACCAATAGGGATGCGCAAAGAACGCCTAGGCGGAAGTAATTCCAAGTTATTGGGTATCCAAATCTGTAACCGCCTTTTGAATCACCACCTCCATCGCCGTAATCCGATCCTTTTGAAGCGCCAGCACTTCATTCACTAATGCTGGGCCCGCTTTTTCCGGCGATCCGCAATCAAAAGGTGGTCCAGGATCATATTCAAGCGCCAACTGAAGTCGCTTGGCAATATCTTCCCCTGCCAACTCTGCAGCCAGCTCATAAGCAAAATCAATGCCCGCAGTTACCCCTCCGCCAGAGATAAATTTTCCATCTTTGACCACTCGTTGATTAATGGGGTCAACACCAAATAGCGGGAGATATTTGCTCCAGATCCAATGACACGCACTTTTGTGGCCCTGAAGGATTCCAGCTGCCGCAAGAATGAGTGACCCATTACAGATAGAGGTTATATATTTGGTGCCGATACTTTGTTTACGCAGGAACGAGAGGGTTACCTCATCAATCATCTGCTCGCCGATTCCAAAACCGCCGGGTACACAAAGAACATCCAATTGAGGACAGCTCTCAAATGTTGTCGTTGGATTAATAGAAAACCCCACATCTGTCATTACGGGGCCCAAGTCTTTCCACACTAGATGCACTTTCGCATTGGGCACTCGGCTAAGCACTTGGGCGGGGCCAGTGAGATCAAGCTGCGTCAAATTAGGAAATAACAAAAAGCCCACTTCGATGTTTGTATTCATATCGGCCCGTTAAATAAATTAAGCATGATCAAAGTCTAAGCAATATTGATTTGGCATAAATGTCAAAATCATGCTAATTTCTGCCAATGCCCAAATTACGCCAAATTGCCCTCATTGCTTTTGATGGATTCCAGATTCTTGATATCACAGGGCCCGCCTCTGTTTTCTCTGCAGCCAACGATGCCTTAGGCAAGCCCTATTACCAAGTGGTGACCGTATCAGCCAAAGGAGGGTTAGTTTCGAGTCATTCTGGAATTAACATTCAATCCCATAGCTACAAATCTTCTAAGTTAGCCTCTATAGATACGCTCTTAATCGCTGGCGGTAGTGCGGATGGATTGGAGGCACTATCGAGGAGCGAGCCTTTCATGAAGTGGATTAAGCAGACAGTTCAAAGGACTCGTCGCTATGGGTCTGTTTGTACTGGGGCTTTTGTTCTAGGTCACCTAGGCTTACTCAAGAAAAAGAAGGTGGCAACTCACTGGGGCTCTTGCCAAAAACTCGCAACCCTTTATCCAGAGGCGGAGGTTGATGCCAACGCATTATTTGTTAATCAAGGAAAACTTTGGACTTCTGCTGGGGTGACCACAGGCATTGATATGAGCCTAGAAATGGTGGCACAAGATCTTGGCACTGAAATTGCCAACATTATTGCCAAGCGTTTGGTGCTTTATGTAAAGCGACCTGGTTATCAATCTCAATTTAGTCCATTACTCAAAGCGCAAGAAAATGCTGTGCCAAAATTTTTAAAACTGGTTGAATGGCTTGGAAAACATCTTGACCAGAATATTGACATTCCAAGGATGGCGGAGCAAGTGGCCATGTCAGAGCGCACCTTTTATCGTAAGTTCACACAGTGCTTTGGAGAAACCCCACGGAATTATGTTGAAAAGTTGCGGCTAGATAATGTACGCATTCTGCTTACTTCCAAAGCTTCCCTAAAACAGATCGCCCTAGTAAATGGATATTCCACCGCCTGTCAGTTGACCAAAGCATTTGAGCGTCAGTATGGAATTGGGCCTGCGGTTTTTAGAAAAATGCACTCTACCTAACCCTCAAGGTAAACAGAGCGCAAAGATACTGCCAACACTAGTTCTATGGGCTTTGTAATGAGGCCCTATGAGCAGCAAGAGCTAAAAGCACTATTTATAGCCGGATAATTACCCTTGGCAGCTTAAAAATATCCGTATACAATAGATTTCAACAAAATATTGTTGAAATTAACGGAAAACAATAGAAAATGCTTTATTCAATCAAGGTTAAAAACTTTCAGTCCTTTCTGGATGAGGTCCATATTTCTATGGAAATGAGTCAGCATGTGCCCGATGATGATCGATCATTTACTACTGCTGCGGGCAAAAGACTATCTAAGGCGATGGCTATTATTGGCCCCAATGCGAGCGGTAAAACCGCCCTGATTAAGTCAATGGCCTTTTTAGACTGGTTTATTAAACATTCATTTCAAAATAAGGTAGACGCCCCCATTCCTTTGGCCTCACACTTTTCAGCCAAAGATCAGCCAAGCCATTTTGAAATTGAGTTTGAAATGGACGCAAAGGAGTGGAGATATTCACTAGATGCAGACGAGCATCGTGTTTACTCAGAATCCTTGTACTGCAAGCAAAGTCGTGCTTTTTCATATGTTTTCACTCGAGTTTGGGATGGAGCAAACAACAAATACATTATTAAGCAAAAACAATTTGGCCTTTTACAAAAAGAAGCTGAGAAGGTTCGTGAGAATGCATCCTTAATTGCCACTGCCGCCCAATATGAAGTTCCACTTGCCCTACAAATTGTGTCGGGATTTGTTTTGAGCAACGTTAATGTGTTCGGACGTCAGCATTTGGACGACCAGCAGATTATTGGCGCCTCTGCAATATATGCTGGCGATGAGCTCATTCGAAACCAAATGAATAACCTACTGTGCGGTTGGGATTTAGGCCTTTCTGGAGTGAAGGTGGAAAGGCAGATTCATACCCAGGAATCTGGAAAGGAAGAGCATATTTTTGTGCCCTTTGGCTTGCATAAAGTAGGCGATACCAATCATGCGCTAATGTTTAAGCATGAATCGAGCGGAACTCAAGGCGCCTACCTATTACTTTCAAGAATATTGCCGATATTAAATAACGGCGGTCTAGCCATCATTGATGAGTTAGAGGCGGATCTTCATCCCCATATGCTCAATCCAATACTGGATCTATTCTTTTCACCAAAAACTAATCCAAAAAACGCGCAAATTATTTTCACCTGCCATTCGGTAGAGGTGCTCAGCCTCCTGCATAAATCTCAAGTGGTTTTAGTTGAAAAAAATCAAGATTGTATGAGCGATGCCTGGCGCCTGGATAGCATGAAAGGCGTTAGGGCGGATGATAATTTATATGCGAAGTACATGGCTGGCGCGTATGGCGCTATTCCACAGGTTTGATATTCAGTCATGACTAAACCAAATCGCCGCCAAAGAAAAACGCTCTTCGTAGTAGGCGAGGGAGATTGCGAGTACGCATTCTTGAAGCACTTAAGAAATATGTATTGCTCAGACGGCGCTGGCGTTAACGTTACGATTCGCAACGCACAAGGCGGCGGACCAGATAGTATTGTCAATCAGGTTCTTCGCCATATACGGCTTGCTAGTTTCGATAAACAGATTGCACTCCTGGATACGGATATTGCTTGGTCCGATAGCCTCAAAAAAATTGCAAAGAAAAATAAGGTGGAGATGGTAGGCTCAAGACCCTGTCTTGAGGGCTTGCTTCTGAGCGTACTGAGCAAACCCGTTCCGCAAAATTCAGCAGAGTGCAAAAGAAATTTGCAGTCGCACACAAAGGCAGACATGACCGACTGGCACGATTATGAGCCCCATTTTTCTCAAGAAGCATTTGAACAGGCCAGGAAAATCTTGGCCGAACTCGATAAATTATTAAAACATTTCGAAGGGATTTAAGTCCTGATTAATTCGAGGGCGACATCTTCCACCCCTTCAAGATTTCAATAGCCTTTAACAAGACTTACCAACACTCATCAAATAAGTGGCCGCCTCTAGATTCAAAGCGGCCATCTGCGTTAATTGCTAACCACAGGCAGAGTCCGACCCAAAGCAGTCGATAGTTGAGGTACAT
>JACCDU010205111.1_pt1 | contig 13064 bp, 8 predicted proteins | sample 7446081 | NCBI WGS metagenome assembly JACCDU01 (sample SAMN15323447, study PRJNA562643) | freshwater metagenome | isolation source: river surface water | place: USA:Blue River Watershed | collected 2017-08-17 | reverse complement strand
TGCTGCAGATACGCAGCAAGCGGCCCGACCTCGTATTGATGGATGTGGTGATGCCTGGCCAGAACGGCTTTCATGCCACGCGCGAAATCGCACGCGACCCGGCGACCCAAGACTTGCCCGTCATCATTTGCAGCAGCAAGCAGCAGGACAGCGACCGCGCCTGGGGCTTGCGGCAGGGCGCGCGCGACTACCTGGTCAAGCCTATCGATCCTGCACTGCTGTTGCAGGCCGTCGCCGGCATGTTGCGCCAGAGCGCGTAAATGCCGGGCCCTTCTGTGCCGCCTGCCAGCCTCGTCGATCCGGCGCCATCAACGCCGCCTGCGGGTACTGCGCTGCTGGGCTTTACTGCCGGTGGCAAGCGATGGCTGGTCGATCCGCGGCAGGACGTGCAAGTGATCGACGCGCCGATCACGCCGGTGCCCCTGACACAGCCCTGGTACCTCGGGCTGGTATTGCTTGGCCAGAGGCTGATTGCGGCTATCGACCTTGCCGGGCTGGGCGGCGCTGAAGTCGGCTCGCGCAAGCCCGTGGAGCGACTGCTGCTGTTGCCCGAACGATGGCAAACCGCACTGCGTGTCGAGCGTGTGCACGGACTGCGGGATGCGGCTGGCCTGAGCGCGAACGATGCGAATGATGTCAACGACGCGACCGATGCGCACGCGAGCCCCGTGCCAGCGCCCTCCGCGCCGGACGCCACGCCGCCCTGGTGCGGCGCGATGTTCGCCGACGCCGACGGACAGCATTGGCAAGTCCTTGATGTGGCGCGGCTGTGCACATCGTCCGCTTTCCTGCAGGCCGGCATCCCGCTATCCGCATGACATCTCGCGCGCATCGCTGCCGCTGAACCCAACGAGAGCCTCCCGGAGATCGCATGAATACCCGAACCCGAATGATGAGCACATGGAGCGAGCGCGTGACAGGCGGACGCGCCGGTCGATGGTGGCGGCTGTATCGGCGTCGCTGGCTGAATGCTGTCAGGCGCTGGCGCCAGTCGCGCTTGCCGCAGGATCTGCAAGGGCTGCAGGCTTCGCAAGCGTTACCGCCACCGGCGGCGCTGCAGGCGGTGGATGCGGAGGGGCCGAAAGATACGCAGCAACAGGCTCGCCGCAACGACCCGCAGCGTGTACGGCGCGTGTTGCGCCGCTTGCAGGTGGCGCTGGCCCTGTCATTGCTTGGATTGGCTGCGCTCGGATGGATGCATGCGCAGCTGACCCTGTCGGGATCGCTGAAATCGCAGATGGCGAGTGAACTGGTGATGCATTCGCAAAGGCTGGGCAAGGCAGCGCCGAATGCGGTGCAGGGCAATCCTGAAGCCTTCCGCCAGCTGGCGCAAAGCCGTGCCGCGATCAATCGCGCATTGCATGCACTTGAAGCCGGCGGTACGTGGGAAGGGCAAACTGTCACGCCGGCAACCGCCGAGCTTGCCGCGCGGGTGACGGCGATCGGGCGCCAGTGGCAGGCGTCGGACCGTGCCGCCGCGACCTTGCTCGAACATGAAGCCGGGCTGACTGGCTTTCGCCGCACCTTGCAGGCGCTCAATCGCAGCAGCCCGGTGTTGCTGGAGCTGACCGAGCAGGTCGCCACGCTGCTGGCACAGAATGGCGCTTCCCCGCATGAAGTGGCTGCGGCCGGCCAGCTGGTCATGCTCACGCAGAGGCTGGGCAAGGGCGCCAATGAATTCCTGACTGCCGATGGCATCAATCAGGACACCGCCTTCCTGCTCGGCCGCGACGCAAGCACCTTCCAGGACATCATCGTGGCCTTCATTGATGGCAGCCCGGTGATGCGGCTGCCGCCGACATCGAATGCCGATGCGCGCGCGAAGCTGATCGAACTGCGTGCGCAATTCGAAATCTATCGCACCGAGCTCGCCGGCATCCTCGACCATCTGGCGCATTTCATCGCCGCCAAGGAAGCCGAACGCGCACTCTTCAATGACAACGAATCCCTGCGCGAGCACCTGCTCGACTTGCAGCAGGTCTACCGGACCCAGGCGGCAGGCGGCGACTGGACGGGCATTGCGCTGCCGGTTGTCGGTGCTGCCGTGGTCGTGCTGGCCATTGCATTGGCCGCACTGATGCTACATGACAGCCGTCGCCGCACGCGCGACGCCGAAGCGCAGCGCATCGAAGCCGAACGACAGCGGCAACAGGCGCGCGCCGATGAAGAAGCGGCGCGCCAGCTGAACCAGCAAAACCAGGCCGCCATCCTGCGCCTGATGAATGAATTGCAGGAAGTCGCCGATGGCAACCTGGCGCTACAGGCCACCGTCACCGAAGACATGACGGGCGCGATTGCCGATTCGATCAATGTGACCCTGGAAGAATTGCGCGCCTTGCTGTCGCGTGTGCAGCAAACCGCACAGCGCGTCGGCGATGCCTGCGACATCTCGCGTATCACTGCCGCCGACCTGCTGGCACTGGCAGCGCGGCAGGCCGATGACATACAGCAGACCAGTCATGCGGTGCTGCAGATGGCCGCGCAGATACACCGCGTGTCGCAGGCAGCGGTCGAATCGGCGCAGGTAGCGCAGGCATCGGTGCAGGCCGCCCAACAGGGCGAGGCCGCGGTGCAGGATGCGATCCGCAGCATGCAGCAATTGCGCGAGCAGGTGCAGGAGACCTCGAAGCGGGTCAAGCGCCTGGGCGAGTCCTCACTCGAGATCGGCGACATCACCGAGCTGATCGCCGGCATCACGGAACAGACGCAGGTGCTCGCACTGAACGCGGCCATCCAGGCGGCGTCGGCCGGCGAGGCCGGGCGTGGCTTTGCCGTTGTGGCCGAAGAAGTGCAGCGGCTGTCCGAGCGCTGCGGCGAGGCGGCGCGCCAGGTCGGGCAACTGGCCAAGGCCGTGCAGGCCGATGCGCAGGAAGCCGTGCATGCGATGGAACGCTCGACGCAGAGCGTGGTCGACGGGGCGCGGCGCTCCGATGCAGCCGGGCTGGCGCTGGGCGAGATACGCCGCGTGTCGCTACAGCTCGACGAACTCGTGCATGGCATCTCTGCCGTCTCGGGCGAACAGTCGGTGCTGGCAAAGGATGTCGCGACCAGCATCGAGCGCATCCTGGGCATTACCGGGCAGACGCGCGACGGCACGCAGAAGACGGCCAGCGCGATACAGGAGCTGGACAGCCTGGCGGGCGAACTTGGCCGCGCGATCGCGCGCTTCCGGATTGCCTGAGCGCGTCGCCACGTGAAGCCATCCAAGCCCGGACATGGCGCCCCGGCGCTGGCCGATCGGGTGCCAGCATCGCAGGCCTTGCATGCTGCCGCCCTGCTGGCGTTGGGTGACGAGATCGCCCGGCAGTTGGAGCAGCTTGCGCATGACGGGCCGGCAGCGGGCGCTACCTGCCGGACGCCGCTGATGCAGGTGGCTGGCGCCTTGCACTTCGTGGGAGAGCAGGGCGGTGCGGCGCTGGTCGAATTGCTCGTGACAGCCATGGAGCGCCATGCCAGTGGTCCGTTTGCGACAGCAGAAGTGAAGGCAGAGCTGAATGACATCAAGGCCAATGTTGCCGATCGCCTGCGTCATGCGCTGAGGTCCCGGGCACTCGGCCATACGCTGCCCGTAGCCCACTGGCTGCCTTGCTGGCAAAGTCTGACGGCACTGGCCGACGACGCGGAAGCACATCCCTGCCAGTTGCTAACATTGGCGCAGAACCCCGACCTTGCCACGCTGACGGATCAGGATGTTCCGCATGCCATGCCCGAGCTGCAGGTCGCCATCGACTTGCTGGTCTGCGAAGTGGATCGTGCCCTGCTGGATTTCCTGCGCAGCTGCGCCGACACCATGCGCCAGCATGCGGCCAATACCATTGCCGTGGCGCTGGCGGGCATCGCGGTGCGCCACGCGTCGCCGCAAGACCGGTTGCGCTGGCGTGTGTTGCAGGCCTTTGCCGGTGAAGTGTCTGCCGGCCAGTACTACGAACTCGCGCGCACCAAACGCATCCTGTCCGCGACGGGCCGGCAGGTACGACAGGTGCAGCGCTTGCTGCATCACGTGCCGCCCGACAGCTTGCTGCGCGAAGCCCTGTTCGAAATCGCGCAGCGCCCATGCCTGACGGCGCTGGCACAGCAGATGGTGAATGCGCATGGATTGGCGTCGCAGTTTCCTGTGCATGCCGGGCAGGAGGTCGGTCTCCTTGCCGAAGACGAGGCATTCGAGCGCGATTGGACGGCGCTGCAGGTGGCCATGCAGGCGGCGATGGGTAGCACTCATGACATGGTGACTGCCGCGGCATGGCCATCGCCGAATGGTCGTTCCCTCGTCGACATTGCCGCTGGCTGCAGGACAGGGCCGGCAGTACCCATGGCCAGCGGCCTGATGCGCGCCATCGCCGAAGCCATACGCGAATCCATCGCTGCGATCGAGCACCAGATCGATGCCGCTGGCGAGCGCGGGCCCTTGCTCAAGGCATTTGATGAAGTGCGGGATCATGTGTCGCAAATCGATGCATGCACGGGCATGCTCGATCACGCGGGCTTGCGGGCGGCGGCGGGCGAACTGAATGCGGCGCTGGAGCAGCTGTCACCGGCCGCGCCTGTCGGAGGTGAGGCTGCGGATTTTGGTGAGCGCCTCGGCGAATTTGCGGCACGCCTCGTGGCACTGGAGGCAGCGCTTGCCCTGCTGCCGTTCAGCAGTTCTGCCAACGGCGCAGATACCAGTAACAGCATCAGCACCAGTACAGGCTCAAGCACCGGCGCGAGCTCTGGCACAAGTCCAAGCTCAAGCTCAAGCCCCAGCCCCAGCACTGGCACCTTCGCTCATACCGACTCTGGCATCGGCCGCAATCTTGGCGCCGACACAAGTCCGGGCGGATCGTCATTGCAGCAAATATTCATGATCGAAGCACGCGCGCGACTGAACAGCCTGTCCGTCGCCCTGGCGACCTGGAAGACGATGCCGGCCGCTGGCTTGCCGCTGCAAGCCAGCATCGACGCCCACGCGATTGCCGGCAGTTCGGCCACGGTGGGGTGGGCTGCCATCCATGCACTCGCGCAGCCGCTGGAGCTGGCTTGTGTGGCTTGCGAGGATCGCAGCTTCGCGACGGAAGACGCCAGTCTGCTGACTGATGCAATCGCCAGTCTCCGCAGCCTGCTCGATGAGGGCATAGCCATCGCCAGGGCCGACAGTGGTCACCGCATCGATGCACAATTGATCGTCAGGCTTCAGGCACTGGCACAGCCGCTGGCTGGCGAGCATGCTGTTGAGCCAGCCGATGCGAAAGTCAGTGAGCAAGCCAGTGAGCAAGCCAGTGAGCAAGCCAGTGAGCAAGCCATTGAGCAAGTCAGTGAGCACGTCGGTGCTCACCTCGGTGCGCAAGCCGCTGAGCTACTCGAAGTTGCACAAGAGCCGACAGTCGCACCGGATTTCGAATTGCTTGCACTGTTCAACGAAGAAGCGGCCGACTTGCTGCCGCAGTTGCACCAAGCAATGCGCGCCTGGCGTTCGCGTCCCGAAGACCCGGCGCCGCCTTCGCACCTGATGCGGGTGCTGCATACGCTGAAGGGCGGCGCGCGCATGGCGGGACAGACGGCGCTGGGGGATGCACTGCATCACCTCGAATCGCAGGTCGCCGCCATCGTCGAAGCAAGCGCTGCATCGGCGGACTCCTTGCAGCAGTTGCAGTGCAAGCTGGATGATGCATTGCGATTCGCCGCGATCCACAGCGAGCCGGTGCAGGACATGTCCGGCCTTGTCGTGAATGCGGCCGCAGCGTCGCCCGCCATGGCCGCGGCAACGGCATCACCCGTCCTGTCCGCGCATGCAGTGAGCAAGGAGGTGGAGCGTGTCGCGTCGCGGGCCAGCACCAGCACTGGCCCGAACCCAAGCCAAGGCCAAGGTCAGCTGCGCTTGCCCTTAGATCTCCTGGGCCGGATGACCGACACCGCCGCAGGCTTGCTGTCCGGATTGCATCAGCAGTCCGACGAAATGCTCGTTTTGCGGCAAGGCGTCACCGATCTCGCCGACAACCTGGCACGCCTGCGCACACAGCTGCGCGAACTGGAAATCGAAGCCGATGCCCGGATCGATGCGCGTGAACGGCGCAGTGACGATGCAGCTTTCGATCCGCTGGAATTCGATCGCTATACCCGCGTGCATGAGCTGACGCGAGCGATGTCGGAAAGCGTTGCCGACATCGCCGAAGTGCAGCGCATGGTGGTGCGGCAAACCGATGCGCTGGTCTGGTCGACCGGCCTGCGGCAACGCCATGCCCGCGCCTTGCATGCGGACTTGCTGAATGCAGGCACGTCGCCTTTTGGCAGCCTGCAGCAGCGACTGTCGCAGGCCTTGCGTCAGGCAGTGCGTGACACGGGCGGTCGCGTCGAGGCAGGCGAAGCAAGGGAAGCGCAGGGAGGAAGCCCCCCGCCTGGCGTCCCTGCAGCACCCGGATCAGCTGAATCACTCGAAGCCAGATTGGTGCTGGAAGGCGGTGAGCTGGCGCTTGATCGCAGTTTGCTGGCGCGGCTGGCAGCGCCGCTGGAGCATTTGATCCGCAATGCGATTGCCCATGGCATCGAGTCCCCCGCCGAGCGCGAGCGGCTCGGCAAGGCTCGGATCGGAACCTTGCGCTTGTCCCTGTCGCGGGCGGCGAACCACTGGCAGCTGGAAGTGGCGGATGACGGGCGCGGTCTGGATGCAGCGCGCATACGCGCGCGCGCCGCAGCCATGGGGCTGGCCGTGCCGGCTGGGCGTCCCCATGACGAGAACGATGACGATGACGATGACGATCAGGCGGCCGCGGCCGAGTTGATCTTCGCGCACGGCTTGTCGACCAGCGACGCATTGACGCCATTGGCCGGCCGCGGTGTCGGCATGGATGCGGTGCGCGCTGCCGTGCAATCGCTGGGCGGCGCGATCGCGGTGCGCAGCGAGCCCGGCCGCGGCTGCTGCTTCGTGCTCGCATTGCCGCTGACGCTGGCAATCCTGCCGGTGCTGGTCTGCCGCGCCGGCCCCCATCTGATCGGCGTGCCTTCCGCGATGGTCGAGCAGGTGCTGAAGCTGGACGGACCAGCGTTCGCCGCGGCCACCGAGGGCGAGGACTTTGCATGGCAGGGCCAGGCCTGCCGCTGGCGCATGCTGGCGACGCTCTTGGGTACGCAGCCTGCGGCACCTGTCGGGGCGGGGCGGCGCAAGACGGTCCTGCTGCTGTCGCAGGCAAGCGGTCGACTGGCGCTGGTGGTCGACGCTGTCGATGCGCGCCGCGAGCTGACATTGCGCGACCCCGGGACGCAACTGCTGAGCGTGCCGGGCATGATCGCCGCCAGCCCGGCTGCCGACGGCCGCATCGTGCTGGTGATGAACCCTTTCTCGCTCGCGCATGCCGGAAATCGGCAGTGGACGGCGCAGGAATGGGCTTCACCTGATGCTCTCGCTGATGACGCCACGCCTGCCGCGCAACCTCCCGTCATCCTCGTCGTCGACGATTCGCTGACCGTGCGCCGCGCGACCCAGCGCCTGCTGCAACGGCATGGCTATACCGTGCTGCTGGCGCGTGATGGTGCGGAAGCGCTGGCCTTGCTGGCAGGGACTGACGGCGAAGGAGCTGAGGATGCCGATTTGCTCAAGCCGCAGGCCGTGCTGCTCGACATTGAAATGCCGAAAATGGATGGCTTCGATTTGCTGTCTGTGCTGCGCGACGATAAGCGCTGGCAGCATTTGCCGGTGGTGATGATTACTTCCCGCACCGCTGACCGGCATCGTGAACGTGCGCTGCAACTCGGCGCGAATGCCTATGTCGGAAAGCCTTATCGGGAAGACGAATTGCTGACCTTGCTGGCGGGTTTGTTGCCGGCAGGGCCGACGGCTTGTGAACCTGCAGCATCGATATCGTCCTGTGCAGCCTGAAGGGGAATGCAATGAAGATCGACTGGCATAGAAATCGCGAAAAGCTGGCGCTGCAGCGGCGGCACGATCATGTGGCGCTGGTCTTGCAGGGCGGCGGCGCGCTGGGGGCCTATCAGGCAGGCGCCTATGAAGAGCTGGCCGGCACGCCTTTCCAGCCGGATTGGGTGGTGGGGGTGTCGATCGGCGCCATCAATGCGGCCATCATCGCCGGCAACCCGCCCGAGCGTCGCGTCGGCAAGCTGCATGCCTTCTGGCAGCTGGTGTCGTCCGGCTTGCCGCAATTCAGCGATCCGACCACGATCATGCCCTGGCTGCGCGCAATGACCGAGAACGGGCAGGATCGCAATGCGTTGAACCAGTTCAGCGCCTGGCATGCGGCGGTGCTGGGCGTCCCTGGTTTCTTCCAGCCACGCATGCCGCCGGCGCCGTTCCAGCCACGCGGCACGGCCGGCGCGCTCAGCCTGTATGACACGTCGCCCTTGCGCACGACGCTGGAGAGCCTGATCGATTTTGATTTGATCAATGACGGCGGGATACGGCTGTCGCTCGGCAGCGTGAACGTACGCACCGGGAATTCCCATTACTTCGACAATACGCAGGAGCGCATCGGGCCCGAGCATGTGATGGCCAGCGGTGCGCTGCCGCCGTCCTTCCCGCCGGTGGTGATCGGTGATGAAGCCTGGTGGGATGGCGGCATCCTGTCCAATACGCCGCTGCAGCATGTGCTCGACCTGCGCGCCCGCAAGCACAGCCTGCTCGTGTTCCAGGTCGACCTGTTCAATGCGCGCGGTCCCGTGCCGCTGAATTTTGACGAGGTGCTCAAGCGGCAGAAGGACATCACCTTTTCGAGTCGCACCCGCTACACCAGCAACATGGTGGCCGAGCTGACCAACACCCGCAAGGCCATCACCAGCCTGATCGCCAAGCTGCCGCATCACTTGCTGGACGATCCCGAGGTGAAGCACCTGAAAAAGTTTGCCGAAGAAGCGCCGATGGACCTGGTGCACCTGATCTATCGGCAAGGGCCGGACGAGCGCGAATCGATGGATTACGAGTTCTCGCGCGTGTCGGTGCTGCAGCGCTGGGAAGCGGGACGGCGGGATTTGCGCGATGTGATGCAACACCCGGAGTGGCTCAAGTGCTCAGGCGAAGAGAGCGGCACCACCCAATACGATCTGGCCGAGCACAGCCGTCCGATCAACACGCTGGCCGAATGAGCGCGTTCATCGCGGCTGCCGCACCTTGTCCCAACTTACCTCAACTCGCCTCAACTCGCCTCAGCTCGTCTCTGCCTGGCATGAGCCGCTGATGAAACGCTTCAGTCCCAGGGGCGCTGCGCCATGTAAAAGCACGACGCGCGCGGGAGCCTTGGCTAGGACTTCTTGACCACCGCATAGCGCTCCAGCGTGCGCTTGCGTGCCTCGTCATGCGCGACCACCGGGCGCGGGTAGTTCGCCCCCAGTGTCACGCCGGCCATCTGCAGCGTCATCTCCGGCGCCAGCCATGGGGCATGCACATGCTTGGCATCGAGCTTCGCCAGTTGCGGCAGGTAGCGTTTGATGAACTTGCCCTCGGGGTCGAACTTTTCCGATTGCGTGATCGGGTTGAAGATGCGGAAGTAGGGCTGCGCATCGCAGCCTGATGACGAAGCCCACTGCCAGCCGCCATTGTTGGCAGCGAGGTCGAAGTCGTTCAGCTGGCGCGCGAAATACGCTTCGCCGCGTCGCCAGTCGATGCCGAGGTCCTTGATCAGGAAGCAAGCCGTGACCATGCGCAGCCGGTTGTGCATGTAGCCGGTCTGGTTCAGCTGCAGCATCGCCGCATCCACCAGCGGGTAGCCGGTGCGTCCCTCGCACCAGGCAGCGAAGTCGGCATCGGCGGCAGCGCCTTCTTCCCAGGCGATGCGATCGTATTCGGGCTTGAACGCACCGCCGACCACATGCGGGTTGTGGTGCAGGATCATGAAATAGAAATCGCGCCACACCAGTTCGGCCAGCCACACCGCCGCGCCCTCGCCGCCGGTGCCCGACTGTATCGCCTGCATCGCATGGCGCGCCAGCGCGCGGATCGACATGGTGCCGAAGCGCAGATGCACCGACAGGTAGGACGGGCCTTTCACCGACGGGTAATCGCGCGTGCTGCCGTAGCGCGCCATGCGCGGCAGGAAGTCGTCCAGCAGTGCCTGTGCGCCACTCATGCCGGTCGGTATCTTCAGTGCGGCCAGGTCGACCTCATCGAAGCCCAGTTGCGCGAGCGAGGGCAGCGAGGACGATGCCGCCGCCGCTGCCGTCGGCGCCTGCAATTGCCCCGCTGCGGGCGTGCAGCCGAAATTGGGCAGCAGCGTGGTGTCCAGCCCGCCGGAAGGCAGCTGGAAGCTTTTCAGCCACGCGTTCTTGTAGGGCGTAAAGACGGTGAAGGACTTGCCGGCCAGCGTCAGCACTTCCTCCTTTTCGCGCACCACCTGGTCCTTGAAGCTCAGCAGTTCGCGGCCGTCATTGGCCAGGGCCCGGGCCACGGCGGCATCGCGCTCGACGGCTGCCGGTTCATAGTCATGGTTGGTGAACACGGCGTCGACGCCCAGCTCGGCGGCCAGCCTCGGAATCTCATCGACTGCCCGCGCATGTCGCACGATCAGCCCGCCGCCCTGCGCGCGCAGCGCCGCATCCAGTTCGGTCAGGCTGGCATGGAGGAACGCGACCCGGCGATCCACGCGGCCGCCGCCCATGGCCGGATCCTTCAGGGGATCGAGGATGTCCTTGTCAAATATGAAAGCGCAATGCACGGCCTGCGCGCGCTGCAGCGCATGGTGCAATGCCGCGTGGTCGAAATTCCTCAGGTCGCGCCGGAACCAGACCAGCGCTGAAGCTATTGTGTTCTTCATCGTTTTTGCGAGTGGCCGGCGCATGGTGCACCGGCGATGCAGGGCAGGAAGCCGGCAGTGTAAGGGCAGATCGGAAAGGGCGTGCAATGCTGCTAAAATGCGCACATGGCCAAGCAAGACAAGCCGTCCAAATCTTCCCCGTCGGCCATTGCCGATACAGCCGCGCACGGCGCGGACGCACCCGATTTTTCCGCAGCTTCTGCAGATCCCGCAGCACCGGCTGCCCTGCCGCCCGATGCGCTGAACCTCACCGATCATTTCCTGATCGCGATGCCCAACATGCTCGACCCGATCTTCGGCGGCACGGTGGTCTACATCTGCGAGCACCACACCGGTGGCGCGCTGGGCATGATCATCAACCGTCCGACCGACATGACGATGGATGTGCTGTTCGAGCGGCTCGACCTCGAGCTCGAGATCAGTCCGCATGCGCACCTGCCGAGCGGCCCGGTGATGTTCGGCGGACCGGTGCAGGTCGAGCGTGGTTTCGTGCTGCATGCGCCCGACCCTGAGCTGGATGCCCATCCCGCCTACAGCTCCTCGCTGACCGTCTCGTCCGATGTCGCGCTGACCACCTCGCGCGACGTGCTCGAAGCGGTGGCCGAAGGCCGCGGCCCGCAGCGTCTGGTCGTGACCCTGGGTTGCGCCGGCTGGAGCGCCGGCCAGCTCGAAGACGAGATCCTGCGCAACGGCTGGCTGACCGTGAAAGCCGACCCTGCCATCCTGTTCGATACGCCGATCGAGGCCCGCTTTACGGCCGCGATGCACCTGCTCGGCATCGACCCGAACCGTCTCACCGGAGACGTCGGGCACGCGTGAGCACGGTGATCGCATTCGACTTCGGCCTGAAGCGCATCGGCGTCGCCGTCGGCAATACCCTGCTGCGGCAGGCACAGCCGCTGCCGCTGATCGCCGAGCCCACCAATGACGGCAAGTTCAACGCCATCGCCGCGCTGCTCAAGGAATGGCAGCCCGACACGCTGGTGGTGGGACTGCCGCTGCACCCGGATGGCGCCGACCACGAGATGACCGTGCGCTGCCGCCGCTTCGCCAACCAGCTGCACGGCCGCTATGGTTTGCCGGCGGTGTTGGTCGACGAGCGTTACACTTCTGCCGTACTCAATGCGCAGCGTGGCCAGCATATCGACAGCGAGGCGGCCGCGCTGATCCTCCAACAATATTTCGACTCACGCGACTCCTTCGAATCCCATGATCCATCCTGAACTGGACGCCGAGCAGCTGTACGCGCAGCTCGAGGCCGCGATCAAGCCCGCGCTGGCCGGCACCGACCGGCTTGCCATCGTTGGCATTTATTCCGGCGGTGCCTGGCTGGCCGAGCGGCTGGCGCGCGCGCTTGGCGTGACGGACGTCGGCTATGTGGACGTATCCTTCTACCGCGACGATTACGCCGAGCGCGGCCTGTCGGCCGAAGTCAGGCCCAGCCACATTTCGTTCGACGTCGATGGCGCGACCATCCTGCTGGTGGACGACGTGCTCTACACCGGCCGCACCACGCGCGCTGCGATCAATACGCTGTTCGACTACGGCCGCCCGGCGAAGATCATGCTCGCCGCCCTGGTCGACCGCGGCGGTCGCCAACTGCCGGTGGCGGCCGATTTCTGCGCAAGCACCGTCAAGGTGGATGCGGACCAAATGCTCGTGTTGCAGAAGGCCGACGACGGCCGACTTACTTTGACCATCGATCATGCATAACCCCCAACTGAACAAGAATGGCGAGCTGCAGCATCTGCTGACACTCGACGGCCTGCCCAAGGCCGTGATCAATCGCATCCTCGACACCGCGGCGTCCTTCGTCAGCGTCGGCGACCGCGAAGTGAAGAAAGTGCCGCTGATGCGCGGCAAGAGCGTGTTCAACCTCTTCTTCGAGAACTCGACGCGTACCCGCACCACCTTCGAGATCGCGTCCAAGCGCCTGTCGGCCGACGTCATCAACCTGAACATTTCGGCTTCGTCGGCCAGCAAGGGCGAGTCGCTGCTCGATACCATCGACAACCTGTCCGCGATGCATGCCGACATGTTCGTCGTGCGTCATGCACAGTCGGGCGCGCCCTACCTGATCGCCAAGCACCTGACCGACACCCGGCAAGACCACGTGCACGTGGTGAATGCCGGCGACGGTCGCCATGCGCATCCGACGCAGGGCTTGCTCGATATGTACACCATCCGTCACTACAAGAAGGACTTCACCAACCTGACGGTGGCGATCGTCGGCGACATCCTGCACAGCCGCGTCGCGCGCTCCGATATCCACGGCCTGACCACGCTGGGCGTGCCTGAAGTGCGCGCCATCGGCCCGCGCACGCTGCTGCCGGG
>JACCDU011331288.1_pt1 | contig 13065 bp, 16 predicted proteins | sample 7446081 | NCBI WGS metagenome assembly JACCDU01 (sample SAMN15323447, study PRJNA562643) | freshwater metagenome | isolation source: river surface water | place: USA:Blue River Watershed | collected 2017-08-17 | reverse complement strand
CCCCAGGTTAAAACCTGGGGTTATAAGTTCAGATTTCATTCCTAGGACTAGACGCGATACTTCGCGTTTAAATCCCCAGGTTAAAACCTCGGGTTATAAGTTCAGACTCCAGTCCTAGGACTAGACGCGATACTTCGCGTTTAAATCCCCAGGTTAAAACCTGGGGTTATAACCCCAGACTTCAGTCTGGGGAATTTGACGCGACGTATCGCGTCTCTACTTACCTCGCTAACGCCCGCAATCCACCCCCAATCACCATCAAAGCCGCATAAAACGTGAAGGCCAAGGTAAACAAACCATCCGCAGTTGTTTGGCCAAAAACATGGTAAGGCGCCCAAAGCAATACAAGCGTGCTGATAAATAAGATGCCAATCAAAGCAATTTTAATCCAGTTGTTCCTGCGCGTTTTCTTCAATTCAAAGGCCAATAAAATTCCTTCACTTACATAGCTGAAAAGGAAAATTATCAATAGGCTGTAGGCAAGGGTTTTGATGCTGTTCATATTCATATCTGTTTGTTTTTCTTGAACCAAAATTAGATTCATTGTCCGCCAAAATTTGGCGACTTACAAAGAATTTACGATATTGATAAAAAAAAGATGCACCCATCCGAACGCCTCCGCGAAATCAATGGCCTCCTCCTGCAAAAGTCCTTTCAAGTTAATCATACAACGGTTTCCGCTTATTTAAGTGAGCATTTTGACATTGCCAACTATGCAGAACGCTCTTTCAGTCGGGACCTGAAAGAACTCAAAGAACTCCTGCAAATTCGCTATCCCCAATTACACGATACGGCTGGAGAACTCATCAAATTTTCAAGGGGACAGAATCGATTTTACCTGATTCGAGATGATATTTCGGCGTTTCCGAGTATCTCAGATAAAGAACTCAGCCAAATCGCCTCCATGATTGAACAGAATAAACACCTTTTTAGTGGGGGAGCAGGCGAGGGGCTTGTCAATAAACTGCGAGCGATAGCTTTGGAAAACAGCATGGCGCGCCATCATGAGATGTTAGGCTGGTCGGCAATTGAACTCGTGAAGGATGGGGAGCGCTCAGGTGCCGACTTAATGCCGATCATATTGGAAAACATCTACGCCAAAAGAGTCGTTCTTTTCACCCATCGGGGTTTAGCAGCCCATTCCAAACAAAAACAAACACTCGGTCTGCCCGTCTTATTGAAAGAATACAATAACGGTTGGTACACCGGCTGGTATGTCCTATTCCAGCCCGTTGAAAAAGGCGCAACACAAATCAAAGTAGACATCGACCAACTCCAATTGTATGCACTTGATCGAATTGTTCAAGTGAGTAATGTGCAAGATCAACCACGTGTCCGTATTCATCCAGAATTCAGACCTACCGATTATTTCAAAAATTGCCTGGGTTTATTCCGAAGTAAAAGCCTAAAATCTCAACCCATTCGATGCCGAATAAACAAGGATAATTGGATGTTGAACTACATCGAGAAATACCCCATTCACGCAAGCCAAGAAATATTACCTGAAAATGAAAGTTCTGTCAGGGTACAATTGAATGTAGAAATAGACCAAGAAGTGGAAAATTTCTTTTTACGTTTTGCGAAGGAAATACGGGTTTTGGAACCCGAATCCTTAGTGGAGAAAATTAAACAGGGGATGGAAAAAGGAATCGAAAACTACAAAAACACGTCGGCAGGTAGTTGAAAAAAATCTCTTAGCTTTTGGGCCATCTTCAAGGTTATTTCGCGCTTACCTGAAAGAACAGCTGATACATGTCCCTTGGAACCAATCAAAGGAACTAAATCCTTGGATTTGATTCCCATTTCATCCATTTTTTGAATAATCACTTTAATGGGATCCGTATTTAGATAAGGATAATTCCGATCATCATAATCCTTAATCAATACGATCAATAACTCGAGCTCATCGAGTAATGGACCTTCTTCCTCCGTATGAAAAATCTGCATCATGCGTTTTGCGGCTTTTTCATAATCTTTATCGGTTTTTAAAACTTTCCATTTCATAACATTACTTTTTAAAAATTTGGGGGGCAAAGGAGATTCGTTCAGCATCAATTGAATCATAAGATTGGTGGTTTCCAAACCAAATGATGTAACATGTACCCTGACTAAAATTCATCGAAACAATCAAACGATAAGCATTTCCTTTAATATTGAATACGACGCGATTATTTCCAATGATACTTGCGGAACGATAAACAGCCTTGATTTCATTAAAGTTTGAAAACTTATGTAATGCAAATTCATGATTCCAATTAAATAATGCATGAGATGCATCAGGGTATGATTGCATGTAATGATTAATCGTTCTTTTAAGTAAAATCTTCATAGCAAAATTACCACAAAGTTTGCAAAATGCAAACAAATTTTAATCTTGCATGAAGATAAATACTAGGCTATACGAATGATAAATTAAAACTGATAATCTAAATATTTATCAATTTATTGAAGCCAAATCCCCTCATCGAACCGAAGAGATTTTGCCTTCGAATAATCAATTCCCTTAACGGAATCGATCATAAACTTCAAGCCCTGCCACAGATGATTTTGAAAAACTGGATCCTGATAATTTGATTTATCATGCCCGAGTGTCGTCACCCAGACATGGCCACCCTGAAAATTTTGCGTCCAAACCGCTGGGAAATAGCTTTTAAACGAACCGGCGTGTTGATTCACAAGCTCCGACTGCTTTCCATCCAAACTGCTCAAATCATGCATCATCAATACCTGAATACCCGGATATACTTCTTTCCCAAAATAACATTCATCCTCCTTTGACCACGACATAGGTACATCCTTCATGGATGGATGCGATGAGGCTATGTTGATTACCCGAAAGGGTTGAAATTTGGCATGCCATGAAAAGGTTTCGCCAACGAGCATTTTGAACCAGGTCCAATTACGCTCGGTTCCAGTTACGGAATGCACCCCCACAAATCCGCCTCCGCCTTCGATGTAGCGGCGGAAAGCCAAACGCTGTGCATCCGTCGCAAACACGTCATTATTCGTACTCGTGAAGATCAGCACCGCGTATTTCGCCAAATTCGCCTCCGCAAACACGGCAGGATCATCCGACACATCTACCTGAACCTGATGTGTCTTGCCTAAACCTTGAAAGCAAGCTACGGCAGCTGGAATATTATCATGGACATAGCCAGGCCCATTTTTGGTATACACTAAAACACGTGGCAAAGGCTTCGCCATGCCACTAAAAAATACGAATAGACAGATAATGAATAATCTCATCGGATTAGGGATTAACGCCGTATTGGTCAACTAAATAAATGATCGCAGCGATATTTACAGCTCCCAGTAACAATTCCCGCTTATTCACATTCTCGAACACATCCGTCTTTGCATGATGTAAATCAAAATAACGCTGGCTATCCGGTACCAAACCTGCAATGACAGTTGATGGATTCACGCGTGCCAAAGGTCCAATATCCGTTCCACTTCCTCCAAATGTCACTTCACAACCATAAGGTTTTAACAGAGCCGACCAAGATTGAAACTTCTTAAATGCCTCCTTCGATGCTGTCATTCCAATCGACCGCGGCGTAAATCCGCCCTCATCACTCTCGAAAGCCATGATGTGATTCTCATTATTCAACTTTGCCTGATTGGCATATTCATTGCCTCCGCGAACCCCATTCTCCTCATTGGCGAACAACACAAATCGTATCGTACGTTTAGGCTTGTAATTCAATGCCTTCAACACACGCAAAACTTCCATCGTGTGAACCACACCGGCTCCGTCGTCATGGGCACCTTCGTTGACATCCCAACTATCCAAATGCCCACCTAGCGTAATGTACTCATTCGGAAATTCCGAACCCTTGATTTCAGCCACGACATTTTGTTCATCGGCATCAGGTAAGAAAAAGCCATAGGTTTGCAACTGAACTTTCACCTGACTTTTCTTGGCTAAAGCATACAACATTTTCGCATCGTATGGCCCCAAAGCAACCGCAGGAATCTTGGGATAGGCTTCATCATATACCATGCTACCCGTGTGAGGTGCATTATCTGGCGCCGTACTCAGCGAATGAATCATAATTCCAAGCGCCCCATATTTAGCAGCGCGAGAAGCGCCCGAGCGACGATAAGCACCGCTTTCCCCATAAGCACGAAATGTCTGAATTTTCGTTTCATCAAAGGCACTGTGGAAATACACGATCTTTCCCTTCACCTCATCCTTCCGTTTCTCCAATTCATCAAAGTTGGCCACCGCCAACACCTCCGCCTCAATCATTCCATTCGATCCCATGGAATTACCCAGAGCCAATACAGCTAAGGGTTGAATGCGAGCTTCTCCCTGAACGCCTACAATCGACGCATAATCCGTGCCCCCTCGCTTCCAATTGGGCGACTTACAAGCCTGAAGGAAAACTCTATCTGCACCCAGTAGCTCCAAATTACGTTTTCCCCAAACAGCAGCTTGTTGTTGCTGCGGCGAACCTGCCAAACGGCCTCCAATCTTTTTCGTTAATTCATACAAGAGATCATAGGCTTTGCCGTTGGTCATAATCTCATCCGACATGCGTTTAATGAATAAACTATCTTGTTGGGCGATAGCAGAAAAGCCGACGAATAATGTCAGGCACAGGCTAGTAAGGACTCTCATAGAAATTTAGATTTGTAATGATTAATAAATATAAGCATTTTCAAAATTGGGAAATGCATGACAAATCCTTAATTTTTGGATAAATCTATATTCCTCCATGCACAAATTCCTCTTCATTAGCTTACTCTTCATCTCAAGCACAATCTCAGCACAGAAAAATCAGGAGAAACCCGCAATCAAACAAGTCATTCAGAACATGTTCCTCGCCATGCAAACCGGCGACACGACTTTATTTCGTTCTTGCTTTGCGCCTACAGTTATTTTTCAAACCATTGTGACGAAAGACAATCAAACAAAAGTGAAATCGGAAGAATTTGAAGCCTTTTTAAAAAGTCTGACCAAATATCCCAAAGGTGCCCTCGATGAACGAATCAAATTCAAAAGTGTACATGAAGATGGTACATTAGCCATCGCATGGACACCTTATAAGTTTTATTACCAAGGGAAATTTTCACATCAAGGCGTGAATTCATTTCAATTGGTCAAATTGGGTGATGCTTGGAAGATTCAGTACTTGATTGATACTCGGAGAAAATAACAAACAAATTGTGCCCAACACCGTTAAGCTATAAAACCTATTAACATGAAATACCTCTTTGCCATTCTATTTCTGTGCATCTTCCAAATCCATGCACAGCAACCCAATATCCGCACCAATCAAATCAACATCGCCCGCGACAGCTATGGCGTTCCTCATATTTTCGCTCCTACAAATCCAGAAGTAGCCTATGGATTGGCCTGGGCACATTCCGAAGATGATTTTAAAACTATACAAACGCTGATTCTGACGGGTAAGGGGAAACTCGCCACTTACTTAGGCAAGAAAGGTGCACCGGTTGATTATGTGTTTGGTTTATTGAATACGCGTAAAGTGGTAGACCAACAAATTAAAGCGATGGATCCAGTATTCATTCAACTGGTCCAAGGGTATCTCATGGGACTTGAGGCTTATGCCAAAGCGCATCCGCAAGAAGTATTAAACAAACATGTATTTCCGATTCAATTAGAGGACTATATCGCCACGACCATGTTTTCGGTTGCCATCTTCTGCGGCGTCGATAAAACCTTACCCAAAATCCTCGACGGTTCCATCCCGCACCTGCCAGGCTTTACGGGGGAAGGCAGTAATGCCTTTGCGATTAAGAGTAATAAATCGGCAACGGGAGAACCGATGTTGGTGATTAATGCCCACCAACCCATCGAAGGAGCAACAGCATTCTACGAGGCACATGTACAAAGCGAAGAAGGATGGAATATTTTGGGCGGTTTATTCCCAGGTGGACCATTAATCTTTCATGGCGTTACGCCAAATTTGGCTTGGGCACATACGGTGAATTTTCAAGATAAGATCGATGTATATCAGTTGCATACCGACAAAGCACATCCGGGCCAATATGAGGTGGATGGAACCTGGATGAACTTGGAGAAACGTAAAATCAAATTGAACATCAAAGGAATTCCGTTTTCGGTTAGCAAAATGGCCTATACATCCATTTATGGACCTACCGTTAAAACGCCGAAAGGGGAGTATTTCTCCATTCGTTTGCCGGCATTGTTTGATGCGGGGGCATTGCAGCAATGGTATGCGATGAATCGCTCGACGAATTTCCAGGAGTTCAAAGCGGCATTGGGTCAAAATCATTTGCCTATGTTTAACATCATGTATGCGGATAAGCAAGATAATATCTTCTACATCTCAAATGGCAAGATGCCTTATCGCAATGCGGATCCGAAATATAATTGGGCTTCAACTGTTCCGGGCAATACGCGTGCGACACTTTGGGATACGTTTAAACCTTTGGATGCTTTGCCGCAATATACAAATCCAGCAAGTGGCTATTTGTTCAATACGAATCACTCGCCCTTCCTAGCGACAAGCACGGATGAGAACTTAAATCCGGCGAAATTCGACAAATACGATGGATATGAGACCTATCATAATAATCGGAGCCAACGGGCCAAAGAGCTTATTGATAGCTTCGATAAGATTTCGTGGGAAGATTTGAAGCGGATTAAGTTTGACCGACAATTACCTGCGAAGATATTGTATCCCTATGGTTTTGATGCGTCGGTACTATTTCGTCTAGAGGCTTCAAAATACCCGACTTTATCAAGCATCATTGTTGGTATCCAACAATGGAATCATGTGACCGACACGGAAAGTGTGGGCGCCTTGTATTACAACATCGCCTATTATCAGGCATCTAAGATTCGTACGAATGGCTCCAAAGATCCTTTAACAGAGGCAGAAGCCGTTCAATTATGCCAATATGTGCATGATTTCTTACTCAAGCATTATGGCCGACTGGATGTCAAATTAGGTGAATTTCAGCGTTTGGTGCGTGGGCAAGAAGATTGGCCACAAGCGGGTATGCCGGATGTTTTGGCAGCGGTTCAAACGGAAGCCTGGGGTGAATCCAAGCGCAAGATGAACAGCGGGGACGCTTACATCGGTTTTGTGAAATTCCCGAAAGATGGCGGTTTACCTTTGATTGAAACTGTGAATACTTTTGGGGCAAGTTCACATCCAGAATCAAAGCACTTCGCAGATCAGCGGGCGATGTACCAGGCACAGCAAACGAAGCGAATGAGCTTGGATAAGGCTGAGGTGCTGAAGGCAGCGGAGCGGGTGTATCATCCGGAGTAAACAAAAAAGCCCCACAATCGTGGGGCTTTCCTTTTCCTTCAAATTCAATTCCTATTTGAACCCAATCTCACCCAAACCTTTGTGCGAAATAACGATCGCCTCCAAAGGTGTTTCGTTAACACAAGCATCTTGCTCTACATAGTAGTATTTCATGCCTGCAAGGTCCTTATTGGCCAACACACGTTTAAAATCGATATGTCCTTTGCCTACTGGCGCAAAACGACCTTGATCATCCATGTCCTTCACATGCCATAATTTGAAACGGCCTGGATAGCGTTTGAAGTAGTCAACTGGATCAGCGCCTGCTTTTGTCACCCAATAGATATCCATTTGGAAATTAACATATTTCGGATTGCAATGCTCTAATAAATAATCAATCGTCACAATGCCTTCTGCATCCTTCACATATTCAAAATCGTGATTATGATACAATAACTCCAAACCTGCCGCATGACACTTCTCACCCAATTTGTCCAAAATCTCTGCCAAATTCTTCGCGCCGCCTTTCATGGCCATTCGCTTGTTCACGGCATCATAGGTAAATAAACCCATTGGGGGCACCGGAACAACAAAATATTTGAAACCCGCCGTCTTCAAATCAGCGATTTGTTGGTCGATGTTCTCAAAATTAACTGAACCTTGGTGTGCTGAAATGGGCGTCAAATGCATTTCATCCAACAAAGCCTTGAAATCAGCAGGAGAGAGGTTATAAAACTTTCCATTGTTATAACCCGCAGATTCGATGTTCACATAACCCGCATCCGCAACCGCCTTAAGCGTCGCACGCGCATCTTTGCCCATCTCCGTACGCACGGTATAAAGCGCTAATCCTCCGAAAGGTTTATCTGCAAATTTAAAAGATACCAGTGCAATCGATACGACCGCACAAAGGCCTAGCACGAAGCTCAGCGATTTGTTCATTTTCATCGTTAATAAGTTTTTAGGTTAAAATGAGTTACAAAAATAAGAGAATGTTTGAAGGGAAAAAATGATTTCCTGAATAGTAGGGACTTTTTATCAAAAAGATACAATTGGCGGGAGTTAAGAGTTAAGAGGGAAGAGAGCAATTTGAATAAATAGTTTTGGATGCGGATAGAATTGACTAATATTGAAAAAAAACCTATTTAAAATGAAAAGAAACAAATTCAAACTTTTGGCTGCGCTTGCAGCATGTCTGTCGTTTCAAACCTTTGCCCAAGAAGTGGGTCAAGTGGAACGTTTAATTTCGCCAGAAATTACCCAATCAAACGATGTTATTTTCCGATTGAAAGCTCCATCAGCTTCGTCTGTTAAATTATCAGGTAATTGGATGGCCATGGTCCCAAATCCCAATGGGCAAGGGGCTAGTCGGCAATTAGTCGAACTCGTAAAAGACGCCTCAGGTGTTTGGTCTACCAAAATTCCTGCCATGGCGCCGGAATTATATGGCTATTCTTTCATCGTGGATGGGGTGACAACCTTAGATCCATCCAATTTAAAAGTTGCCCGTGACGGTACGTTTAGAACGGAAAGCCTACTATATGTGGCAGGTCCCGCATCCGATTTATATTGGGCCAAAACGGGTCCCAAAGGGAGTATGCATCAAGTTTGGTATGATTCCAAAACCCTTAATTTAACGCGCAGAATGCAGGTGTATACGCCTCCGGGATATGAGGATTCCAAAGCGTCTTACCCTGTTTTATACCTCTTGCATGGGGGAGGGGGCGATGAGGAAGCCTGGCCAACCTTAGGAGTAGCTGCCAACATTTTGGACAATTTAATCAATGCAGGTAAAGCAAAACCGATGATTGTAGTGATGACAAATGGTAACCCGAATCAAGTGGCAGCCAATGTGATTAGCCCTAACATTCCTGTGGCTAATTTGCCAGTAGGAGGCATGGGAAGCATGTTATTCGAAAAAAGCTTGGTGGCGGATGTGATTCCGTTCATTGAAAACCACTACCGGGTGAAAAAAAACAAGGAAAGCAGAGCCTTAACGGGCCTGAGTATGGGCGGATTACAAACCATCAATACGTCCTTTGAACATCCCAATTTATTCAATTACATCGGCGTAATGAGTATGGGCTTTGCGGATTTAAGTCGGTTTGGCGTGAAAGTAGACGCATCCCAACGAGACCAACAAATCGAAGGCTTAAAAAAGGCCAATCCCGCGCTTTACTGGATCGCATGTGGTAAAGACGATTTCTTGATGGAAAGTGTCGTGACCATGCGCAAAAAATTGGACGAGCATGCATTCCGCTATGTATACCGCGAAAGCGAAGGGGGGCATACCTGGACAAATTGGCGGGTCTATTTATCCGAATTTGCAAAGATGATCTTCTAAAATATGATTCCAGAGCCTTCCATTTGGGAGGCTCTTTTGATATAACTACACGCGAGCAAAAAGAAAATAAATAGTTAATAATATCAGCAGAATCAATGCTGCTTTCCAATGAATCGTAAAATAAGCGCGATTCACATACGCCAAAAGCGTTATGGCTAACAAGGTGACAAGATGTACGTATAATTTAGGAGCTTCAAAAACATGCCCGCGTGGAAGGGCCAGACAAATGAGTGAATCGAGGATAACGCAGATGGAAATGCTGTATTTGCGGAAGAATAACATGAAGTTCATGATTTGATTGGCCAACAAGGTAGGCAACCTAATCACAAATTGTTATTCGAAAAGAGAATGATCTATCGAATTAAGCAGATATCCGCCAATTCTTGCCCTATTTGTTGGACCCCCAGAATAATTTTCTCAGACTGTTTTGCGGAAGGCTGCTTTTTCCCTCGGACGTATTGTGATAAAAGGGTAGGATTCATCCCAATTCGTTTGGCTAAGAAATTGGCATTCAAAACCTTATAAAATTGGAAAAACTGTTTGAAATCTAAATTTAGTTTGATTTGATCCATCGTCACTTCTTTTCCCTCTTCCCCTAAAGCCAAGTTAATCGCCTCAAGTAAATTTTTATACAATTCGGTTATGGTCTGAGCCGACGTAAAAACAGATAAATATTCCACATAAGCAGAATAACCTGTGTTCGTTTTCTCTACACAAACTTCTATCTTCTTAGCTAATTTCTTCATAGCGAATTATTTTATTCTAGCTTGCTTAAATAATGCTTTTTCCAATCCTTTTCCCAACTCTTGACTTCCATGATTCGGAAAAATGATTATTCCAGGTTTTAATTTGTGCCTCAACTTCATGTGGGAACCTTTTTGAGAAACGGGATACCATCCAACCGATAACAAAATTCGATAAGCTTCCGAACATTTCATAGCAAGGTAAATTATAATTTACTTTTTGTCAATTAAATTATTGAAAAACTAAGTTGATGGAAAGAAATCGACTGACGAAAAGCAAAACTGATAATATTCAAAAAAATCAGTTTCTCGATTTATTTACTGAATTAGCTTTTGTGCAGATTAGCTAGGAAAGTGCACAAAATACCTAAACGACAAATTAATGCATGGGAACAGCATATCTGTAACTTGAAAACAAAGTATATATAATCGAGTTGAATAAATGAACATACTAATCAGTCGATGGATAAGAAGAATTTCACGCAATACAACGATTTAATTTACAGCTTAGAAGAACTCGAAAAGGAATCGTGGGATCGATTGGTCATCGGCGCGACAAAAAGTAAAGATGCCTTTCACACACCGTGCATCGCAACACTAAATCAAAATGAAGTCAGCATGCGCACGGTTGTTTTACGTAAGGCTATTCCATCTGAAAGAGAATTGCGTTTTCACACCGATATTAGAAGTAATAAATGGCTGGAATCAGCCCAAAATGATTCAATCAGTGCTTTATTTTATGATGCATCCGAACGAATTCAATTAAGAGTAAAAGGGAAAGCTTTACTCCATTTTAATAATGAAATTACTTCCGAAGCATGGAATAAAACGACCTTAAGTAGCAGAAAGTGTTACCTAACTGATTTTAGTCCCTCGAGCTTCGCATTAGCGCCCACAAGCGGATTAGCAGAACATATTGAACAAGAAAACTTCACCATGAAGGAAAGTGAAGCAGGTCAAAAGAATTTTGGCATCGTTTCCATCAGGGTTGAATCCATCGATTGGCTGTGGCTAAACCATTCAGGTCATCGTAGAGCTTTCTTTGATTACAAACTAGATTCTTTTCAATGGATGATTCCGTGATAATTACATTTAATTATTCCAAATCCCGAAGACACAAAAAAGCCTGCAATATCTTGCAGGCTTTTTAATTTTAGAAGTGATCCCGCGGGAACACTTACCAGCTAGTAAATAGCACTAAAAACTGAGAAATCGGAATTTTTTCAGGTACTTATGGTACGGTTTTGTAGTCTTTTGTATTGAATTATGTAGCTCGATTTGAATTAATATAATCTTTCGATTGAAACAAAGTTATTGTTATAAGAGGAATCACCAATCATCAATATAATACGATATACTTTATTATTTGTAGTATCGTTTAATATATAAGTTGATTGTTGTCCTGGTAAAAATCCCCAACCATTCCATGAATTACTTGCGGTGGTTGTGTAAGAAGTACCAGTAATAGTCTGCCCACCGACAGTACTATTTGAATACATTGCACTTACATCAGCAACAAATGTAGTTGATACTGCACCAATACTTAACCCCGCATATCCTCCACCAGCACCAGTTCTTGTAGGGCCTGCCTTGACATTATCTAATAGAACAAATGAACCTGCATTAACCTTTCCACTTGCCCTCTGTGCGTTAATGGGAGCGTTTCCACTAATTTTTTTCCAAGTAACTCCAGTTCTTCCATTTCCATCTGTTGTTACATTATATGGATAAGTTGGAGCACCAGAAGCCCATGCTTTTAATTTATAAGTTCCTGCACCTGTAGTAGTAATAGTTATTGCACCAGTTCCCGTTGATCCAATTTGACCATATGCAGGCAATATTTCAGAATTAGGCACTAAATTACCTGATGGATCATATAGCGCAAATTCTGCTGCATATCCAGCGCTTGAGTATTGAACTCTCACAACTGAGATTACTTCCCAAGTTCCTGCACTTGGGAGAGTAAAAGATAATACATCAATAGGGGCAACAGTGTTAATTAATACATTTGATCCAATAAATTGTGATCCATATTCAGCTGCAACACTTCCGCTACCACCAGCAGTTGCAATTGTTGCCCAATTTGTGCCGTTCCAATAATAATAACCTGCATTTAATCCTGCTCCACCATTACAATAAACCAATAATCCTGTAGCAGGGGATGGAATTGTAGTTTGGTCAAATGCATCTGTAAGATTTATTCTTGGAGGTAAGAATCCTTTATTACTTGCTGCTACGTCTAATTTAGCTGATGCATGAGGTGTGGTGGTTCCAATACCTGTTTGTGCAAATATCGTAATAGTTGAGAATTGAAATAACAAAAATAAAATTGAGGTTCTCATAGCTTTACTATCAACAGTATGCAAGTTATATGGATTAAACCTAATAGTAAAATTTGTTCTGATTAATTCATCAAATAGGATAGTAAACCCATAAAATCACTTTGCCTAAAGACAATTTAATGGACAATTAATGCTAAATTTATTACTGTAAGCAAATTAGATTATGCTCATGAAAGACATAAATAACAGAGGAGTGAGTACACCTCAACTCTCATACACTTAAACAAGTTTTATCTAGAATAGAAGCTGTATTGTGTAATCGAAAGTAACAAAATGAAAGTAGAGGAAAAAACGATTTGTTGTACCTAAGTTGTACCTGTAAAACAAAATAGCCCGTAACATATGTGTTACAGGCTATTTAATAATTTTGAAGTGATCCCGCTGGG
>JACCDU010189332.1_pt1 | contig 13066 bp, 13 predicted proteins | sample 7446081 | NCBI WGS metagenome assembly JACCDU01 (sample SAMN15323447, study PRJNA562643) | freshwater metagenome | isolation source: river surface water | place: USA:Blue River Watershed | collected 2017-08-17 | reverse complement strand
TCGTGGCCGAACGGATGCCGTTGAGGTTGAGGCTGGTGAGTTTGAACAAGGATTTCCCCATGGTGACAGAACAGGCAAGCAGCGCCGACACACAGGCGCTCGCTCAGGAATTTGTGCAGTTTGCAATCGAATCGGGCGTGCTGCGCTTTGGTGAATTCAAAACCAAAGCGGGCCGCATGAGCCCTTACTTCTTCAATGCCGGCCTGTTTGACGATGGCGCCAAGCTCAGCCGACTCGCGCAATTCTATGCAAAAGCCCTGCTGGCCAGCGGCATCGAGTTCGACATGATTTTTGGCCCTGCCTACAAAGGCATCCCGCTGGGGGCGGCCGTGGCCATAGAGTTGGCTCGCCTGGGCAAAAACGTGCCTTTTGCCTACAACCGCAAAGAAGCCAAAGACCACGGCGAAGGCGGCTCTTTGGTCGGCGCACCGCTCAAAGGCCGTGTGCTGATCGTGGACGACGTGATGAGCGCGGGCACTGCTGCCCGCGAATCGATTGCCCTCATAAAAGCCGCAGGCGCCACGCCTCACGCCATGGCCATTGCCCTGGACCGCCAGGAAATGGCCACCGAAAAACAAGCCGACGGCTCGGTCCAAGACGTGCCCCACAGCGCCGTGCAATACGTGCGCAACACCTTGGGCATGGGCGTGTGCTGCATTGCGCAGCTGTCTGACCTGCTGGCCTATTTGTCCGCCCAAGACGGCAACGAAATGGGCCAACACTTGCCCAAAGTCCAAGCCTACCGCGACCGCTACGGCGTCTGAGCTTTGGGGGCATCCACGCCGATGGGTGAGGATGCTATGCGCGGCCAGCTCAAGGTAAAGAGTGCGCCACCCAAGGGGCTGCGAGAAACGGTCATGGCCCCCCCCTGGCTTTGCACAATCGAGCGACTCAACCACAAACCCAAGCCCATGCCCTCGGGCTTGGTGGTGTAGAACAGGTCAAACACCCTCTCCCATTGCGCCTCGGGAATGCCCGGGCCGCTGTCCGACACGGTCAACACTACTTGGGACGTTGAGCAAGACAGGTTCACCTGAAGCGCTTTCTGGCCAGCAACCGGCTTCATCGCATCGAGCGCATTTTTCAGCAGATTCAACACCACCATCTGCAACTGACCCTCTTGTGCCATCACGGACGTATCGGGTGTCACCATCTGCTGCAATTGCACCTGCAACCGCTCCACTTCGGAGCTGACCAGTTGCAGTGCCTCAGCCACCACCAGGTCCAAAGCCACAGGCTGCAATGCGTCAGATCCGTGGCGCATGAAGCGGCGCAACTGGGCAATGATGTCAGCTGCTCGCGTGTTGTCATCCATCAACTCTTGCAAAAAAGCCTGACGATCCTCGGCCGCCAAATCAGGCTGGCTCAGCAAAAAATCCACCTTCAAGCGCATCGTTGCCATCGGCTGGTTCAACTCATGTGCCAACGAGGCCAGCAACACCCCCATATTGCGCGATTTGGTGGACGTCGTCAGTGCCCTGAGCATCTGCTCTTTTTCCTGCAAAACGGCTTTCAATTCCTCGTGTGCCAGACGCACCGCCTGATTGTCCGATTGTGTTTGCTGGTATCGCAAAGCCAACCTGTGCGTGCTGTAAGCCACCAGGGAACTTAGAATCAGCACATCCATCGAAACTGATAAATTGCGCATCATGGCCGCAGCAGGCATTTCGTGCAGCAAGCTTTCGGGTTGTACAGCCTGTTGCAACACAAACACCATGCGCCCTATGCGCAAAAGCAAACTGGCCAGCACAGCCCCCATCACAAACTTCAGTGAAAAAGTCTTGTCCTGTTTGGATTTCTGAAGCACCTCAAATAACACCCAGCACAACAGCAAAGCGCTCAGCGTTGTGTACAGCACCACGCGCTGCATATAAGTGCCGTGCTGGCGCAGCAACTCAAAAGACAGGGGCACACACAGCATCCAAGCCCCGCTGTTCAGAACCAATCGGCGACTCACAGCCATTCGCCATGAACGGGCCGTCAACGCCACAGCCCAAATCGTCAGCAGTAGACCGCTGTTGACCACCGTCAAAAAAGCCGGGCTGATCGAACGTACGGCCAGCGTAGCCAGACAAGAAACATCGGCCAGCAAAAAAGCCGTGATCAAGAAGCGGCTCGGTCGCGCATCCTTCTCACCGTCATACAAGGAAACGGCGTGGATCGTCATCCCCATGACGATCAAACCCGTCATCAAGAAAACGATCTCGTTTGCGTATGCCATGCTGTTATTGGGTGCCTGAATTATTCGTGTTGAAATTTGCTGGTCAGCCGGTAGAACTTCTAAGTCCAGTTATTCGGTGGTAAGTGTCGTATGGAGTTGAATCACTTCATTCGTTGAGCCTGCTCATACAGGTGCTGCACCTTGGGGATGTTGGCTTCGAGTTCCTGGATGCGGTTGGCACCGCTGGGGTGGGTGGACAGGAAGGAGGCGTTGTTGTTGCCGCCCGATGCGGCTTGCATTTTTTTCCACAAGTTCACGCTGGCTTCGGGTTTGTAGCCGGCGCGCACGGCGATTTCCAGGCCCACCAAGTCGGCTTCGGTTTCGTCGTCGCGGCTGTACTTGAGGCTGAGCAGCTGCGTGCCCATGTCGGCCGCCACATTGCCCAGCTGACCCAGGCCCAGCAGTTGCGAGGCAATCGACAGACCCAAGCCGGTGACTTGGCTTTTGGCCATGCGTTCGCGGGCGTGTTCGCGCAGGGCGTGTGCCATTTCGTGGCCCATGATCATGGCCGCTTCGTCATCGGTCAGCTGCAGTTGGTCGAGGATGCCGGTGTAGAAGGCGATCTTGCCGCCGGGCATGCACCAGGCGTTGAGCTGTTTGCTGCCGATCAGGTTGACTTGCCACTTCCATTCTTTGGCACGGGGGTTCCATTGCGCAGTGTGCGGGATCAGCCGTTTGGCGATCTCGTGCAGGCGCTGCAGTTGGGGGTGTCCATCGGGGGCCAGCGCGTTTTTGGAGCGGGCGTCTGCAATGACTTGCGCGTATTGCTGACGGGCCGAGTTTTCAAGCGTTTCGGCGGGCACCAGGTTGCGCATGCTGGATGCGGATCCGACATCGACTTGCGCGAGCGCTGTGCCTGCGGCCGAGGCACCTGCGGCCAATAAAAAGCCCCGGCGGGCGTTCCAGCGGTGTTCGCTGGGCGCCGTCGTGGGGGAGGAGGGGGTTTTGAAGTCGCAAAGCCAGCACATGGTGGCGAATGATAACCAAGAAGTTGTCATTGGGCATGGCCTGATAATTCAGACATGACCGACACCACAAGCCCTTCACCAGCCCCTTCGCGCACTTGGCGCGAGTCGCTGCGTTTGTACCTGCAACCGGCCAGTTGGCGCATGCTGCTGTTGGGTTTTTCGGCGGGTTTGCCGCTCTTGCTGGTGCTGGGCACCTTGAGCTTTCGCCTGCGAGAGGCGGGCATTGACCGCAGCACGATTGGCCACCTGAGCTGGGTGGGCCTGGCCTATGGCGTCAAGTGGATGTGGGCCCCGCTGGTGGACCGTTTGCCGATCCCGTGGCTGACGGCGCGGCTGGGCCGCAGGCGCAGTTGGCTGCTCTTGTCGCAAGCGGTCATCATGGCCGGGCTGGTGGGCATGGCGCTGAACGATCCTTCGCAGTTGCTCGGGCCTTTGGTGGCCTGTGCTTTGGCGGTGGCGTTTGCTTCGGCCACACAGGACATTGCGCTGGACGCTTACCGCATCGAGTCTGCCGAAGTGAATGCGCAGGCGGCGCTGGCGGCCACTTATCAGACGGGTTATCGCCTGGCCATGATCTGGGCGGGCGCAGGCGTGCTCTGGATCGCAGCGCGGGCGCAAGGTGCTGAGACCGCAGGCTATGTGCAAGCCGCATGGCAGACGGCTTATCTGGTGATGGCCCTGAGTTTGTTGCCGGGCATGCTGATGGTGCTGAACTCGCCCGAGCCCGTGCCTGCGCCGATGAAGCCAGCCCGCAATGCGACCGAGTGGCTGCAAGGTGCGGTGATCGACCCCTTTGCTGATTTTTGGCGGCGCTACCGCTGGCAGGCGGTGCTGGTCTTGTCGCTGATTGCTGTGTACCGCATCAGCGATGTGGTCATGGGCATCATGGCCAACCCGTTTTATGTGGACATGGGCTACACCAAGGACGAGGTGGCGGCCGTGACCAAGGTCTATGGCGTGGTGATGACCCTGGTGGGCGCTTTTGTGGGCGGCGTGTTGTCGGCGCGTTGGGGCGTGATGCGCATCCTGATGTTGGGCGCGGTCTTGAGTGCCGCAAGCAATGCGCTGTTTGCCTGGCTCAGCGGCGTGGGGCACGACGTGACGGCGCTCATCTGGGTGGTGTCGGCCGACAACCTGGCCAGCGGCATCGCGTCGGCGGCGTTCATCGCCTATTTGTCGTCGCTCACCAACATCAGCTATTCGGCCACGCAATACGCGCTGCTCAGCTCGATGATGCTGCTCTTGCCCAAGTTCATCGCGGGGTTTTCAGGCGACTTTGTCAACGCCCATGGCTACGCCACATTCTTCCAGGCCACCGCCTGGATGGGCTTGCCTGTGTTGATTTTGGTGGCCCTGGCGACGCGTGTGCATGCAAAGGCATGAGTCAGAATCTATTCAATGGCTAAGACTCTCTGTGCCAAGAAAGTTGCTTGTGAAAATTAAAGAATTCAATATCGATACTTATCTGATCAATATGGACAGCGCACCTCATCGCATGGCGCACATGCAAGCTGAACTGGATCGTTTGGGTATTTCATTCATCAGGCAAGTCGGTGTTGTGGGGGCTGAGCTTGAGCAACCGCATCCTGATTTCTCCGCTTGGTCGTACAAATATTTGCACGGCAGACTGTGGTCACCCAGAGAGTTAGGCTGTTATTTGAGTCATCTGGAATGCCTGAAAAAATTCATCAAATCCGACGCTGACTACGCATTGATCCTCGAGGACGACGTAACCTTGCAGGATGAACTGGAAAGCCTTATTTCAGCCGCACTGGTGCATCGACGCGACTGGAACATGCTCAGACTGAGCTCTGTCAATCACGGGAAGTGGTGGGCTGTGAGATGCTTGAATGGTGATTACAACTTATCCATTTGCTTAACCAGGGAAAAGGGGGCGGGCGGTTATTTGGTCGATCGCCATGCCGCTGAACAAATGATCAAACATTTGTTGCCAATGAGACTGGCCTGGGACATTGCTTTTGATTTGGAATGGTTTCTCGGATTCAAGACTTTGGGGATTTTCCCGATGCCCATAAGTCAGCAAAGTAATTTTCAGACTCAAATCCAACAAGATTTAGGTCAAATAAAAATCAAAGGTATTTTGAAATACATCACGGTCATTCCATTTAGAACGGTGATCGAGATCTCGCGCTTAGGCTATCGAGTGATGAGATTACTGAAGTTGAAATTAATTTGACTCTATTCCAATGGTTTACTGAACTTTACCTAGCTGATACCTCTGGCTATAAACATCAGAGGATGATTCGAGCATGAATAATTTGTTGATGATTGAAGACGATGTCCGCCTGGCGGGCATGGTGTCGGATTACTTGGCTGCATCGGGCTTTGCGGTCAGCCATGCGCCCGATGCGCAGACCGGATTGGCCCGTTTGCAATCGGCGGGCGTGGACCTGGTGATCCTCGATTTGATGCTGCCCGACATGGATGGCCTGCAGGTGTGTCAGCGCATCCGCGCCTTGCCCGGTGCTTTGGGTCAGGTGCCGGTGCTCATGCTCACGGCCAAGGGCGATCCAATGGACCGCATCATTGGGCTGGAGATGGGTGCGGACGACTACCTGCCCAAGCCCTTTGAGCCCCGTGAGTTGCTGGCCCGCATCAAGGCCATCTTGCGCCGCAAGGGCTCTGACACTCCAAGCGACACACACGCCATGCAGTTTGGCTCCTTGGAGATCGACCGCGATGCGCGGCGGGTCTCGGTCAAGGGCCAGCCTTGCGAGTTGACCTCGTACCAGTTTGATTTGCTGGTGGCACTGGCCGAGCGGGCAGGGCGCGTGTTGTCGCGTGACCAAATCATGGAGGCGGTGCGCGGGCGTGAGCTGGAGGCGTTTGACCGCTCGATTGATGTGCACATGGGCCGCATCCGCGCAGCGATTGAAGCCGACCCCAAAGCACCGCAGCGCATCTTGACGGTGCGCGGTGTGGGCTATGTGTTTGCGCGTCAGCAGGATTGAGTGATGTTCAAAGGCTTGTCCCGTCATTTGTACCTGCGCATCTGGCTGGCCGTGGTGGCGGGCGTGGCGGTCTTGATGCTGGTGGTGGGCTGGTTTTGGCGGGCCAGTGTGGAGCACAACACGCCGCCGCCCTTGCCGCTGGACTGGGTGATCATGACGCCTGGCGGCGAGGTGCTGGGCACGTCGGCACCGCGTGCACGCATGGGGACGCCTTTGCATTTTGAGTTCGTCATGCCCGATGGGCGTGAAATGCAGCTGCAAATTCAGCGCAAATGGGAAGACGGCCGCCCGCCGCCCCGCATGCACCGCGAGCCACCTTGGTGGGCAGCGCCGCCGTATGGATTTTTTTGGATGCTGGGCTTGATCGGACTGGCTGTGGCGCTGGGTTTGTACCCGGTGGTGCGCCGCTTGACGCAGCGTCTGGAAGGCTTGCAGCGCGGCGTGCAGCGCTGGGGCGAGGGCGATTTGTCGGCCCGTGTGCCTGTGCAAGGGGCCGATGAAGTGGCCGATCTGTCGAGCCGTTTCAATCAGGCGGCCGAGCGGATCGAGGGTTTGATGGCTTCGCAAAAGTCTTTGCTGGCCAATGCCTCGCATGAGCTGCGCTCGCCCATGGCGCGCATCCGTATGGGGCTGGAGTTGATGGACGTGGCCAGCAGCGATGCGGCCATGCACCAGCGCACACGGCAAGAAATTTTGCGCAACATGGCCGAGCTGGACCAGTTGATTGACGAGATCTTGCTGGCCAGCCGCCTGGACGCCAAAGAGGCCGACATGGGTACGGTGGAGGCTGTGGACCTGGTGGGCTTGTGCGCCGAAGAGTGCGCCCGTGTGGGGGCGTTGCTGGATGTGCCCGAGGGCCTGCAGTCGCTGGAGGTGCCGGGTGTGGCCAAGTTGCTGCGCCGCATGGTGCGCAACCTGCTGGAAAACGCACGCCGTTACGGGGCGCTCTCAGAGCAAGGCGAGGGCATTGTGTTGGCCTTGCGCACAGAAAACCAGCAAGTGGTCTTGACGGTGTGTGACAACGGCCCAGGCGTGCCGCCCGAATACCGCGAACGCATTTTTGAGCCCTTCTTCAGACTCCCCGGGGCCAGCGAACGGGTAGGCGGTGTGGGCCTGGGGCTGGCGCTGGTCAAATCGATTGTGGAGCGGCATGGTGGGATGGTGAGCTGCCTGGGTCGGGATGGCGGAGGAGTTTGTTTTGCTGTAAATATATTGCAAGCTTCAGATCGTCAACACACATGCCATGAGCAAATCTTGTTTAATTAAAATTATTTTTGAGTCATTTGCTTGCGTCGAAGAAGAATTTCTCTGATTGCTCTACGAATTTTGCTGCATTTATGTAGTTTTTATTGTGTTCTTCGTCAATTCGATTTTTTACTAAGTGGCGAGTCGATCTGGATTTTTCCAAATTCTCAAAACCGTAGGCGATGCCATAACGATCAACTGGATTGGGATACCAATTGCTTTCAGAAACTCCATTGTCTGGAATGACGATTGAGTCGCATCCGCACAGAACGGCGAATATTGAATACGCCGTTAGCGAGTCATATGAAATAAAAGTTTTAACGCTTTTAAAAATTTTTGAAATTTCTTCGTGTGAGAGATCGTCAACTAATGTGGAATTATTTAAATCATGCTGTATGATTTTGTGTTGCCCTTTTCTCATGCAATAGGCAGTTCCTTTTCTAAGATTTTCAGGGGTGGAGTTTTCCATATTATAATATTCGAGTGGATATCGAATGATTTTTAATTCAACAGAAGATAGTGTTGATCCGGGGTGGTGAAAATCCGAAATAGCTTGGTTAAATTTGAAATATAATTCGTTTTTTCCGTAGTTGATTTTTCCAGTGTGAAATCCAGGATTATGCAGTAGCCAGCGTACTACATTCTTTGCCGAAATTGGATTCCCAAAAGTCGTTTCTGGATATATTGTAATGAACTCTTCTAAATTCAATTTTCCAATATTTTTTATTACAGGTGTATTAAAGCTTGGGTTGGTCTTGTATTTTTTAAAAATTCTCCCCAAACCTCTTGCGATATTTCTTAGGCCAGCACGAATGTTGTACATGCTGAATTCGAAACTAAAAGTATCTGGAACGAGATAGGCCTCATGACCTAAATCATTGAGAATGTGGCAAAGATAATGTAGGCATATTGCTCCACCTGAGGTTGGATTGTACTTTTCTGAGTATATTAAAAACTTGCTCATGATCGATTAAATTTGGAAATTCAATATGCAATTTGAAATAAAATCAATTTCCGAGTCTTTGAGCTCGAAATACATAGGTAGCCTAATCAGACAATCTGTATAGTGGGCGCTGTATGGAAGGCTACGGCCATCATGATTTTTTCGAAAATAGTCACTCTCGTGCAAAGAGATATAGTGGAACGGCGCATTGATGCCGTGAGATTTGAGATGGTTAATCAAAAGCGATCTTTGAGAAAGTGATTGGCACACCATGTAAAACATGTGTCCATTGTTCGTTGCGTAGTGGGGAATCTCGGGAATTTTAATTGAAAATTTATTGGTAATATCTTTGAGATTAGCTTGGTATCTTTTCCAAATTTCGATGCGTCGATTTTGGATTTTATCTAGCATTTCTAGTTGGGCATACAGATATGCCGCATTCAGTTCTGATGGAAGGAATGACGATCCTACATCCACCCAGCCATATTTATTTACTTCTCCTCTAAAGAAGGCGCTTCGGTTGGTTCCTTTTTCCCATATGATTTCGGATCGTTCAAAAAAATCGGCATGATTTATGATTAATGCTCCCCCCTCGCCGGAGATTATATTTTTCGTTTCGTGAAAGGAATATGTTCCGAGATGGCCGATTCCACCAAGGGCTTTGCCTTTGTAATATGAATTAATTGCTTGTGCGGCATCTTCAACAACAAATAATCCGTGTCTGTCAGCTATCATCATAATTTCATCCATATCGCATGCAATGCCTGCATAATGAACAACTACAATTGCTCTGGTTCTCGGTGTAATCAATTCTTCGATCAGATGCGGATCTAAATTGGGATTTAATTTACCACTGTCGATAAATTTAAGCATAGCTCCACGAAGTGCAAAGGCATTGGCAGAAGAAACAAAAGTGAATGATGGAACTATAATTTCATCACCGGGTTCAATTTTTAGCAATAAAGACGCCATCTCTAGGGCGTCAGTACATGAAGTAGTCAATAATGTCTTTTTGAAACCGAAAAGTGTTTCCAATTTCGAATGGCATTTTTTGTAAATTGTCCATCTCCAGAAATTTTTCCTGAAGCCACGGCTTCTTGTATATATTCAAGCTCACGACCGCTTAAGTAAGGCTTGTTGAATGGTATCGTCATGACAGTTGCCCCCATATTTGAACCAGAATTTCTGATTGGAAATCAAGATTATTTTTCCGTATATATTTTGCAGGAATGCCCGCTACAACCGTGTGCTCTTTGGTATCTTTTGTCACAATGGACCCAGCACCCACGTAAGTATTGGCTTCGATTTTGAGATCAGGCAGTATAGTTGCATTGGTTCCGATGGTCGCCCAGTCCTTAATATGAATGCGCCCAGCAATGGCTGCTGAGCCCATAATATGAACGCCATTGCCAATAGTTGATTCGTGATCAATGGTGCATGCGGTGTTTAAGATGCATTGCTTACCTATTTTTGTGAATTTATTGATGGTTACCCCTGGCATGATTTGGCAGCCTGATCCTATTTCAGTGGTCGAGTCGAAATAAGCATTGGGATGTATTACTGATAATGGTTGAATGCCCGCTTTTTCTTCAAGATATCGTGCTGTCATGTGCCTTGCATAACCATGTTCGGACCCGATTCCAATGACGAAGTGACTAACTTCTTTCATGCAATTTTGTAGTTCTTCTGCGTCGTGAATAATATGACCTTGATTATTTATTTGGTCTTTAATAGTATTTGGATCAAAAATATATGAAATTTCCCCCAGTGATAAATCGCTGATCATGGAGGCTAGTATTTTTGATTGACTGCCGTTGCCCCAGAGTAAAATTTTTTTCATAATTTAAAATGCATTGAAATCTGTTTTAAGATGATTTTGTAATTTTTGCGGAGGCGTATATTTTTATTAAATATCGCAATAGCCATACGGGTCCGCTGCTTAAAACGAGGGAGATCAATTCTTTTTTTGTGATTGAATTATTGATGGATTGATTTAGAAAATAAAGTGCTGTAATTGAGCGGCTGTGATAACGTTTGACCTTCCCTTTCCATAAGCTGGATAGGCCGATTGTTGCTAAGTCTTTCTTTATTTGTTCAAAAATAGCCTTTTGTTGTGTGTATTTTTTAATTAGAATCGAGTTTTTGAATTTGGAACTGATCTGGTGTGGACTTGCAGATAATCCACCTTCTCTATATTTAATAAGAGGCTCTTCAATTGTTAATCCACCGCCTTTGCAAATAGCACGAAAGCTTAAAACCTGATCTTCATAGCTGATATCGGATGCTATATCGCCGAAATCATCCCATAGGCGCTTCGTGAAGGCATGCGTTGCCCCGATGACATATGGGCGTTTCTTGCACCAGCTACGAGCATTTTTCCATTTATTAAGTTGATCTACTTTGATGATCTTCTTGGTATCAAGGCCAGAATAGCTCATGGATAGTGCATGGCTGGCGATCAAATCCACTCTTTGATTTGATAGATTCCATGCGTTTGTAATTTTGAGAATTCGATTGGGTAGCGAAATGTCATCGCCCGCAGCAGTGACCAGTAATTGACCCTGTGCTAATTTCACCAAGGTGTTGTAATGATTTGCGATACCTAGGTTTTTTGAATTTCTTCTGAGATAGATTAAATGTGGCCCGGTGTATTCGGAAGTAATTTTTTCCAAGATAGCGTAGGTTTTATCTGTTGAGCAATCATCAGAAAATATGATTTCAATGCCTTCGCCTTGCTGCTCAAGGCAAGAACGAGCGGCATCTGCAACAAAATCCTCTTGGTTGTATGCAAGAAAAATGATGGTGACTTTAATTTTGGGATGTGTCGTTGACGGGGTGGCCATACTGGATGTAGAGGATTAAACTGAACAACTGTTCACGTATTTCATAAAGCAGCCTCTTGTCTTCGATTTTTTAGTTCCAGCCTGTGTCGAATTCGTTGTCGAAGAGTTGTGTCATTGATGCGAATCAAATCTGGCTTTTGTTGCTGCAGCTGCCCGGCAGTAGTTCGCAGACGATCTGTAGACTGATTTAAATTGATCCCCTGAATGGTTGTGGAATACTGCCCGAACATATTCATCACATAGCCTTGATGTCCAATTGAAGTAAACCCATAATACGTCCGCAAATTCTCGCGACATGTTTGGGTGATGGAATCAGCAGTCGAACCAAAAAGGCCAAGGTGCTTTTCCAAATCAAGGAGCGAAGCATTGAGGCAGCGAATTCATTCCCTTTATACTTTCGTGCATAAATCACTTTGGACTGTGCATGATGGTATCCTCTAGTGTATTCACTGCGTAAAGGTGAGCGGCCCCGCACCGAGCCTCTGGATCGATGTACGGCTGTACTCTCTGGGTCAATTATCAAGGCTTGTCGGTTATTGAACAAGCGAGTACATAAATCATCATCCTCGTAATAAAGGAAGAAGTCCTCATCGAAGAATCCCCCGATTTGTTCAAACTCGGAGATGCGCAAAAGCATTGCAGCCCCACAGATAAATCCCACACAAGCCGCTTGATTCTCGATGCCAGGTCCTTGGCTATTCCACAGATGGTGTGGCCAGCGGTAATTGATTTCGGGGCGATTGTGGGTATCCAGTAGCTGAGGCGCGATGATCGCAGCCTGCGGCCAAACGGATGCAGTTCGCATCAGTTGTGCAACGGCTTCGGGGGTGATTTCGCAATCAGGGTTGAGCAGCAGCGCGAATGTTGTTTTTACTTGCGCCAACGCGCGGTTGTTTGCAGCTCCAAAGCCCAGGTTGCGACCTAAGGCAAGAACTTGAGCCTGTGGCAGATGCTTTGGTGTGAGCTGGGCACAGTCATCATTACTGCCATTGTCGACAACGATGATGTGGGGAAAGAGCTTGAGATAAGCCGCAAGTACAGGCAGGCAATGTGCGCTGTTGTAGGTCACGATGATGACCGTAACCTGCTCAAGTTCAGTGACCACTGCCAATGTGTTCCCCAGCCTTGAGTTTGTACTCCGTGCCGCAATAAGGGCACTTGGCTTGGCCGGTTTTGGCCACGTCCAGGTAGACCTTGGGGTGGCTGTTCCAGATTTTCATGTCCGCCTTGGGGCTGGGGCAGAAGACGCCGCCTTGGGGGTTGAGGTCAGATGCCAGCAGTTCGATGGTGTTGCTCATGGGTGTTGTCCTTAAACCAAAGTCAGCCAGTGGGCGTACTTGGGGTTGCGGCCGTTGACGATGTCAAAGAACGCGGATTGGATTTTTTCGGTGATCGGGCCACGGCTGCCGGAGCCCAGTTGGATGCGGTCGAGTTCGCGAATCGGCGTCACTTCGGCGGCGGTGCCGGTGAAGAAGGCTTCGTCGGCAATGTAAATCTCGTCGCGGGTGATGCGCTTTTGCACAATCTCCAGGCCCAGGTCTTTGGCGATGTGGAACACGGTGTTGCGGGTGATGCCGTTCAAGGCACCAGCTGACAGATCAGGGGTGTAGATCACGCCGTCTTTGACCACGAAGATGTTTTCGCCAGCGCCTTCAGACACAAAGCCCGAGGTGTCGAGCAACAAGGCTTCGTCGTAACCTTCGTCGGTCACTTCCATATTGGCCAAGATGGAGTTGGTGTAGTTGCTCACCGCTTTGGCTTGCGTCATGGTGATGTTGACGTGGTGGCGGGTGTAGCTGCTGGTCTTGACGCGGATGCCGCGCTTCATGCCTTCTTCACCCAGGTACGCACCCCAAGTCCAGGCTGCCACCATC
>JACCDU010306764.1_pt1 | contig 13076 bp, 16 predicted proteins | sample 7446081 | NCBI WGS metagenome assembly JACCDU01 (sample SAMN15323447, study PRJNA562643) | freshwater metagenome | isolation source: river surface water | place: USA:Blue River Watershed | collected 2017-08-17 | reverse complement strand
AGTGAAAGTTTAAGTGTCGTTAAAATGCCAATAGAATGCGTTATCGACGAAAAAAACACACCTGAATATTACAAGAAAAAATAACAATTTAAACACCAACTGATGGAATTCTATAGTCGTGAAATTCAAATAATGCGTCAATCACAAAGCAAAATGGCTTTGGAGTATGTTCAATCGGTTGGTGTTAATGTTACTGTTGAAGAATTAGTTAGAATTACAGATTTATTTGTAGAAATTTGTTTAAGACCACAAGATGATGACCTTAAGAAAAGAATTAAGGCACTTGATAAATGGATAGAAGAAAAAAAGAAAAATGGATAAGAGCGAAGCAGAAGAATACTTGAAAAAATTACAAGATTTTGAGAAGGCGATAAATTCAAATGATGAAGAAAATATTGACATTAATTTCATTGATGAAATTGAAACATTATTAAGTAAATTAGATAAGGAAATAAGTCCAGATTCATTTACTGTAAAAGAACAAACTGATTTTGATTTTAGTGTTAAAGTTAAAGTAAAAAAATTACATGAGAACGCAGTTATACCATCTTATTCAAAGGTTGGTGATGCTGGTATGGATTTAACCATAACACGAATTATAGAGAATACATCATTTAGTGTTTCCTATGGTTTTGGAATTGCAATGGAAATCCCAAAAAATTATGTAGGATTAGTTTTTCCTCGTTCATCTGTTAGAAATCAAGAATTGATATTATCAAATTGTGTCGGTGTAATTGATAGTGGATACAGAGGAGAATTACAAGCAACATTTAAAAAAACTAATGGTTTAGATAGTATAAAATATGATGTTGGGGATAGAGGTGCTCAGATTATAATTATCCCATACCCTCAAGTAAAAATCATAGAATCTGACGATTTATCCAACTCTGAAAGAGGTGAAGGTGGATTCGGTAGTACCGGTAAGTAGACTATATTTATAAACAATAAACCATTTAAAAACATAAAGTTTTGGCTTTAAAACAGAAAAGTAGAAGAGAGCAACCAACCACCGTAATAGTAGAAGAAAAGAAAATATCACATAAGGATAGGATTAGACAAATTATCAAACGTCCTAAAGAAAAATTCCTTACTAAAAACCAAGAGGAGTATTGGAAGATACTCGGAGAAAATCAAATTACATTATGTTTTGGACCTGCGGGTGTAGGTAAATCATATATCGCGATGAAAAGAGCTGTAGATTTACTTTGGGACGATTCTAACAAATACGAAAAAATTATTATTGTTAGACCAGCAGTTGAAGCGGAAGAAAAATTAGGTTCATTACCTGGTGGTTTAGAAGAAAAATTAGACCCATACATTTACCCATCATATTATCTATTAAATAAGATTATTGGTAAAGACGCACGTGAAACTTTGAAAGACCAAGGTTATATTGAAGTTGCCGCTCTCGCTTACATGAGAGGTTGGAACGTCGATAATACCATTTTAGTTTTTGAAGAAGCACAGAACGCGACCCCTGCACAAATAAAATTATTATTAACTCGTATTGGATTTAATTCCAAATTCTTTTTATCTGGTGACTTAGAACAATCAGATAAATTCAAAGACAAAACAAAATCCGGTTTATATGATGCCAAAAAAAGATTAGAAGGTGTTAATGGAATTGGTGTATTTGAATTTGGTAGTCAGGATATTGTACGTAATCCAATTATTGGTGAAATACTTAATAGATACGATTAATAAATAATTTTTATTCTTTACTTATATTTCATTCTATATTATATTTTCTGAATGGAAATATACATTAGTATTGATGGTGTTATCAGAAACACAATACAAAAATTTGATTATCATTACAACGATGCATATTTAGCATCTGAATTCGAAAATGAAAACAATTTCGAATATGGTGTGATTGAACCAATTTACAATAACAATCTTTTAAATTCTTATAAGTTTCAATCAAAAGAAGAGTTTGAATACTTTTTATTTATTGAATATCCTATTGAAATATTTGGTCACGCGGGTTTAAGTTATTCAACAACATTTACCGATTTGAATAGACTAATTTATGATAACCCTGAACATAATTTTACTTTGATTGGATGTGATGAATTAGGTAAAGCAAAACCAGCAACTCTTTTCTTTTTATCTAAGAACGGTTTTTTAGGTAATAATATAAAATTTATTAAATCTGAAGATGTTTTAGATAGTTGGAACCAATGTGATGTATGGATTACTGACAATGAAAAAATTATTAATTCATGTCCTGAAAATAAAAGTGTAATAAAATTCAAAACGACTTATAATCAATACTTTACTTATAAAAAAGAAATAACTAAATTAACAGAAATAAACGAACCATGGTTGAAATCTACGGAAAAGAATATTACATCGACATCGATGGAATTACCGAAAAGTGTAGAACAGGAAATCAAATAAAAGATGAAGATGGTCAGGACGTGACCGAAGTTAATATCTTTAAATATGAAGTAATAAAAATGTGTTTAGATAGAATTCTTGGAGAATTTGAAGAACAAGATGAAAATTTAGGAGTTTTCACTTCTAAAAATACTAGTATCTCATTTAAAATTGCTTTTAATACATTAGTAAAAAATCAAATATTAATAGAAGAAGATGAATAATAAAGAAAACATAGAAAAATTAGAACAATCTCTTAGTAGAATCGAAACGAAAGAAAATAACATTTATTTTTTGGTATACGACACTAAGAATAATGCTAGAGCATCAGTTAAACATATCTATGATATGGTTTTAACATTAAGACAAAATGGTTATTCTGCAAAATTACTTGTGGAGGATGAAACATATACAGGTGCTGAATGGTTAGGTAGTGAATATTCAGATTTACCAGTGGTTACCATTAAAGGTGATAAAATTGAAATCAAAATTGAAGATGTAATTGTTGTTCCTGAATATTATTCAAATGTTCTTCAACAATTATCTAACATAAGATGTATGAAAGTTATGTTAGTTCAACAAAAAGAATATATTTTTGAAACCTTACCTATTGGTAGTCGTTGGAGTGATTATGGTTTTGATAGAGTAATCACAACAACTGAAAATAGTAAAAAATATATCTCAGAAGTTTTTCCTGAAACATTAGTTCATATTATACCACCGATTATTGGTGATAATTTTGAACCCACTGATGGTATAACTAAACCATTTATTGCAATTAAATGTAGAGATAGAGTTCAACACAGAAAATTTATTTCTGAGTTTTATTTAAAATATCCTCATCTACGTTGGATTACATTTAGAGATATGGTTCAAATGAATTATAATGAGTTTTCAGAGGCGTTGAAAGAATGTATCGTTTCAGTTTGGGTTGACGATGAGAGCACATTTGGTACATTCCCATTAGAATCAATGAAATCAGGTGTACCTGTTGTAGGTAAAATTCCAAAAAATGAACCTGATTGGCTTTCAGAAAACGGTATGTGGACATATGATGAAGATAAATTAACAGAAATATTAGGTACATATGTTTTAGCATGGTTAGAAGGTGTTGAATTAACTGACGAAGTGAAACAAAAAATGAAAGAAACTTTGTTGCCATATAATTCAGAAATAACAAAAAATTCTATTCTTTCAATATTCAATTCCTTCAATAATAAAAGAAGTGAGACAATTAAAACGGCATTAGAAAAATTAAAATTATCAGAAAATGAACAATAAAAATATTACAATATTATTACCAATTCATAAAATAGATGAAGATTATAAAGAGATGTTAAAAAATGCATTCTCATCTGTTGAACCATTTCATAATGATGTAATTGTTTCAATAATTTGTCCGAAATTAGTTGCGGACCAACTTGATTTTCCAATTACAGATAAAGTTGAAATTAAAATAATCACAAATGAAGGAGAAACAGACTTTTGTTCTCAAGTGAATTTAGGTATTGAAAAATGTGAAACTGAATGGTTTTCAATTTTAGAAGTTGACGATGAATTTAAATCTATATGGTTGAAATCTGTGAATGAATATGTAAAAACATATACGGATGTAGATGTATTCTTACCAGTTGTAAGAGATATAAATGTTGAAGGTAAATTTATGAGTTTTACAAATGAATCAACTTGGGCTTATGGATTTACTGAAAAACAAGGTTTCTTAGATAATGAAGTATTGTTAGATTTTCAAAACTACCAAATTAGTGGTGGTTTATATAGAACACAAATAGTTAAAGATAATGGTTCATTAAAAGAAAATATTAAATTAACATTTGGTTATGAATTTTTCTTGAGATTAACTCACAATGGTGTTAAAATTATGACCGTTCCAAAAATTGGATATCAACATTTGAATTTTAGAGAAGGGTCTTTATTTTGGGAATATAAGAACAATGAACAAACAAAACTTAAAGAAGAAGAAGTTAAATTTTGGTTAGAGACGGCTAAAAAAGAATTTTTCTTCAAAAATAAACGCGATGTAAATTTTGAAACTGTTTAATGCCGAGAAAAAGAACCCAAAAAATTTATTTTGGAGAAGATCAAGAAAAGGCGGTTATAAATTACTTAGAAAGTAATGACGAATTAGAAAGAAACAAAATATTCAATGAATTTTTGAGAGAACCGTTAATTATAATGGTTGAAAGTATTATACGTCGTTATAAGTTATACAGAAAAGACATGGAATTTGATGAAATTCATAATGATACTATGTCTTTTTTAATAACTAAAATCAGTAAGTTTGACCATACAAAAAACACAAAAGCATATTCGTATTTCGGGACAATTTGTAAGAATTATTTGATGGGTGCAATTCAAAAAGACACCAAAGAGACAAATAGACAAGTGTCTTACGACGATATATCCTCAGATATTGAGGAGGGAAGACCCGATTTAATTGTAACCATAGATGACGACGTTATTGATTATAGAGACGTTATAATCAAATTAACCATAGAGTTAGAGGAGTTTATGGAAAAACAAAATTTAAACGAAAACGAAACAAAATTAGGATACGCCCTATTAGAAATATTCAGCAATTTCGATAAGATATTTCAAGTTGGGGACGGTAATAAATTCAACAAAAACCTCATCTTACTCTCATTACGAGAAATGACGTCTTTATCTACTAAGGAAATTAGAATCTCACTCAAAAGGTATAAAAAACTATATGATGGGATTTTAGGTGGGTTTTTAGAATAAACCTATTTATAGTGATATGAGAGACAGAAAAAACAACATTACATTAGACGTAGAGTCTGCTTTGGCTCTTATGCAAGAAATCTATAATGATGTGGTAGAAAACAGGAATACCGCCAACCAAATCATGCGTAAAATGATGTCCTTTATGAAGGATGCGGAAGATATGAGTACAATTGGTCCTGTTATTAAAGAACAACAGAAAATATTAAATGATTGTACAGAAAAAAAGATTTCATTAGTAAAATTACAGGGTGTTCTCCTTAAACAAAGTTCAGGTGGTGGAAAAGGTGTTCCTATGGGTAAATTAGAATTATCAGATGAAGACAGGGAATTACTTGATAAAATGATAAATGACACGTCAGACACTAAAAAAGACAATTATTCATTATAATGAGTATTAAAGACACGATAAGAAAAATCAATACAAAAATTGATATTTTACAGAAATCTTTGGAAGAAGATAAGTTTTCAAAAAAACTTGAACTTAATCCGGAAGATTTAAAAATACCTCAAATCGATACAACTAAAATTAAAAATAAGTTAGAGGATTATCGTGCACAATTGAGAAACAAAAGATTAAAACGACAGAATAAAGACAGTATTTTTGAAGAGGTTGTGAGAATGTTTGATAAGATTTTGGTTGCAGGTAGAAAAGTCAATGAGAACGAAAAATATCCCCAAAGTTCAAGGTTAAGAAAACACACATTAGATTCCGCAGAAGCAACACAGAATGCGTCCAAACAAATTATAATGGATTCTGTTAAAAAAGTTTTATTTGCTGGTGATGGTATATGTGGAGGAAATGATTTTTTTCAAATTGGTGTCAATGATTCGGTGGAAATAAAACCACAAGAAATTGATTTTTTACATATGTTAAGGGTTGATCCGAATAGTGATTATGGTAAAGTAATGTATGAAAGTTCAACCATTAAAAACAATAAGATAAAAGTTAATAGGGAATTATATAGTGGTTTTACGGGTTCTTCTATAACATATGATACACCTAGTGAGAGAACACTATTTGAAATGACATGGGACAGTGGTAATCAAAAATTCGATGTTACCGGTTTAAGTCAGGTAACCGGCGTTTCAGTAAATCAATTTATTGACGATTACTATTCTAACATGGAATTTCCCGATATAAACGACGTTATTAAAAAATCAATGTTATTAACACTAAAAGCAGCAAGTGTTAAAGCTGATGGTTCAGGAATATCCGCAGGTACATCATTTAGTGGTATGGACGACCCATTAAGTTTCACACCAAAATTAGACGAGGGTATTAATAATTTAGAACGAATGTTAAACAAATTATTCGCATTTTGTAACAATCGTAATAAATCTTTAAGTGGTCAAACTACGATAGACTTATTAAGTGAAACCGAAGAAGATGATGAATTTTATTTTGATTTTGATGATGTGGAGGGTATTGATTTAGAGGATGAAGATGCTAGAAAAAGAAAAGTTTTAAGATTTAAAGATTGTAATAACTATGAAGTTCCATATAACGCATCTATAATGGAAGATTTTATTTATTTGGAAGATAAAATAAACAAAAATGATTGGATTAGAAAAACACTAGATAAGGCGGCAATAGATGCTTATGAACAATCAGAGGGTAGTATTGAATTACCTGATTTTCAAGCTTCTTTAAATTTAGGTTTTATTTTCAATATTCCGAAGGCAGTCGTAATGTCTTCATTATCACCAAAAGTTTTTTTACCCATAATGATAATTTATAAATTATTTACACCTGATGTAGAAATTGACACAAACTACGAAGCGAAGGATTTAATGAGAGATTTAAAGAAGTTATTTAAAGAAATAATCACTCAATTATTCTGGAAATTCTTAAGAGAGTTGTGGCAAAGATTAAAAGTTGATTTGAAAAATTTCTTATTGAATATTATAAGAAAAATTATTGCGGATAAACTTAAAAGATACTATATTGTGGTGGCAGCATTAATTGCTTTATTGAAGAAAATTATTGAAAGTGGTATCGATAATTGTAATGGTCTTTTTGGTGCGATTAGTTCAGCAATAGATGCGGCATTAAGCGCAACAGGAAATGTAAGAATGCCAAACGTATTATTATTATTGGCAGATAGATTACCAGGTTTTAGTGCGGTTAAAACAAATATGGAAGCGGTTGAAAAAATGAACTCACTTGGAATACCAACGGGAGATGTAAATGGAGAACCAAATTATTTGTTGTTAGCACTTGGTGCAAATACCAACGCGTTAGCAGATAATATAGCAAAAACACCGTTTGAATTTGTAAATAAATCTATGCCAGTTGCAGGTCCATTCCCTGGTGTAGTTCCGGCCATGTCAATGAGAAGTGCTGCGTTAATGAAAACAAGTTAATATGGATAGTAACAAATTATTGGAAATTGCAAATGACGTACAAAATAAATCAAATAATGATTTGATGTTGGTTGCAACAGAGTTATACGATGAGTTTGAAAAGACTAAACAATTGATTATCGATTTAACTAGACATATGGACGGTATTGAAGTTTTATATAATAAGGTGAATAAAGAAATTGAAAATAGAACTAAGTTATAATGAAAATAATAGATATTGCGAAATGTGTTGATAACGTTGACCCATTAGGTATAGGTAGAATTAGATGTCAAAGATATAATGATATTATTGGTCAAAAAGAACGTGCATTAGATTATGATGCTTGGACTGATAATGATTTATTTACCGCAATTCCTTTCTTACCAACGAATATTAACTATATACCTGAAATTGGTCAATCGGTTAAAATTATAACTTATAATTCACAAAAAGAAAATGTAAACGTTGAATACATTGCAGGTCCTTTTACAACAATGTATGATTATAATTCACAAACTTTTTCACAACAAACCTCAGTTACAACTTACGGTGCCACAACAAAAAAGAAAGAAGAGGTAAGAAATATCGATGGTAAATTTATAGATAAAAGAAGTGAAAATGTTTTATCTAAAAATAAAGATTTTGCAATTTATGGAAAATATGGTTCAGATGTTTTGTTTACCGAAAATGGTTTACAATTAAGGGGTGGTAAATTAATCTCTAAAGATGCTGGTAATGAAACCACAAGACAGAAAATGATTAACTATCCACTATTAGCAAAAAAATATTCACGTCTATATCTTAAAAAATTTCCAAGAAAAATGGTTTATGAGGATGTATTGGCCGAGGAAATTGCTTTTGATAATAGAGATTTAAATTATTTAGTTGAATATACCATAAGTGGTTCTACATTTAGTGGTGCAACAAACACGAATGGTTTAAATCCTTCTGAAGGGGAACCAACAACAATTTCTTTATACATTTACAAAATTATAAATCCAAATGGTGATACTTTCAAAACAAATTATTTCAATGAACATTCAGTTGCACCGTCAGGTAATTTGAAATTAATAAATTTAAACGGTTCGACTACCGGTGCAACATTTACTCAAACTGTAACAAATATTAATGAAATTTACATAGAGATAAGAAATAGATTATTTGAAATACATGACCAAGGTTTAGTGGAACTTGATGACAATTATAATAGTGATGATATTCACCCCTTCTTTTTTAGACCAACAATAGGTTTTAGAAATTTAAGCGGAGGGACACCAACTGAGATTGAAAATAAAGCAACTATTTTTAGAAATGTAAATGTGGCTAGAAGAGGACCTACAAGCGGTTTAGTTTTTTCTAAGAGAAGTGCAAAAACGAAGTCAACTAAAGTTAATTCTATTGTCAAAAAAATTAAATTTATTGATGATTCTCCGGAACAAACATTTGGTTCACTAATTTCAGACAAAATCTATTTTCTTTCTTCAGATTTGGGGACGAATGAAAGTCCAAATCCTGTACCCTTTATTAATTTGGATGAATATGAATTAACCCAAGAAGATTATATAAAAAGAATAGAACCCTCAACATTTTCAACAGTAAGGGGTGAGAACTTATTAGAAGTTTTAAGAAAGATAATTGATGTTATTTTAACTCATAGACATAACCCATTAATGCCAATTGTCAATCAACCTGATTACCAAGACGGTAACGAATTAAAAGAACTTTATAAAACACTTGAGAATGACATTCTAAATAAATCGATTAGAATCAACTAATTTGATATTTATAAAGAAAAAAGATGTCATATTTTCGTTCATATTTTGAGAAAAATAACACAATTTTAAAGGATTTATACGTTAATACTTCCAAAAACCCAAGTACAGAGATTTTCTATGGTTCGGGTTTTTCAAAATTCATATTCAAAATAGATTTAACCGATTTACAAAATAAAGTCGATAATGGTGACTTTATTATTACTACGGGTACAACCCATACACTACACCTTACAAATTGTATATTTGGAAACGAAACATTTAAAGGTGCACATAGAGGTACGAGTAGAGAAAGAGCCACATCGTTCGATTTGATATTATTCAAAATTGAAGAGAATTGGGATGAGGGTGTGGGATTTGATTATGAAGAAGGTGGTAATGAGATATCAACAGGAAATAACGCTTTTGTTCAAAGACCATCAAACTGGTTCTCAAAAACAACTAACGAACTGTGGGATGTAGAAGGAATTTATAGTACGGGTGCGACCATAGTCCAAACTATACATTTCGATAATGGAGACGAAAATATCAACGTCGATATAACTGATTATATTAATGATATTTTGGATGGTACCGAAAACAATTACGGTTTAGGTTTGGCTTTTGCGGTTGATTTTCAAGATATATCAACTGATATAGAAAAATCTGTCTCATTTTTTACAAAATACACACAAACCTTTTTTGAACCATATGTTGAAAGTTTCTTTGATGACAGAATATTAGATAATAGATATAATTTTATTGAAAAAACAACACAAAACTTATATCTATTTGTTTCTAAAAATGGTAATTACATAAATTTAGATGAATTACCTTTAGTTGATATTTTGGATGCAACAAATACACCAATTAATGGTTTAACGGGTTTAACAACGGAACATGTACGTAAAGGTGTATATAAAGTATCTTTCGGTTTTGATGGTTCTCTTTGTGACGGAAAAAGATTTTTCTACGATAATTGGACTAATTTAATATTGGACGGTGTTAATTTATCTGATGTTAAACAAAAATTCATACCAAAAAAATTATCTTCATCTATTATAATGGGTGAAAACAATACGAGTTTTGAAAGATTTAAAGTACAATTTTACGGTATCCAACAAAACGAAAAAATTATAAGAGGTGACGTTAGAAAAGTAGTGGTAAACTTCCGATCCATCGATAATCCAATTAATACAGTCCTACCTGAATCTTATTATAGAATTTTTATTAAAGAAGGTAGAACAAACGTAATAGTACATGATTGGACATTAATGGACGTAACAAATGAAAACTTTTTTATGATGGATACTACAAATTATATTCCAAGAGAATATTTTTTAGAAATTAAAGGAAAACACAATAACGAAGAGATTCATTATAACGAATACATAAAGTTCGAAATCTTATCCGAAAAGTAAAATATTTATAAATTATGAAAGTAGTAAGAATTACAGAATCTCAATTGAGAAAAATGGTCTCAGATGTTGTTAAAGAACAAAAGATGGAAGAAAACTATATGTTTTTCTCTAACTTAGACCAAATAGAAAGACAGTGTAAAATGTTAAGGGAAATGGACCCAAAAGTCATTGACAATTTATTAAGTAATGGTCATGATTGGGCTGACGACCATTTTACAGAAGCAAAATCTTTAATCGACCAAGTTTTTGATTTTATAATGAATGAAGTAAAAGGTCACAAATCTGATAAAGAACCTGTGACTGCAGATATGGATAGTTTCAGTTTGAACGAAGAAGAGGAAATTGATGAAAAATGTTGGGATGGTTATAAAGAAATAGGTGGTAAGATAAAAAACGGAAAGAGAGTTCCGAATTGTGTACCAACAAATGAATCAACAGAGGAAATAGACGAAAGTAAGAATAAACCAACAAATCCAAAATTATGGGCTCAATGTTTAGCATGGGCTAGGTCTAAATACGATGTATGTCCAAGTGCATATTGTAATGGAGCGGCGGCAAAACGATATAAATCCAAAGGGGGAGGTTGGAGAAAAGTTAAATAAGGATTAAAAATCCTTATTTTTTTCTTTTTATGTATATCCTAATATTTATATATGGATAAACATAAAATTATGAAAAAATGTGTCAAATGTTCTTTAATTAAAGATGAAAAAAATTTTTACAGACCAAATAGATCGTCAGTATGTAAAGAATGTCATTTAGAGAATACAAGAAATTATAAGAGAAAAAAAAGAGAAAATTTAGAATATCGTAAAGAAGAATCAAAAAAACAAAAAGAAAGAAGAGTTAGGTTGTGGCAAAATACTTTACTAAACGATTGTAAACATAGAAAACATGAAATAGATATTGATATTAATTATATAAACGATTTGTATTATAAACAAAAAGGTAAATGTTATTGGTTTGGTATTAATTTAATACCTTCCGAAGACAAAAAACATCCACAACAGCCATCGTTAGATAGATTAGATAACAATTTAGGATATATAAAAGGAAATGTTGTATTAAGTTGTTATAGTGCAAATATTGGTAGGAATGAAACTCCATATAATATTTGGGTTGATTTTATAAAACATATAAAACCTAATATTTATTGATAATGAAAATTATTGTTTCTAAAGAAGATAAAGATTACATAAACGAATGTCTTGAATCAGGTGAGGTTTTAAAAGAAGACCTTAGAAGATGGTTTAAAGAAAAATGGGTTGACGTTAGTAGAAAGGTTAAGGGTAAACACCCACCTTGTGGTAGAAAAGATGCTGATGGTAAGTCGTATCCAAAATGTCGTCCTTCAAAAAAAGTATCAAAAGATACCCCTAAAACTGCTTCATCTTATAGCAAAAAAGAGAAGAAGGCGATGACTTCTCAAAAGAGAAGAGCCGAAAAAAAGAATCCTAAATCAGGTAAGGGTAACAAACCTACGATGACACATTTTGATGAAAATCAACACGTTGATGAAAGAAGTAGAAGTTTTGCTTTTACAAGAAAAAAAAGATTGTATAGTCAACCAGAAAGAATGTCCAATCCACTTAGATATAAAGAATCCGATAGATTAAATGAAAATATGGAAAAAAGAATTATACTACAAATTTCAGAAGAACAATTTAAAAGATTGTTTGAATATAATGAAGAAACACCAGTGTTAATTTACGAAGATGAAGATGGTTCAGTTCAAAGTACAAATTTTGAATCTACAAACCTATTGAATGAAGCTGAATATCAAGGACGTAAAGTTCAATTAGGTAAAATCATGCAAGGAGACGTTAAGAAGTTCAAAGTATATGTAAAAAACGACAAAGGTAAAGTTGTCAAAGTAAACTTCGGTTTTGGAGGTAAATCAGCTAAAGGTAAGAGAATGGTTATTAAAAAGAATAACCCAAAAAGAAGAAAATCATTTAGAGCAAGACACAATTGTGACAATCCAGGTCCACGTTGGAAACCAAGATATTGGGCTTGTAGAACTTGGTAATTAGTAATATATTACCTCGACCCCACATTCAAGGAGAAGTTGGTAGGATTTCGTTTGAGATTCAATCCATTTCTCCTTATTTTTTGTGGTACATTCCTTTTTACAATAGACAGTTTTTATACCTGAATTTATAATACCTCTAGCACAGTCCATACACGGTAACCCTGATGTGAGGTATATAGTAGAACCTTTTAAAGGTGTTCCAACTCTTGCGGCATTATATATTGCATTACGTTCCGCATGTTCGAACCAGAAGTATTTTTCAGGTCTTTCCTGACGTTCTTCTTTCGAATCATCCATTCCTCTCGGAAATGAATTATAACCCGTAGAAAGGACCTCATTGTCCTCACCAACGATAACTGCACCAATCTGTGTGGATTGGTCTT
>JACCDU010930719.1_pt1 | contig 13079 bp, 11 predicted proteins | sample 7446081 | NCBI WGS metagenome assembly JACCDU01 (sample SAMN15323447, study PRJNA562643) | freshwater metagenome | isolation source: river surface water | place: USA:Blue River Watershed | collected 2017-08-17 | reverse complement strand
CTTCCATCATTTAATTCGGCTACAAAATCAGGATAGAAATAGTCTGTTGATGTTGGCAGCCAAAAAGATAGTTGCGGTTGACGTTCAATATTTCGGACCCAATACTTGACTTCATTATTTGCATCTATAGCCAAGGCGCAAGCAAACTCTTCAGTAATATTTCCAGCGGCAGTTTTCTCCTTGAGATCATGAATTGATGGATAAAAATGCCTGCTGAATTCGTAGCTGCCGCGATAAAGATTTCTAGCGGGATAGCTGCCCGCCTTAAATTGAAAACTAAAGTGCGCCATCTCTTCTGGGCTTGGTACCGTCATATCAATTAAGCGAAGCTGAAAGCCCTTTTCAATTGCCAAATCTCTGAGTCTCTCAATTTCTCTAGTGATGGCGGTTGATAGTGGACTCTTGCCTCTAATTAATGAGGTGAGAGTGAAATTCCTATCTCGGATTAAATGCGAAATAAGTTTGGTGAGATAAGCTTGTAGCGAAGTTTGTGTTACCCCCCAATGGCGATTCATGACCTGCCTATCCAGCCAACGAACAAGATCTTGCTCAGATATGTGACTATCGATGCTGTTCAAGTCAATCTGCTGGGTATTGGCAATCCGCCAGGTTACCTTTTCTCCCGCAATATCAATTTCAAAAGCATTGGTTTTTTCATTTATTGAAAACCCAGCTAGTTGAGTGGGCGTAGACAATAAATCCCAATCACCTAAAAGAGATAGCGTTTCTTGCTCCATAAGTTCGAGCTGCCCATCTAAACTTAAACAAAGCTGTGGAATCTGTGCAAATGAATTACCTAAAGTAGCCGGGGCCTGAAGCGCAGCCCTATTTGCCCGATGCTCGTCAAATTGATTTTGAACTACTTGTTTGTCTTTTGCTTTAACTGTGGCTTTTACAAATTTCTCTACCTGAGAAAATGATGCTGCATCTACATACTGGGCAACTAAGGTGACGCCCTGGGTTGTTTGCCGAATCTCAACTAAGTTTTTTATTTCCTCTGGCCAATTAGTTCTATCTGGCTCCGCCGTAAGTTGAATGTGGCACTCTGGAATTTTTTTGGGCGCTTGCTTTGTTTCGCCATCTTCAAGTGGAAGCTCTAGAGTTGATGGGACGATTACCGATGCCAGTTCGAGCCTCTCAAAACCCATGTTTTGAACCATTCGATCTTTAAGTCCTGCCGCTGCTTCAGCAAAATTTTCAGCTACGATATGGGCATACGCCTTGTTAAGCGCTTCCTGCTCTCGATTTTTAGCATAGGGCATGCGTAGCACTCGCCCCAACAACTGCTCAACATCTTTGGATGAATTCACAGATTGCAAGGAGGCGAGAACATAAGCAAAGGAGCAATCCCACCCTTCCTTCAGAGCTTCAACGGTAATGACATATTGAATTTTGCATTCCGGACTAAAAAGATTAATTCCATCCAGCTCCTTTTGCGTGCCAGTTGCCACCGCAATTTGCTCCTCAGGAATTTTCTCTTCTTCAATCAAGTATTGCTTTACGGCAGCAACGGTAGCTTCATTCCCAATCGGCGCAGCTTGAATGAGGGCTATTGGACGAATATAGTCGATCTCTTTTTGAGCAATGATGGCGAGTTTATCCCTTGTCAAAATGGCATCGCGCAAACAATCACGCCAACCAGTAGGGTGCTCTGAAAGAACGATTGGCAACTTAATCATTTGCTCTGCTTTGAGCTCTTGAGCTGAAACGTGGTACAAAACATTGTTCCCCGCAATTGGGGTTGCTGTCAGCTCAAGCACGCAAGATGGATTTAATCTATCCAAGGTCGTAAAGAATCGATCAGTTCGATTGTTATGTGCCTCATCTACGATCACGATCGGATTTTGTAAATGAAGCCAATTTGCCACAGAGAATTTAACCCTACCTAAATCTTTATTTGTTAAATAGGATTGGGTTAATAAATCTTCCGGACTTACCTTTTCTAGGTCCGATGTTAAATTAGGCGGGAGCGAAGAAAAATGTGGGGCTAATTCTTCAAAGAAGGAATATACATTTCTTTGGGACGTATTGGTTACATTGAAAGATTGGATCGTTGCAACTACAACAACGCAGGCTTGACCCATATCTTGCGGGTTAATGGTTTGAAGACTATCTAAATCACAGACTCTAACTCTATCCCCAAACTTTTCGGCAAGAGCTTGTCTGTAGGGGTGCTGCGAATTTGATAGGGCTTCTAGTGTTTGAGAGCGAATGGTGTCTGATGGGGTTAGCCAAAGAACTGTGGGTGTATCGCTGTCTAAAATTGCCTTACCAGCTAGAGCAACGCTATGAGCCGCCATCACCGTTTTTCCACCGCCCGTTGGGACGCGCAAGCAAGCGGATGGAGCCTTCTTAAATAGCTGGTTATAAGTTTGGCTTGAGCGACCCTGCTCAAGTAGGGCCTTATTAAATGCCTCTTGGTGACTTAAATGTCTGCAATTGACTAAAAACTCTTCAAGACAGAAGAGGGCATTTTTTTGATAACTTTTTAATGTAAACATTGCTTCCCTCTATTACAAGACATTAATGTCATATGGAATTTGTTTAAAGGTAATGCTTTCCATAGCCAATCTACTTTGCCCTAGCCTTGCAGATTCACCGTAAATTATTTTTGGGCTATCGTAGGGAAGTATTTCATTGATTGCCTTCAGAACTGCCCCTGTCAATACATTGCCGCCATCAGGGCGACGATCACCAAGAATGCCGTTATAGAGCAAGTAGTATGCAACCCCATCGTGAATGCCAAGCAGTGGGCTATCAAATTTTTTGTTGCTGGCTTGATTTGTTTCTATGTGCCAGATGAAACTAGCAAGCGTTTGAAATTTAACTTCTGGATTAATTGAGCCGTCAGAATTAAAGATTGGGTAGGACAATGTGCAAAAAGTAAATCCCCCACCGCCTTGCCAATTAACCGATTCACTAATGCCCCCCTGCTCTCCTTCAATTACCCTTTGAAGTCTGGGAGCGCAATGAGTCTTTGCATGATCACCCATTTCAATACCAATATAACGACGACCCATTTTATGAGCTACGGCTGCAGTAGTTCCAGATCCCAAGAAGGAGTCAAGGACTAGATCATTCGGATTAGTTGCGATATGAATGATTCTTTGCAAAAGCCTTTCCGGTTTTGGAGTTGCAAAAGTATCCTCTTTTCCAAATAAGCTGATGATTTCTTTCTTCGCTTCATCGGTATGGCCTGCCTCTTCATGCCCCCACCATGTATTGGGGACTATTGGGGGAGACTCAGAAAGATATTGCTTAAATGATGGCGCACCATCACCCTTTTTACCGAAATAAGCCAACCCTGAAACAACCATCTCATTCCATTGCTCTTCAGTTCTTGACCAACAGCGCCCAGCTGGAGGAAAGCGGATATTTCCCGCTGGCGCAGTAATTGGATAGCTTAAATTTTCCCGAATATTTGGAGCATCCCATGGAATTGCTCGCCAAGGACCACGCGCGTCATTGTCTGGATTGTTAAATTGCTTTTCTTGTAGCTGAGTTCTCTCTAAACGATTGCGAACATTTTTCCATTTCCCTGGATTCATTGCATAGCAATGGATAAAGTTATGTGAAAGGGATATGGCTGTATCACTTGAGCGCGAATATCTACTTTGCCAAACCACAGTCGTTACAAAGGTATCTCTCCCAAATACTTCATCCATCAAAACTTTTAAGTAATGCCCCTCACGATCATCAATTGCCACCCATATACTTCCGTCTTCAGAAAGCAAATCTCTAAGCAAAACTAATCGTGGATACATCATTGAAAGCCACTGGCTATGCTCAAGCTTATCGTCGTAATGAGAAAAAGCACTCTGCGTGTTGTATGGAGGGTCAATAAAAATACATTTGACTTGTCCGGCATAAAAAGGCTTTAAAGCTTTTAGAGCCAACAGGTTATCGCCTTGAATAAGCAAATTTTCTGATTCCCCCCCAAAGGTTTTCTCTTGTTTTAGAGAGTGGTAGGGAACATCTTTGGTTGCATCTATTGCTTGATTCTTATTTATCCAATCTAGGAATGGCATCTTTACCTTACTGTTGTTTCAATTGGTCGTTTAAGGGGGCCTCGTCAACATCAAAAAACTTCGGATTAGCTGGATATTGTGTTAACGCCACCTAATCATAAAGATTTATTGCTTTTGCATGCTCCATTTTCACCTTATCGCGTAATGGCTTTGGTGAAAGCACTTCTACCTCTGCGCCCTGTCTTAGGATGTCAAGCAGTAGCTCTCGTTCATCGCTATATGGAATGGATAATATGTACGAACCATCATCCTGGGCTTCCCCCTTCTGATTCGGGTGCCAGACCTCTTTTGATACCCATCTTGCACGAAAGGGGCTAAATTTCAATTTTGCAATTTCATGGTTTGCTCCCGCAAATATCCCATAACCTGACTCTAACTCGGCCTTGAGGTCGGCCTCCTCCACTGAGACTGCTGGCCTATCTAAGGCTTGCACTGCCTCTAGCGCATCTAAAGCAAAGGTCCTTAAATCGTCCTTGTTGTGACAAAACGCATCTAAGTACCAATTATCTTTGTAGTAAACCAGGCGTTGTGGAGAAACTTCCCGATCTGTAACTCGCCCATCTTGCCTGCCATAGTGTTTTATTTGTAAGCGCTTTCTAGATAGCAGTGCATGGGCAACCAATTGAAAGAACTTGGTAGAAGTAACTCGCTTAGCTAGCGATGCCACCCGAATTCTTCTTGAAACTTCTTTAGCCGAATAGTCACCTTTCTCAAGCAGTCTTTCAAGTCGCTCACGAATCGGATTAATTTGTGTGCCAATCAATCCTTCCGGCTCAATACTCTTTAACAACTCAATGACCGACAACAATGCATGAATCTCTATTTCATTAAGCCAAAGACCGGGTAGTGCTGTGCTCTCTTTGCCGGCAATGCTTTTTAGAACATAACCACCAAGATCTGCGTCCCATTCAATTGGAGCGCCAAGTCTGTCACGCATGTATTCCAAGTCACGCCTAAAAGTAGCTCTTGATATTTCTAGCTCTTTTAAAAATTGCTCAGTTGTGACCATCTGCCGATCACTTAAGAGTTGTTGAATCTTATAAAAACGCTCGGTTCGATCCATGGAAATCCCAGAAAAACCACATCAATTTAATAATTTCATTTTCTATAAGCATAGTCTCATGGGATGACACTGGCTCAGATCAACAATGAATTCTTAATCAACTACACAAGGATTCATCATGAAAAAACTGCGTTTATATACAGTATTGGCTGCCAGTATCGCTGCAGCCTCAATTGGCAGCGCCCAGGCCCAATCAACCACATTTGATGGATTCTTTGGTCAAGTTGGCATAGGCTATGAATCAGTCGCACCATCGCTGAGTTATGGAAACATCAACATTACGAACAATGGTTCACCAGTTGCAAGCCTACCTATTTCATCAAGCGTAAGTAACTCAAATAGCTTTGCCGGGACCGTGGCAGTTGGATATAACTTTGCAATCACAAAAGATTTCTTACTCGGCCTTGGTGCTGAGTACTCCCCAATTGCAGGGTCAAAGGCAAACTTTAGCGGCAGTAATTCAACTATTGGCACCGTCAGCGGTCAATACAACAAAGAAAATTCATACAACATTTTCTTGTCGCCAGCAACACCAATTGGCAAAGATGGCTTGCTTTATGGAAAAGTGGGATACACGGGAGCCTCTATCAAATCTCAATATAACGGCGGTAGCTCTGCCACGAATAATTTAACTGGTTACTCGCTTGGCATTGGTTATAAACAATTTATAACTGCTGGTCTATATGGCTTTGGTGAAGTTAATTATGCAAGCTATAGCAATCTCTCCTTTAATGATTCAGCTACAAGCGGAACGTATCGGGCAACGCAGACCACAACGATCAGCGCAAATGCTATGAATCTTCTGGTGGGATTGGGCTATAAGTTTTAATTGGCTACATTGGGGGGTTGCCCCCCTTTTTTATATATTCATATTGAAAGATTGACCGTTCCTGTACTTCGATCTAAATGCCGATTAATCGATTTAAATAAAGAATGAACTTCAGTAGACCAGCCGCAGCGCAAATACCATGTGTTAATGTATTAATTATTGAACTTATAACCATACCTAAATGAGCATGAGCAAACTATTCCCCGCTTTTCTGGCAATTTCCTCAATTCTAATAAGCGGTTGCGCCATCCAGACCCCACCACTAGAGCAAAAAGAGGCTCCTCAGTCAATTCAGGCTCAAAAGGCTGCACAGCAGGCTATTAAGGACCAAGCGCCTTCTACACCGACCCTAAAGAGAAAAATTGCTCTTGGGCGAATTACGAATGAGACTGTTTATGGGCGCTCACTATTAAGAGATGAATACAACGATCCGCTAGGTAAGCAAGTCACTGACATGATGAGTAAGGTGCTCACAGAAAGCGGCGCTTATTTGGTGTTCGAAAGGCCTGACATTGCCAGAGTAAAAAATGATGTGGCTATGAGTGGTGGCAAGTTAAACATTATTGGGGTTGATACGCTGATTGTTGGCTCCCTTACTGAGTTTGGTCGAAAAACCGTAGGTGAATCTGGTTTTGTATCGCAAAGTAAGCGTCAGGTTGCCTTTGCTAAAGTTGATATTAGATTGGTCGACACTAAAAACGGTCAGGTCTATTTCGCCGCTTCTGGTGCTGGCGAGGCATCCACTGAAACCGCCTCTACCTTTGGATTTGGCTCGAAAGCAGATTACGACGGCACCTTAAATGATGCCGCAATGCGTCAAGCGATTACCGATGCGGTTGCTAAGATCAGTGCTGTTGTAGATAAGCAGCCATGGACAACCTATATTTTAAAAGCTGAGGGTGGTCGCATCTTTATTGGCGGTGGAAAAAGTCAGGGCATAAAAGAGGGCATGATTTTTAATGTTCAGAGTGCCGGTGAAAGAATTAAATCTCCTCAAACTGGAGCTGAGATTACCCTGCCCGGTCAAAATATAGCAACAATTAGAGTGATTTCTTTATTTGGCGAAGGTGAGCTAAATGAGGGATCTGTTGCGTCCATCGTTAGCGGCTCTTTGGGTGGCAGAAAAATTAGTGATTTAGTAGTTCGTTACGATGGAGCAATGAAATGAAATCCACACTTAAATATATTGCTGGATTAATTCTAGCCCTTACCTTTATTGCTGGTTGCACGCAGTGGCCAACAGAAAAGCAAAGCATCTCCGACCTGCGCCCAGGCATTTCTTTTAAAGCCCAAAATATTGCATTACTTGATGGCAGGGTAGTGCTTGATGGGTTAGATATGGGTCAAGCAAAAGACTATCAAGAAGGCGTTGCCATGATGCGGGTCTTGCCTGGCCCACACATGCTCAATGTAACCTTCAATGGGCAGAAACTTCTTGATGAAAAGATTTTCACCAGCGATGGCGTTAATCAAACATTCTTACTTCAATAAAAGATCTATATGCGCCTAACGATAGCAATTGCTGGCTTTACCCTTCTTCTGCTTACGGGGTGCGTGCAAAACAAATATAACTGGAATGGATATGACAAAGGTCTTTACGAGGCATATAAAGATCCCAATCAAATCGTAGCACTGCAAATTAAGTTACAAGAGACTGTGGATGCTCTTGAAAAAGAAAAACAGGTTGTTCCTCCAGGGCTATATGCAGAGCTTGGCACTTTGTATCTTCAAGAGGGCGATGCAGAGAAGGCGAAGAAATATTACGCAAAAGAGCGAGATGCTTGGCCTGAAAGCAAGACCTTAATGGATACATTAATTAAGAATCTCGACAGCAGGAAAAAAGTTTTAGAAAAGAGTAAATCATGAAATATTTAATCATCTGCCTATCAGCGCTCACGCTAATTGGATGTGCGAATACTCAAAAAAAGGACATGTCAGCATTTAATACTGCTGCGCCTAGATCAATCCTAGTTGTTCCTGTTGTTAATAAGACTTTGGATGTAGATGCGCCCATATATGTATTGACGACCCTACCGATTCCTCTTGCGAATAAGGGCTACTACGTCTTTCCCGTCAACACAACCAAATACATCTTAGAGCAAGAAGGTTTGTATGAAGGTGACAGAATATTAACGATGCCCGTACCAACGCTGGCAAAAATGTTTGGTGCGGATGCCATCTTGTATGTGACGATTAATAGATGGGATGCTCAGTACGCGTTTATTGCAACCACAGTAACCGTAGAGTTTGACTACAAATTGGTTGCTGCTGATGGAACTGTTATATGGGAAGAAAATAAGAAAATGGCCTACTCCCCTCAAAATAATGGCGGCGGCGGTTTAGGCGGGTTGATTGCAGCAGCCATCTCTGCAGCAATCACAAGGGCTGCGCCAAATTACATGCCGTTAGCGCAGTCAGCGCATCAGCAGGTTTTCTTGACGGGTCCAAATCAACTGCCAGATGGGCCATACTTAACTCCGGCCAAATAAATCGTATTACTAAAAATTCTCTTCGGAAATGGTTGGGTCAATTCAATCGCCTTGTTCAAGGCCATAACCTTCAGATCTATCTCGCTATTTAGAGGCTATCTCATTCCATGAGCCAGCCGCTGCATATCATTGAGATATCTGAGCTCGAAGACGCTGGCATCCTTCTTTGAGTCTCTGGATCCGGTCAAACTTAGAATTGAGGAGGTATTCCTGCTCTTATATTTTCATGAGCTCTTAGCAAAACTCTGGGGCAGAACCCATTAATTGGACTTTTTCAAGAGCCAAGAGCCCATTCTATATATTTACAGTTATATTTACATTATTAGTGTTAATATAACTGTATGGAAACCCAAAAACTCACCTTTGATGAACTTTGCGCCTTATCGGGCCTAAGTGCTCGCACCTTGCGTTACTACACCCAAATCGGCTTAATAGATAAGCCTATAGGGCAAACAAGGGCGGCTCACTACACCAGTATTCACCTTGAAAAAGCCCTGCGCATCAAGCAATTATCTGATTCAGGCATATCTCTAGAGCGGATACGCGAGGTTTTATCCGGCGAGCCCTTGCCCCTACCCATTCGCATCAAAAAACCAGGTCACATTGAAGTAAAAACCCATCTTTGGATTGCTGATGGTGTTGAGCTCCAAGTCTGTCCAGAATCGGCAAATTTAAGTCCAGAAGCATTGCGTGAATTTTTGCAAAGCGTGATGCAGGCCTACGAAAAGATAACAAAGGATAGCAAGTGATGACTTTTCAAAATACACCCTCAATGCTAATTAGCCGCAATCAATTAATGGCGCTGCAGTCAGTAAAGGCTAAGGGAATAGTCCAAGGTCTCATGTTAGAAATGACCATTCGCCAGGAATATAAAAACTTCACGCATGACACCCTTGAGGCCTCCTATACCTTTCCAATGGGCTGGGGTGCTAGCTTTATGGATCTTCATGTAGAAATTGCGGGCAAGCGACTACGCGGTTTAGTTATTGAAAAGCAGGCGGCAATCACAGGGTATGAAAAAGCGATTGCTGAGGGTGACACCCCCATCATGCTCGAGAAAAACTCCGAAGGCATCTATAACGCCAGCCTGGGCAATCTCAAGCCTGGCGAAGCCGCAACTATTGAATATCGCTATGCACAATTGATACAAGTCGAAGAGGGATGCGCCAGAATTTGCCTACCCACCACCATTGCACCACGGTACGGAAAAGAGCGGTTTGGCGGGATTCAAGAGCATCAAAGCACCCAAGCAGATATGTTGGTGCAATACCCTCTTACGCTCTCATTACTGCTTAGTGGTGGTACAGAAAAAAGTACGATTGAGTCACCCAGCCATCACATTGACGTAACGCAAAACACCGCAGGAACGCTGGTTGAATTGAACCGCGATGGATTTTTAGATCGCGACTTTATTTTGAACTTGAGCGGACTCAAAAACCAATCTTTTTACATGGTTGCGCCCGATAAACATATAGGATCAGAATCTTGCACGGTCTTGGCTAGCTTTAATCCCAATATTGATGAAAATCAAATCGCAGGACCCGTTGCACTCAAGATCCTGGTTGATTGCTCAGGGTCCATGAATGGCGATAGCATTGAATCTGCCAAGGAGGCATTGCATCAGGTTTTAATAAGCCTTAATCCCGATGACCAGCTTAGCTACTCCCGGTTTGGGGATACGGTGGAGCATGCCTTTGAAGAGCTTCAACCAGCTACCCCATTTAACGTTGCCGCTGCATCAATCTTTGTTAGTAATACGCAGGCCAATATGGGCGGCACACAGATTGAACATGCCCTTCTTTCCACCTTTAGACTCAAGGAGAGAGACGCTCAGGCAGATGTTTTACTCATTACTGATGGTGAAGTTTGGGATACCGCGAACATCATTGAGACTGCTAAGCAATCTGGACAACGCATCTTCGCCATTGGCGTTGGCAATGCCCCCGCCGAAACACTCCTGCAAGAATTGGCTGAAGCTACTGGCGGCGCTTGCGAACTAGTACCGCCAAACGGTGATATTCAAACGGCAATTACCCGCATGTTTCATCGACTGCGCCAACCTAGAGCGCACGATATTCAAATCGATTGGGGTCATGAAGAAAAGCCCGAGTGGATCAGCGGTATAAGCACAGCTATTTTTAATCTCAACACCCGTCATGTATTTGCAGGCTTTAAATCCCCACCCCAGAGCCCTGCCACCTTGTCTTTTCAACTCGGGAGTAATCCTAAAAGATATTTGGTGCAGGCCAGCACCCTATTCCATTCCGACTCAAATATTGTTTCTCGATTGGGGGCAGCGCAAAGGCTCAGAAACATGTCCGAAGAAAATCAAACTGCCTTAGCCCTCAGTTACCAACTCGTCACCCGAAATACAAATTACCTGCTGACGCACATTCGCCCAGAAGATGAAAAAGTAAGCGGGTTACCAGAGCTACAAAAAGTAGCTCAGATGCTAGCTGCAGGCTGGGGTGGTACTGGGAACATCAAGGGGATGGATAGCCCTGCAGCGTTATTTTGCAGAAGTAGGCCATCAACCAATGCTCTTCACAGTCCACCCAGAGTCTTTAGAAGCGTAACCAGCACAAAGCTCAGGCTCGAAGATGCAGGTGAGGAAGGCGGCCTATTGGATGACTTTGCGCCATCAGCAAAAGTGGGCCATCAAAAGACTCAAAGACCACTCACGTCTGATGAAATCATCAGTCTTGCTAATAAGTGGATTCAAAATCCCGCGGATATTGAGAAATTCATCAAGGCGATTCAAGCGCAATTAATAGACGCAAATCTAACATCCTTATTAAATCAACTTTCTCCACTCTTATCTGATAAAGACGCCTGGTCTGTCATTCTGTCCTGGCTATTGATTGACTCGCGCACCAAGGATAGGTGGAAACCAAAAACGCGGTTAGCAATTGAAGCTATGGCAAATGAATTGCCTAAAGACCAGTTAAAGACTTCCCTTGTAATTGTGAATTCCCACCGGGGTACATTATTTAATGGCCCCTTATCAGTAGAAGGGAAAAGTGCATGGAACCCTATCAACTGGTTACGAAAACTGGCAGATTAAGGAATCATCATGAAATTGACTCAATGGATATTTGTGCTGATATTCGAGCTTATCGCGACCCCAGCTTTATGCCAAAGCGTTATATGCGACTACTATCTTCCCCAGTGCGCCACTAAGTTTGATCAATATAGCAAAGCAGCAAAGCAATTAGATGTTCAGGTAAAAAACAAAGAGCTATCCAACCTTGAGGCGGCACAAAAAGCGGTTGCATTATCAGACTCTCTCTACCCAAAAGATGGATTGCTTGCGAACATCAATAGGCAAAATCTGGTGATGGCTCAATTTGCGCTACGAAATCAGTTATCAGAAGCCCAAATGAGTGAGCTTGATTCTTCAGCCACGGACACCTTTCGTCAAGCGATATTGGAGCGATTTGCTGCGGCGAAAGCAGCCCAGGAGGTAGGTGAGTTTTATAGTCAATATCAGGCGCCTCAACAATATCAAACGCCCCAACAAAATCCAGCCAATACTGCTGCCATCGCAACCTTGCTCAATGGCATTGGCAAGGCTTTTACTAACTCATTTGGCCAATCGATTACCCCACCACCCCGCATCTGCAATTACTACGGTGGCACGAGTTATTGCTTCTAGAAGGCCCACTATTTTGAATCCAGAGACAAAACACTCAGTATGGCTTTCCTTTTGGAGAAGCCTGAAGGGCGGAGTTTGCACCTCTTATAGGTCTGAAACCACGATGATTGAAGATGAGTGCTGGTCTGAAATTACTAGCGCACTCTCTATTGAGGGGCTACTTTTTAAGCCCACGGTGCGAGACTATTACTTACTCAGGCGACGACCCATCATCCATGAGTTATTTACAAGACACATTACCAATCTGCGCATTTATGGATCTTCAAATCCCTTGCTTGAAATACAGGATGAGGATGCCAGAATATTTCGTTTTGATCATGCCGGGAAGCAATTTGAGACTGGCATTATCTGGTCGATAGAAGACCCATTGTCCTTAAGTAGAATTTTGAGTGACGTTCGTAGTGCCAGCTTCGTCACCGTCTCTATTCAATTACTGTGCAGCGATAGCCTCTTTGATTTGTCCAACCCAAAGCTTGAAGAGGTGGATGAATACGGTGAACTGGAGGTGCATCAGCATGAAATTAATATCAAGCGAATTGATTTAGTTTTTCAATAGCCTATTTTTATCGGGTACACCACCCTCATTTTTCATACCGAAAATTCGCCCCCTTGCCTTGCCCACTTTGAGGCGCAATCCCAAATAAGCGCCCGGGGCGATGAGCTGTCGCATAAACATTGGCCGCTGCCGAGGCAGCATCTGCTTGCTGAACTATTAAGTGTTCGAGCATCTGCGGTTTTCTCGTATCTGATGAAGCTAGATTGGGATGAGGCTCTAATAAGTGCCGCAAATGATCAAAGGTCTTTTCTGGATAGAGCGGCACATGTCTGGCTTGGGCCTTAATCACCAGATGCAATCCGTTGAGCTTATGGCCATGTAAATAGGCAGAGGGCGTTAACTTAAATTCGCGGTCACCAGTCTTGCAGGGCTGATATTCATCTGCTTTGCCAATGTCATGCAGCCATCCATAGATGAGGGCAAGCTGTAAATTGGCGGTTTGGTATCTGGCGATATTGT
>JACCDU010760697.1_pt1 | contig 13081 bp, 16 predicted proteins | sample 7446081 | NCBI WGS metagenome assembly JACCDU01 (sample SAMN15323447, study PRJNA562643) | freshwater metagenome | isolation source: river surface water | place: USA:Blue River Watershed | collected 2017-08-17 | reverse complement strand
GGCGGTACTCATGGTTTCATAGCGGGTCACGGCCAGTTTGGTCGAGCGCAGTTTGGCGTCTGACACCGACTTGACCCAGGTGGGCACCAACCCGAATTGGCCCTGGGCCAATGCCATCACCTGGGGCTGCTCGGCGTCTGCTGTGGCGGCTGCACCTTCCGCCTGTGCCTTGCGGATGAAAAAGCCTTGTTTGCGGGGCCAGACTTCTTTGTCCAGCAGTGTGTCGGGGGCCGCAACGCCAAAGGCTTCAGCATAGAGGTCGGCGCTTTTCAGGCTTTCATATTGGGTGCTCATGCGGGCGATGCTAACCCACGGGCTAGGCGGTCGCGTCCGTGCGGGTGTCGGGCACTGCATCAGCGGGCGCAGGGTCCTGTTTGCGCTCACGCCAGGCCTGGGACCATCGGCGCAGCTGTTGCCCTGCATGGCTGACCCAGGAGTCCAGGCTCCAGGGGTCGAGGGTGGGCCACAGGCGTTGAATCAGAGGCAGCAACACGAGCAGCGCCCAGGCCTGCTTGCCTTGGGGTGCCGACCGGGTCATGAACCCACGCAGCAGCAAGGCGGCAAAGCCCAGTCGGCCATCCAGATCGGTGGCGCGTTTCCACTGCCCCACCAGTTGTTGCATGGCCATGCGCTCCTGGGCGGCTTGTGCCATCAGGCGCGTTTTTTCAAGGGCACGTTGTTCAGCGGTGTGCAGCGGTGCTTGCAGATTCATCGCTGGCTCCAGGCTTGTTTGTCTTGCTCCAGCACAGTCAATGTGGCTTGCAAAAAGCGGCCACCCTCACGCCATTTCCGGCGCACCCACAAGGCCACGCATAAGGCAAACACCAGGTAGATGCCCGAGAGCACCAGCAGCGACTGCCAGCGCCAGGTGTCCCAAAACAGCAAGGTCACGGCAATCGACAAGATCAAGAGGCCCAGGCCCATCAACAATAGCGCCATCGCGCCCCACAACAGGCCGGTGATCAGCTTGTCCCGCGCTTCGCCCAACTCCAGGCCTGCAAGGCCCAGGCGTGTGTGCAACCAGGAGGACAGCAGCGCTGCCGTTTGCTGCAAGGGCAAACCGTCGGCTTCGGAGGGGTGGCGGGGTGAGTCGTCAAGTGGCATGGTGTGATGTGCTGGCAGCTTGCCCTTCAGCAGGGTTGAGTCGAACGGTGATGTACAAATCCCAGACCGCAAAAAACATGGCCGCGATCAAAGGCCCGACCACAAAACTGTGGATGCCGAACCAGGGCAAACCGCCCAAGGTGGAGAGCAAAACCAGAAAGTCCGGAATGCCTGCGTCTTTGCCCACCAAAAGGGGCCGCAAAAAGTTATCGACCATGCCGATGACCAGCACGCCCCAGATGGCCAGCAAAGCTGCATCGATTGTCTGGCCCGTGGCCAGCAAATACAGTGCGACAGGCAACCAAATCAGGGCCGCGCCCACCGCAGGAATCAAGGAGCACAGGGCCATCATGACGCCCCACACCATGGGCGCAGTGATGCCCAAAAACCAAAACGCCAGCCCCCCCAACAGACCTTGCACCAGCGCCACGGCAAAACCGCCACGCACGGTGGCCCGGATCACCATGGTGAACTTTTCATAAAGAAATTGCTGATGCTGCCCATTCAGAGGCAGCGCACGCGCAACCACGGCCTTCATCTGCTCACCATCGCGTGAAAAGAAATAGGCCAGATACAAGGTGAGGAGCACGTTCATCAACACATTCACCGTGTTTTGCCCAAAGCTCAGGGTCTGCGCCGCAATCAATTGCCCACCGTCACTGAGCAGGGACAGGGTTTTGTCCTGCATCTGAGAAAAATCGTCGATACCCATCAGGCGCAACAACTGCGCCACGGGCTCGGGCAAGGCGTCAAAAACTTGGTGGGCCTTGTCCATCAGGTGCATCTCTCCACCTTCGATCTTGTGCACCAAACCCGCGATTTGTCGGGTCAGTGTGTTGGCCACAAAACCCAGCGGGAAGATGACGCACAGCACCATACCCAGCAAGGCCAAGCCGCTGGCACGACCGGCCTGCCCCGGCCAGCGGCGCAGGCAGGCTTGCCGCAGAGGTTGAAACAGCATGGCCAAGATACCGGCCCACAAGAGGGGCGCATGAAATGACCACAGCAGGCCCGTCAGCGCCAAGGTGGAAAGGACCAACATCAGCAGCAAGAGCTTGTCCTCACGGTATTTTTCTGCCACTGCGGCCAGGGTTTTGAGGTGGTCAGCGCCACCGCTGGATTCCGGTTGTGCTTGTGCATTCATGACGATAGGGGATTTGTCTAAATAGACGTTAATTCTATTTCCAAGAAAAATTTATTTAAAACCTATAACTACAATATTTGTGTTTAAAACTTCACAAAGGAACTATTCAATGCAAAAGTCAAGCAGCGCCATGTGGCTCGGTGCCCTCTCCCTGCTGCTGGGCCTGATGGCCCTTTTCAACCCTGTCAAGTTCACCTGGACAGCTGAAATCATGGCTTCCTGGTCTCTGGCTTTCGTGGGCGCTGGGCAGCTGGTCTCGGCGTTTTCAAACGGCATCAAGTCCTTGCGCTGGGGCCTGGCGGCTTCGGGTGCACTGACTTTGTGGCTGGGTTTGTATTTGATGTTCCGCCCCGTGATCGGCGCACTGACGCTGACCGTCATCGTGGCTGTGTTTTTGTTGTCCCAAGGTATGGCCAAAGTCGCTTTGGCATTCCGGTTCAAGAAAACGCCTGCGTTTTGGATGATCGTGCTGTCGGCCTTGGTGTCACTCGCCTTGGCATTCATGATTTTCAACAACTTGCCGCAATCGGCCCTGACCTTGCTGGGCGTGTTTCTCGGGGTGGAATTGATCGCCTTGGGTGTGAACTTGTTGGCCGTGGGCAAGGTGCTTAAAACCGCTCAGTCATGAATCGTTTTCTCCAAAAACTTCGTCAGCGCTTCAAGCGCAGCTTTGTTTACGCCTTTGTCCTGTGCGTCATCATCTTGATGGGCGGTGGCTGGGGGTTTTGGGCGATTGACCCGGCCATTGACACTTTTGGCGATGGCGTCTGGTTGGCCTTCACCACAGCGGCCACCGTGGGTTATGGCGATTTGGTGCCCAGCACCTTCGCCTCGCGGCTGTTTGCGGTGGCCGTGTTCATGCTGGGACTGACCGTGTTGTCCTTGGCCACTTCAGCCCTGACTGTGGCACTGAGCAAGACTGATGGCGCGACAGCCGCGCCGACACCCCAGACCACGCCCGATGTGTTGCTGCATGAAATTCAGGCGCTGCAAATGCAAGTGCGCCTATTGCAAACCGATTTGCACAACTTGCAGCAGAGCTTGCTGCCCAGCCAAAAGGCCACTGCGCAGGACTGAGCGAACAGTGCGCCGAGTGCCTGCGCTGAACATTCAATGCGCCGCTGAATGCGGCCAGCGTTGCAAGGCCAAGTAACCCAGCACGGCCCCCATGCACACCGCAGGCAAGGTGTGGGCTCCGGCAAAAAAGACCAGGATCAAGATCACCAGCATGGGCTTGCCCATGCCCACGGTGGCTGCGGCGCTCATGCCTGCTGCCATGGCCACTGCGGGCGGTATGGCGGGCCACAGCGCCAGACTGGCCAGTCCCGCACAGCCTCCGACCATGAGCAAGGGGAAGATCGCTCCACCCAGCCAGCCACTGGCCAGGCAAATGCACAGCGCCAAGACCTTGAGCACGGCCAGCGCCAACAGGCCCGATGCGCCCCAGGTTTGAAGCCAGTCGGGCAAAAACTCCAATTCATGGTGCCCCGAAAAGCGCAGCACCGGCCAAGCCATGGCCAGGCCAGCAAACAGCACAGTGCCCGTCAACGTTTGCGCCACCGGACCGCCCACCCGCGCCAGCAGTGCACGACAGCACGGCAACAACGCAGCAAATCCCAAGCCCAACGCCACACCCAAGAGCGCGGGCAAGAACGCCCAGATCAGGTCCATGCCGTCGCCTGTGGGCACGTGCGCAGGCAGCGACAGCTTGTGCAGGCCACCGCCCAGGATGTGCTGAGCCGCCCACCCGAAACCCAGCAACCCTGTCAAGCCAGCCCACCACAGCAGGGGCTTGGGCACCCGGTCTTCACCCTGCGCCTGATGGGCCGCGCCGGGGGGCGAGCCATACCAGGCCGACAAGCTGGCACTGACCGCCACTTCGGTCAGTGCTTTTTGCCGAGCCCGGTCGCGGCTCAAACGCAAGGCGATCAAGGACGAGAGCTCGAGGATCACCGCGATCAGCCCCGCCTCGGGCCCCACGGCCCCGCCAAAGGCCACCGCCACAATGGCCGTCAAGGCCACCGCCAACACCCAGCGGCGTTGCACATGCACTCGGTCTTGGGCCGCATCCAGCAATTGCTGAATGGAGGCTTCAGGCATGTGGTGCCGAATCGCGGCGATCAAAGCGCCGCCCAGCACAACAATGGCCCCTGTATGCCAGGTGTTGTGCGCACCTGACCACAGCAGGTGCTCCAGCGACTTCATCGCCCACAAAGTGATGGCGGTGACAACACCAGCCCCCGCACCATAAATTCCGGCCTGAATGATCCATCCCATGATCTTGTTTTATGAATTTAAAAGTAGTCATTTTAAAGATGCACTTTTGCCTCTGATGCACGACCTGCTACCCTCTGGACCTCTTTTCTTGACTGCCCTTGTCTGCTTCTCATGCTGATTCGATTCAACAAGCCTTATGGCGTGCTCAGCCAGTTCACCCCCGAGGGGCGCTGGCGTGGTCTGAGGGACCACATCGACTTGCCGGGTGTGTACGTCGCGGGGCGGCTCGATGCCGACAGCGAAGGTTTGTTGCTGCTCACCGACGATGGCCGGGAACAAGCCCGCATTGCCGACCCGCGCTTCAAAATGGAGAAGACCTATCTGGTGCAAGTCGAAGGCCAGGTGGACGACAAAGCGCTGACGGCACTCGCCCGTGGCGTGAGCCTGAACGACGGCCCTACCCTGCCCGCCCGCGCACAGGCCGTGGAGCCGCCGCCCGATTTGTGGCCGCGCAACCCGCCCATTCGGGAGCGAAAAAACATCCCGACCTCATGGCTGGAACTGTCCATCCGCGAAGGGCGCAACCGTCAGGTGCGCCGCATGACGGCTGCGGTGGGCTTGCCCACGCTGCGCCTCATCCGCACGGCCATTGGCCCTTATCACCTGCGTGACCTGCCAACAGGCACATGGCAGCAGGTGGCATAGGGTTTCAGACACAATCACGCATTCGATTCACAACCCACAAGGAAAAACATGTCCGATTTGCTGACCAAAATGCAGTGGCGCTACGCGTGCAAAAAAATGGACCCGACCAAGGTTGTCCCCCAAGACAAGGTCGACCGCATCGTCGAAGCCGCACGTCTGGCCCCCACATCCAGTGGTTTGCAGCCGTTTGAGGTCATCGTGGTCAGCAACGCCGCCGTTCGTGCGCAAATTCAGCCCAAAGCCTACAACCAGGCGCAAGTGACAGACGGTTCGCACCTGCTGGTGTTTGCCGCCTGGGACAACTACACCGCCGATCGCATCAACACCTACTTTGACTTCACCAACGCCGAACGCGGTGGCACCAACGAAGGCTGGGAAAACTACCGCAAGATGTTGTTGGCCAATTACCCCGGTCGCGATGCCAAGGTGAACTTTGAGCACGCCGCACGCCAGGCCTACATCGCGCTGGGCGCGTCCTTGATCGCTGCGGCCTACGAAGAAGTCGACGCCACGCCCATGGAAGGTTTTGAGCCTGCCGCCGTGGACGAGATCCTGGGCCTGAGTGCTCGCGGCCTGCGCAGCGTGGTCATCGTGCCACTGGGCTACCGCGCCGAAGGCGACTGGTTGGTCAACCTGAAAAAAGTGCGCCGTCCTCGCGACCAGTTTGTAACGGAAGTGAAATAACACTGCACCGCCCGGTCATGCGCATGACCGGTGGCGTGACCGGCCACTTCAATTGTCAATGCCATGACACCGATCCATGAAGACGAGCACCTGCTGGTGCTTGAAAAACCCAGCGGCTTGCTTTCCGTGCCCGGACGTGGCCCGGACAAGCAGGACTGTCTGTCCAAACGCGTGCAAGCCATCTACCCCGAAGCCCTGATCGTGCACAGGCTTGATCAGGACACCTCGGGCTTGTTGCTGATGGCACGGGGCATCGAAGCCCAGCGCCGCCTGAGCCGCCTGTTTGAGACGCGACAAGTTCACAAGCGCTACATGGCGGTGGTCAGCGGACACCCCGAACAAACGCAGGCCGCGCAAGCGCCCGACGAAGAAGGCTGGCGCACCATCGACGGGCCGATTTTTCTGGACTGGGAGCGACGCCCGATCCACATCATTCACCCGGATGGCAAGGCCAGTCGCAGCCGCTGGCGAACAGCACAAACCGGTGACAACGCCACCTTGGTGGAACTGGAGCCGGTGACCGGCCGCACGCACCAGCTGCGCGTGCACATGCAAAGCATTGGCCACCCCATGCTGGGCGACTCGCTGTATGCCCCGCCCGAGATCAAGGCCTTGAGTCCACGCCTGCTCCTGCATGCGCAAGAGCTGGCCTTTCCGCATCCGTTTACCGAGGCCTGGATGGCCTTCAAAGAACCTGCACAGTGGTCAGCGACAGCGCCTTATTTGACAACCTGAGCCATTCACGAAGCCCAGTCCCGAAGGAAGACTTTGTGACTGGATACAATTCTCAGGTTTCAAAAATATCAATTCGGCTATGTTGTTGGATCAAAAATCACGGCCTTTGGCGGCACCAAAGCATTCATATCCATGGGTGACCTTGGCATGGCAATTGACCTTGGGCTTGAGCAGCGCCTTGACCCTACAAGCTGCGACGCCCCCCAAGACAGCATCAAACAAGCCATTCAGTCAGGACAATTGGACCAGGCATTGAAACTTGTTCAGCAAGAAAAACAGAATGCACCTAAAGATGTACAGCTGCGATTCCTGGAAGGCGTGATCCAGGCGCAGCAAGGTCAGACAGACAAGGCCATTGACACATTCAAAAAACTCACCGAGTCCAATCCGGACTTGTCCGAGGCCTACAACAACCTGGGCGTTTTGTATGCTGCCAAAGGCAAGCTGGAAGACTCGCGAGCCAACCTCGAAAAAGCCTTGCAAACACACCCCAGCTATGCTGCTGCGCACCGAAATCTGTCTGACGTCCAAAGCCAACTGGCCAAACAAACATATGCCAAGGCTTTGCAGGTCGATGGCAAAGTTAAAAACAATGCGCCACAACTGACCTTGCTGGGCAGCATTGACCAAAGCAAGCGACCACCGGTTGTTGCACAAGCGAACGTCCCTGCAGCCGCCCCAACAGCCCCTGCAACAGCAACACAACCCGGCAGCGAGTCCAGCAAAACCGCGCCAGTTGGAGCGGCAGCGCCTGTCACACCACAAACCAATGCGCCTGCTGTGCCCCCTGCTACACCTGTGCCTGCTGTTGTGAAGCCTGCTGTGCCAGCCGCCCCGGCTGCGACAGCATCGGTGCCCGCTGCAACCAAACCTGCAGCGCCAACAGCATCAGCGGTGACACCCCCACCCAAACCCGAGCCCAAGAAAGACGATGCTCAACAAAAACAGGCCAAGACTGACCAAACCGATGTTCGCAATGCGATTTCTGTCTGGGCCAAGGCCTGGAGCCAAAAAGACATGAATCGCTATTTGGCTGCTTATGGCAGCAGTTTCTCGCCCCCAGACAAAATGACCCGCGCCAAGTGGGAAAGTGATCGACGCGTGCGCATTTTGTCCAAGAAAACCATCAGTGTTGACGTGAACAACCTCAAGATTGAAGTGGCAGGCAGCAAGGCCACAGCACGCTTCCAGCAAATCTACGAATCCGACAACTTCAAAGGCAACAGCCACAAGACCTTGGAGATGGTCAAACAAGGCGATCGTTGGCTCATCACGCGAGAGACGGTGAATTGAACTTTCCCCGCTTTCAAACCCGTCAGCCTTCACGCCAGAACAAGCACTTTGGGCATTTGCGCTGGGCTGCCCCCACTTTGCTGATCTCTGCGTTCATCGTGACAGCGTGGTGGCTGTCTGACCGAGAACATGGCACCTCAGGTGTAGAGCGTTCATTTCAGGTTTCCTCTGAGCCCATGCGCTGGAAACTCGAGTTCGAGCCCAGCGACATCACCGAAACGCTTTCTGCCAAAGACCCTGAAACCTTGGTCCGCCAAATCTACCAACATCTGGGCGAAGGTGAACGAACCCAGGCTTTGACCACGGCACGCACTTTGACCACGCAATTTCCCACTTTCCAGCTGGGTCAATTGCTCTACGCCGATTTGCTCAACATCAGCAGCAAGCAACCCGTAGAAGGTGTTGAACTGGACGCTGACATCAAACCCTCCGCCTTGCGCCGAATGGAAGAGTTGGTCCTGGAAGCAAAGCGCCGCATGAGTCGACCTGCACCGCAAGCCCTGCAAGGTCAGGTGCCGGCTGCCGTCGCCGTTCTGGCGGCACAACAACCTTATCTGGCTGCTGTGGATGCCTCCAAGTCACGTCTGTACTGGTTTGCCAACCGTACGGGCGCCGATGGACGCCTGCAACTGGAGCTGATCAAGGAGACCTATGTGTCTGTCGGCATCAACGGCGTCGGCAAGGTCAAGGAAGGCGACGGCAAAACACCGTTGGGCGTTTATTTCATTCAGAAGAATTTGCCAGGAGCCACCCTGCCCGACCTGTTTGGTGCCGGCGCACTGACTTTGAACTTTCCCAATGCCGTGGATGCCATGCGCAACAAAACCGGCTCGGGCATCTGGTTGCATGGCACGCCCAGTGCCCAGTACTCCAGAGCGCCAGAAGCCACCGACGGCTGCGTGGTGCTGGCCAACGCCGAGATGGAGCAACTGCTGAATTTGCCTGGCTGGCGCATGACGCCGGTGGTGATCGCCGACAAACTCGACTGGATTCAGGCCGGTCAGGTCCCTGAGACCTACGCCAGCTTCAAGCCAACACTGCGCCAATGGCTGTCGGATCGGCAAAACGCCGATACGGACCAGCTCAAAACGCACTACAGCACGCGTTTTGAGCGCGATGCTCTGGACCTGGAACACTGGTGGCCAAAACTCATGCAAAGTGTTGCGGGGCAACGCAAGCCCAAACCCCTGGAAGTGGTGTCTGTCCTGCATTGGAACGATGGCGAAGACACCATGGTTGTGACCATGAGTGACCCCAACATCAAGGACAAACGCCAGCCGGTGTTCTTGCGCACCTATTGGCAAAAAGAGGCCGGTCAGTGGAAGCTGGTGTTTGAAGGCCCGACCTGATCGGTCCAGCAGCAAGGTGACTGGCACATGAGCGTTCAGATTCCGTTTTTCAATGCCCGTATAGAGCCCGAGGGCGGCAGCTTCGATGCCTGGCGCGAACAAACCTTGCTGGACTCGATGGAGCAAGGCGGTTTGTCATGGCCCAGCTCTTGCCGATCAGGCAGCTGCCGCACCTGCATCGGCCACTTGGTGTCTGGCCAGGTGCGTTACGAGATGGCGTGGCCTGGGCTGACTGCCGAAGAAAAGGCCGAGGGCTGCGTGCTGCCCTGCGTGGCCTTTCCCATGAGCGATGTGGTGCTCAAGGACCCTTTCGCCGACTGAGCCAGCGACAAGGGCCAAGCACTCATTCGTCGATACCCAGCTCCTGAATCTTGCGGGTGATGGTGTTGCGGCCAATGCCCAGCTTTTGAGCCGCCTCAATGCGACGCCCCCGGGTGGTCGACAAGGCCGCCTGGATCAAGCTGGTTTCAAAGCGCCGAGTCAGCACATCCCAGACATCGGTACGCCCGGCATTCAGCAAAGCCAGCGCTTCCTGCTCAAGCCCGGCCTCCCACACCTGCCCAGTCGAAGGACTTGAACCTGCCACCGGAGCCACCGCAGGCAAGGCCATGGGCTCGGTGAACTCCGGTACAGACACGACCAAGGTCTGCACAGAGATCTGTGCATCAGTGGCACTTGAAGCCAGCACTTCCGGTGGCAAGTCCTTGAGTTCAATGACCTGTGCAGGGGCCATCACGGTCAACCAGTGGCAGATGTTTTCCAGCTGGCGCACATTGCCTGGAAACTGGAACTGACCCAACTTGTCCATGGCCGCATCCGAAATGCGCTTGGGCTCCACGCCCAGTTGCTGCGCACTGCGTTGCAAAAAGTAGCGGGCCAGCATGGGCACGTCTTCGCGGCGCTCACGCAGTGCAGGCAAGCGCAAGCGGATCACATTCAGGCGGTGGTACAAGTCTTCGCGGAACACGCCTTCCTTGACGCGTTGCTCCAGGTCCTGGTGGGTCGCAGCGATCACGCGCACATTGGCTTTGACAGCGCTGTGGCCACCCACGCGGTAGAAATGGCCATCAGACAAGACGCGCAGCAAACGGGTTTGCAAATCGAAAGGCATGTCCCCGATTTCATCGAGGAACAAGGTGCCACCGTCGGCTTGCTCAAAGCGTCCGCGACGCGATGCCTGCGCACCGGTGAAGGCTCCACGCTCATGACCGAACAACTCGCTCTCCAGCAAATCCTTGGGGATGGCTGCCGTGTTAATGGCCACAAAGGGCTGGTTGGCGCGGGGCGAGTGCTTGTGCAGCGCGTGCGCTACCAATTCCTTGCCCGAGCCCGACTCACCCGTGATCAACACGGTGACATGGCTCTGCGCGAGACGGCCAATGCCTCGGAACACATCCTGCATGGCCGGTGCCTGGCCGAGCATCTCGGGGGCATCGACCATCTTCTCCTCGGTCACGTCCTCGCGCTGGCTCTCGTCCACAGCGCGGCGGATCAGCTCAATCGCCTTGGGCAAATCAAAGGGCTTGGGCAGGTACTCGAACGCACCGCTTTGAAACGCCGACACCGCACTGTCCAGGTCAGAAAAGGCCGTCATGATGATGACGGGCAAACCGGGCAGGCGTTGCTTGATGGTGCTCAACAAATCGAGGCCTGATCCGCCAGGCATGCGAATGTCACTCACCAGCACCTGCGGGCCATCGCGCCCTTCTTCCGAGTCGAGGGCTTTCAGGACCTCACGAGGATTGGTGAAACTGCGCGTGGGCAAGCCTTCACGCAGCAATGCTTTCTCAAGCACAAAGCGGATGGATTGGTCATCGTCTACGATCCAGATCGGCTTCATCTGCGGGGGCTTTCTTTGGTTCAAGGCAACGGGATCAGAATTTTGAAATCCGTACAACCGGGCTCGCTGTCACACTCGATCATGCCGTGGTGCTGCTGAACAAAGGTTTGCGCCAGCGTCAGCCCCAGGCCAGAACCTCCATCACGCCCCGATATGAGCGGGAAGAAAATGCGGTCCTTGATCGAGTCTGGAACACCAGGCCCGTTGTCGATCACATGCAATTCCAATGCCAGGCGATAACGCTGCTTGCCAAAGGTGACTTGCCGCAGGATACGACTCTTGAGTGTGATCTGTGCATCGCCTTGCGCCATGCGCTCTTGCAAGGCCTGCGCAGCGTTGTGCGAGATGTTGAGCACGGCCTGAATCAGCTGCTCACGGTCACCTCGGAACTCGGGAATCGAGATGTCGTAGTCGCGCACAACCTTGAGCCCCTTGGGGAACTCGGCCAGGATCAGGGCCCGCACACGCTCACAGACTTCATGGATGTTCACATCGCCCACCACATGCGGCCTGCGGTGCGGTGCCAACAGGCGGTCCACCAGGGTCTGCAAGCGGTCGGCCTCATGGATGATGACCTGGGTGTATTCGGTCAGCTCCTTGCTGCCCAACTCCATCTCCAGCAATTGGGCCGAGCCCCGGATGCCGCCCAAAGGGTTCTTGATTTCGTGCGCGAGATTGCGGATCAACTCCTTGTTGGCCTGCGCTTGCTCCAGCAAACGCTCTTCACGCTCCTGGCGGGTCTGCTGCTCGACCGGCAAGAGTTCAATGATCACCTCCTCTGCGCGGTCTGAAGGTGCCACGATCATGTGCACCGGCAAGCTGTCGCCGTGGTGAATGCGGTTGAGCAAGGCCTCGTAGCGCAAGGCGGCGAACTCGTTGGAGCGTGCACCAAGCAGCGCATTCTTCAAGGGTTTCGGGTCAGCGAAGAAATCGTAAAGATAAGCACCATGAAGGCTGCGCCGGGACATGCCCAACACATCTTCCAGGGCCGCATTGACAAAACTGATGCGCCCTTCGCCTTCGATCACGGCAATGGGGGTCGCCAACAAATCAAAGGCCTGAAATCGGGAAACGGGTAAAGACATGGGACTTGCTCAAGGGGGCGTTGGCAGGGGCCGACGGGCCAGTTCGCGCTGCAAACTGTCGATGTCACGCTGGTTGCGTTCAATGGCGGCTTGGGTGATCTGCATCTTCTCGGGCGACTTCGCCCTTTCATGGGCCTTGAACGTTTGCAGCAACTGCTCGTGCTGTTGCCGGGCTTGGGCCAGCTCCTGCATCAAGATGACCCGGACCTGCGCGTCGCGCTCGCGTTGAGCTTGGGGCTGTGCGCGCGAACTGTCTGCTTTGGTGCGCGGCTCAGGCACCGAGGCGGTGCCTTCGACCAAAGCGGTGCGTGCGCCACTTCCATGGGCTTGTGTACCGCCAATCACGGTAACGGCCGGTGCAGTCACCACACGGGTACACCCTGACTGGCCTTGTGGCGCATTCGTGTATTGCTGACCACAGCGGTAGATCGCTTCCTGTGCTTGCAATGGCGAGTTCAAGGCCAGGCCCAGCAGACAGGAAACAAAAGACATGCAAAAAAAAGGACGGCCGAAGCCGTCCTTTTTTGCACTGCTGTGTGCAATCCGCATGGTGTCGATTACAGCGAGTAGTACATGTCGTATTCGACAGGCGACACTTCCACGCGGCTGCGGTTGACTTCCTGCATCTTCAAGTCGATGTAGGCGTCGATCCACGAGTCGGTGAACACGCCGCCCTTGGTCAGGAAAGCACGGTCCTTGTCGAGGGCTTCCAAAGCCTGGTCCAGGCTGGAGCAAACGGTCGGCACCAACTTGTCTTCTTCTGGAGGCAGGTGGTACAGGTCCTTGGTCGCTGCTTCGCCGGGATGGATCTTGTTTTCCACGCCGTCCAGACCGGCCATCAGCAGGGCCGCAAAGCCCAGGTAAGGGTTGCACAGTGGATCGGGGAAGCGGGCTTCCACGCGGCGGGCCTTGTCGGATGCCACGT
>JACCDU010887446.1_pt1 | contig 13085 bp, 12 predicted proteins | sample 7446081 | NCBI WGS metagenome assembly JACCDU01 (sample SAMN15323447, study PRJNA562643) | freshwater metagenome | isolation source: river surface water | place: USA:Blue River Watershed | collected 2017-08-17 | reverse complement strand
GATCTCGATGAAGAAGAGGCAGAGAATGTTGAGCTGCCAGGTGCGGATCTTTCAGGGGAAGAGTTGGCGGTTCGCGTTGTTCCAAAACAAGAGAATGAGTTCACCTGTTCTCGCTGTTTCCTAGTGCATCACATAACCCAGTTAGCTAAAGGCGAGGGCGCTAAAGCCATCTGCAAAGATTGCATCTAGTCTTTCAAAACTTGTAACAGTTTTTCTGGATTCTTGGTGCTTATAAGCCAGTATGGGGTTGGATCCCTTTGATCATTAATTGTTAACTTAACACCGCCTTTAACCCAAAAACGCAACGCTAGAAATGCCTTTGGATTTATTCCTGGCCCACGCAGATATCGCATCTCTGCATCGTTCAAAATTTCAATCGTTCCGAGAAATCTTCTCTCAATATTCGCTCGACCAATTTGAAGCTTTTCATTGGTTACTTGAATCCTTAACCCAGTAAATTGATAAAAGAATCCTGATAGAAAGAGTGAAACAATTAGCGCAATCCAAGCCGCAAAGTTTCCTAGAGCTGCCCATATTGCTAGCACAATTGAAAGATCGAGGCCAAGCACCAGGAACCAAATCCATAGCGGCCATCTAACAATCTCTCTCACGGCAGGAGAGTACTTGCCTGCATACTTATAGGAGACCAATTAGTAGGTAACCATTTGCGCGGCGCCAACAGGGTAACCTTGCGCCCATGTCTCGAGGTCTGAGTATCAATCCGCCACTTGGCGCAAAGGTTCCCGATCGCCACCCCCAAGCGCCAGCTCCTGGCTCATTACTTGGCTCGCATAATCAGGATTGTTATGGCTGTGGCGCGTCACATCCTGCCGGTTTACATCTCATTGCTTACTCCGGTGAAGGAATGACAATCACCGCAAAGTTCACAGTTACTGAACTGCATCAAGGAGCCCCCGGATTAGCTCATGGTGGCTTACTCTCTTGCGCATTTGATGAAGCGCTAGGAAAGTTAATGTGGCTGGTAAGACAACCCGCTGTTACCGGAAAACTTGAAACCCTTTTTGTCGCTCCGGTTCCGGTCGGAACGACTTTGTTCATTAATGCCGAGATTGTTGGGCAAGAGGGGCGAAAGATTTACTGTAAAGCAGAAGGTCGTTTGGGCTCTGATGAAGGAGCTGTTGCGGTAGAGGCGGCCGCTATTTTCATTATTGTTCCCATGGAGCATTTCATAAACAACGCTCCGGAAGGTTTCAGAGAGATGCTGACTGGGCGAACTGATCTATCAATCGACAATGAGTTTGAGATCAACCCATGAAAGTTCTGATTACAAAGCTTGATTCTGATTTGCCAACCCCTTCCTACGCAAAGCCAGGCGATGCTGGGGCCGATGTCTATTCCCGTATTGATTGTGAAATAAAGGCAGGGGAGCGGGTTTTGGTTCCAACCGGAATTGCGATTGCGATGCCGGATGGATATGCCGCATTTGCTCACCCGAGATCGGGATTAGCGATCAAGTACGGCGTAGGTATTGTTAATGCGCCAGGCACTATTGATGCAGGTTACCGTGGTGAGTTGCAAATGATTTTGATTAACCATGACCCAAAAGAGAGTTTTTTCATAAAGCGCGGAGATCGCATCGCTCAGTTGGTTTTTCAAAAAGTTGAAAGAGCAGAGTTTGTTGAGGTTGCTGAGTTGCCGGGCTCGGATCGGGGCAGCGGTGGTTTTGGATCGACAGGAAAATCATGACCGAATCACATGATCACGAGGCCGATAAAGCCAAGATTGTTAACGCTTTGGGTGGCAAAAAAGGATTAATTGATTCGGGTTTACCCGCATTAGTTTTTCTTGTGGCCTTTAACTTTACAAAGGATGTAAACCAATCTTCTTACGCAGCACTAGGCCTCTCGTTGATTTTGACTTTGATTCGTTTGGTAAGACGGGAAACCATTCAACATGCGATCTCAGGTGTAATTGGTGTAGCGGTTTGCGCCTGGCTGGCTAATCGATCTGGAAATGCAGAGGATTTCTACCTACCTGGTTTGTGGACCAATGCCATCTATGGGGCGGTGTACCTGATCTCCATTTTGGTGCGATGGCCAGTAATTGGTTTGGTTGTTGGGCCGTTACTAGAAGAGAATCTGCGTTGGCGTAAAGATCCAGCCCGCACCAAGGTCTATATCAAAGCAACCTGGCTATGGGTAGGAATGTTTGCCATCCGTCTTGTGGTGCAATATCCGCTATATCTTGCCGAGAATGTAAATGCACTTGGTACCGCACGACTGGTTATGGGATACCCATTGTTTATTGCAACGGCTTGGGCTACTTGGATAGTAATAAAGAGTGGGCCGAAACTTAGGGAAGATTTAAGAGCTAACCCTTAAGTACAAAACATCCCTTTATCTGCTCCTCTGCCGCGGCGGAGGCGACAAAAATCAATTCATCTCCGGCTGAAAAGACATCATGGGCAGATGGTGCAATCACATGGCCATCTCGAATTATTGCCGCCAGTGAGGCGTCATCAGGAAGCTGTACCTCTTCCACACTTTTGCCAATACATGAGGAGTCGTCAGGAAGAGTTAGTTCGACAAGGTTTGCTTCGCCTGCCTTCAGCGAGAAGAGACGAACAACATCTCCAACGGATACCGCTTCTTCAACAAGTGCCGCAATGATTCGTGGCGTGGACACCGCAACATCTACACCCCAGGAAGAGTCAAACATCCACTCATTCTTTGGATGATTAACGCGCGCTACAACTCGTGGAACTCCATACTCAGTTTTAGCCAAAAGTGAAGAGACAAGATTTACTTTGTCATCACCAGTTGCAGCCACCATTACCTGACAGGTATCAAGCTTTGCTTTATCAAGAGAGCTAATCTCACAAGCATCAGCTAACAACCACTCGGCAGATGGAACGCTCTCCATCTTGAGGGATTTAGGGTTTTTATCAATTAACAAGACCTGATGACCATTGGCAATTAGTTCACGAGCGATTGCACGCCCTGCATTGCCGGCTCCCGCGATAGCGATTCTCATTACTCACCACCGGGTTCTTGGCTCAGTGATTTTTCGGTAGCCAAAAGATTTACATCCTCAACAATTACGTGAACAACATCGCCTTCCTGCAGAACGGTATGTTCATTGGGAATAATGCCCTCACCCAATCTAGTAATGAAGGCAACACGGCATGAGGTGTGTTGTTCGATTAGCGAGGATGGCTTTCCAAACCAATCTCTATGCAACGGCATTTCGGCGAGCTGCACCTTTCCAGATGCATCCTGCCACTCAGATCGCGAACCCTGCGGCAAAATTCGGCGCATAATTTGATCGGTTGTCCATAAAACCGTTGCCACAGTTGGAATTCCCAGTCTTTGATATATCTCAGCGCGCGCAGGATCATAAATTCTGGCAACAACGCTGGCGACCCCAAATGTTTCGCGCGCAACGCGAGCGGCAAGAATATTTGAGTTATCGCCATTAGAGACCGCTGCAAATGCATCTGCTCTTTCAATGCCAGCTTCTAGCAAAGTGTCCCTGTCAAAGCCCACGCCTGCGACTGTAAGTCCATTGAAATCAGCTCCCAATCTTCGGAAAGCTTCGCGATCTTGATCAATTACTGCAACTGAGTGACCGAGCGCTTGAAAATCTTTGGCCAAGGTAGAGCCGACTCGTCCGCATCCCATGATGACGATATGCACAAAAGGAGAATCTACACCTTTAGGCTAGTTACCTGGAAATCTGCGCCATTTGTCGCGGTTTGTTTGCGAGGGAGAAGCTGTGGAAGTTGGCGACCAAGTTGAGGTCGAAGTTAACTCAATAGCTCATGGCGGTCATTGTGTTGCGCGATACAACGGCCAGGTAATCTTTGTTAGACATGCAATTCCTGGCGAAAAAGTTATTGTTGAAATTACCGATAAGAGCAAGAACTTTGCACGGGGTAATTGCGTAAAGGTTATTGAGGCGTCTCCTCATCGCATAAAACCCGCTTGTAAGTTCGCGCATCCTTCTGGCTGTGGAGGTTGCGATTTTCAGCACGTCGAGTTGGGTTATCAAAGGAGTTTGAAAGCAGAGATCATTCGGGAGCAGTTTTCTCGCTTGGCCAAGTTGGAAATTGACATTGAGGTGGAGAAAGTAGAACCAACTACCAATTGGCGCAGTCGCATGGAGTTCACAGTATCGGAGAACCGCAAATTAGCTTTATATGCGGCTCGCAGCAATGAGTTAGTTGAAATCGATGAGTGCAGTATTGCGCATGCAGAGATAAATATTTTGGAAGTTAACAACCGTCATCTTCCAATTGGAAAGAAAGTTGATGTAGTTATCTCTTCGGCTGGCGATAGGGAAGTAGTTGTTGAAGGTAGAGAGAACCTGGCCTTGATTAAGGAGAGCTCCTCTGGTTTTGACTTTTCGCTAAACCCCATCACCTTCTGGCAAAGCCATGTGAGTGCACCAAGAGTTTTGACTGAAGTGGTTAAAGAGTGGGCGGAGCTCAAGTTAGGCGATCACCTATTTGATTTGTATGGAGGTGCAGGACTGTTTACTGGCGCTCTAATAAATGAAGTAGGGCCAGGCGGCAGAGTTACTCTGATTGAGTCAGATGAGAACGCCATTACCGATGCCAAAAGAAGTTTTGCAGCCTTGGAGAATATTGAAATAGTTCAAGCTAGAGTGGAAAAGGTACTTAAGAATTATCGAGCTGCAAATGTTGTTGTGCTGGATCCTCCAAGAGCCGGTGCAGGTGCTGGGGTCATCACCGCTATAGCCAAACTCAAACCACGTAACATCGTTTACATTGCCTGCGATCCGGCAGCATTAGCCCGAGATACCGCTTATCTGCGGGATGCAGGTTTTGAGTTAAAGGCCTTGCGGGCTTTTGACCTCTTCCCGATGACGGCCCATATGGAGTGTGTGGCGCGTTTCATGCCAGCCTAGAGAGGGCGCACCATTTAGAACTTAAATGGGAAATCATGGCCAGTTAGTATTCGGCCATGAGCAAAAACTCCTTTGATGCACAGAGCACCCTCGAAGTTGCCGGTAAGAGTTATCAGATTTTTGATATCACCAAACTGCCAGCCGCAGCTAATCTGCCATTTTCATTAAAGATTCTGTTAGAGAACCTGTTGCGTACCGAGGATGGAGCAAACATCACCGCCAAGCAGATTGAAGCTTTGGCATCTTGGAACCCTGATTCACAGCCCGATACCGAAATTCAATTTACCCCCGCTCGTGTGATTATGCAGGACTTCACAGGAGTTCCCTGCGTAGTAGATCTAGCGACAATGCGAGAGGCGATTGCAGAGCTTGGAGGAGATCCAGCACGTGTAAATCCGCTCGCACCTGCAGAGTTGGTAATTGATCACTCAGTTATTGCTGATACATACGGAACCAAAGATTCCTTTGCTCAAAATGTTGAGATTGAATACCAAAGAAACACAGAGCGGTATCGATTCTTGCGCTGGGGACAAAGCGCATTTGATGAGTTCAAAGTTGTTCCACCAGGAACTGGAATCGTGCATCAGGTAAACATCGAGTATTTAGCTCGTGTAGTGATGACAAGAAGTGTTGGTGGAGTTGAAAGAGCCTATCCAGACACCGTTGTTGGCACCGATTCACACACCACAATGGTTAATGGACTTGGTGTTTTGGGTTGGGGCGTCGGTGGAATTGAGGCTGAAGCGGCCCTATTGGGTCAGCCGGTTTCGATGTTGATTCCACGCGTAGTGGGTTTCAAGTTAAGTGGTGCGCTTCCTGTAGGAACTACCGCAACAGATTTAGTTTTAACTATTACTGAGATGTTGCGTAAGCATGGCGTCGTAGGCAAATTTGTTGAGTTCTATGGTCCTGGCGTAAGTGCATTGCCGATGGCTAACCGTGCAACTATTGGAAATATGTCCCCGGAATACGGTTCAACCGTAGCTATTTTCCCAATTGATGAAGAAACCATTAAGTACCTGCAGTTAACTGGCCGCACTCCAGAGCAACTAGAGCTGGTTGAAAAGTACGCCAAGCGACAAGGAATTTGGCATGATCCAAATGCTACTCCGCGCTACTCAGAGCATCTTGAACTGGATTTAGCGCAGGTAGTTCCATCAATCGCAGGTCCAAAGCGACCACAAGACAGAGTTTCTTTAAGTGATGCCAAGAGCGCATTTGCCAAAGCGGTTCCAACTTATCTCTCAGAGAAATCAGCAAAACAACCAGTTCCAGTTACCGTTAATGCAAAAGATGGCGCGGTGACAAATGGTTCTGTTGTTATAGCTTCAATCACCTCTTGCACAAATACCTCCAATCCAAGCGTCATGATTGGTGCTGGTTTGCTGGCAAAGAAGGCGGTTGAAAAAGGATTAGTAAGCAAGCCTTGGGTAAAAACGACTTTAGCCCCGGGTTCAAAGGTGGTTACCAATTACTATGAGAAAGCCGGACTAACCCCATATCTTGAGAAGTTGGGCTTCAACCTTGTTGGTTACGGCTGCGTGACCTGTATTGGAAACTCTGGTCCACTTCCAGTTGAGGTGAGTAAAGCGGTAAATGAAAATGATCTCGCGGTAGCAGCTGTTCTATCTGGTAACCGAAACTTTGAAGGTCGCATCAGTCCTGATGTGAAGATGAATTACTTGGCTTCACCACCTCTAGTAGTGGCCTATTCAATAGCCGGCAGTATGGATCATGATTTTGATCGCGACCCACTTGGTAAAGATGCAAATGGCAATGATGTTTTTCTAAAGGATATCTGGCCATCAACCGCCGAAATCCAAGCGGTGATTGATGATGTGGTTTCCTCCGAAATGTTCAAAAAGGATTACTCCAGTGTCTTTGCTGGTGACACGCATTGGACATCACTAGATACTCCAACCGGCAAGGTCTTCGAATGGGACTCCAACTCAACTTATGTCCGCAAACCTCCTTACTTCGAAGGTATGCCACGTCAACCAAAGCCTGTAACTGATATCAATTCAGCTCGGGTGCTAGCAAAGTTAGGTGATTCAGTAACAACTGACCATATTTCTCCGGCTGGTTCAATTAAAGTTGATTCTCCAGCAGGTAAGTACCTGGCAGAGCATGGTGTTTCAAAGGCTGATTTCAACTCTTATGGATCACGTCGTGGGAACCATGAAGTAATGATTCGCGGAACCTTTGCCAACATTCGCTTGAAGAACTTGCTGTTAAATGGCGTAGAAGGTGGATACACCAGAAACTTCTTGAGCGGTGGAGATCAGACCACCATTTACGACGCGTCTATGGCATATCAAGCTGCTGGAGTTCCGCTAGTTATCTTGGCCGGCAAAGAGTATGGCTCCGGTTCCTCCAGAGATTGGGCGGCAAAAGGAACTGCGTTGCTTGGAGTAAAGGCTGTCATTGCTGAATCATTTGAACGTATCCATCGCTCTAACTTAATTGGCATGGGGGTTCTTCCACTTCAATTTATGGATGGTGAGAATGCAGAAAGCCTTGGCCTAACTGGCGAAGAGATTTTCTCCATAGAGGGAGTTACAGCTCTGACTGAAGGGTCTATTCCCGGCACAGTTAAGGTGACCGCGGGGGATAAGAGCTTTACCGCGAAGGTACGTATTGATACCCCCGGCGAGGCGGATTACTACCGCCATGGCGGAATCATGCAGTACGTGCTCCGCTCGCTCTTATCCTAAATCTCGTTACCATTACAGCATGAGGTTTTTGCCCCGGATTAAATCTCCTGGAGATTTGGCGCGTTTTGAGGTCAATGAGCTAAATGCGTTAGCTACAGAGATCCGAGGCTTCCTGATTGAAAAGGTTTCAAAATCCGGCGGTCATCTCGGTCCAAATTTAGGAATTGTTGAGTTAACCATTGCATTACATCGGGTCTTTGAATCACCAAGAGATGTGATGGTTTTTGATACTGGTCATCAAACCTATGTACATAAGATTCTTACCGGTAGAGCATCTGGCTTTGATAAATTGAGGCAACGTGGCGGATTAGCCGGTTATCCAAATCGCTCAGAGAGCGAACATGATGTAATTGAGAACTCTCACGCCTCCACCGCTCTTTCCTGGGCAGATGGAATTGCTCGTGGGTTCATGATTAAGGGCGAGAAAGAGCGCACAGTAGTAGCGGTGGTTGGAGATGGATCTTTAACGGGTGGTATGGCATGGGAGGCTCTAAACAATATAGCCGCAGCAGAAGATCTTCGTTTAGTAATTGTTGTTAATGACAATGAGCGCTCTTACTCACCAACAATTGGTGGAGTAGCGACCTATCTTTCGACTCTGCGAGCTACAAAGGGTTATGAAAAGTTTTTAGAGTGGGGCAAAGGGGTTTTGGAGCGCACCCCAGTCGTTGGTCATCCGATTTATGAAACCTTGCATGGCATGAAAAAAGGGATAAAGGACATCGTTGCTCCGCAGGGCATGTTTGAAGATTTGGGATTGAAGTACATCGGCCCGGTTGATGGACATGACATTGCCGCGCTCGAAAAGGCTTTACATCAAGCTAAGAAGTTTGAAGGACCAGTATTGGTTCATGCAATTACTGAAAAAGGCAGAGGACATGCGCCTGCCGTACAAGATGAGGCAGAGAAGTTTCATGCGGTTGGCGTAGTGGATCCAGAAACTGGGGAACCGCTAAACAAGTCCGGAGCTACTTGGACCAACGTCTTTGCCAACTCTTTAGTGGAGTATGGAAAGCAGCGAGCAGATCTGGTTGCCGTAACCGCTGCCATGCTAGGACCAACTGGTCTTGATAGGTTCCAAAAAGAGTTTCCAGAGCGAACTTTAGATGTTGGAATTGCAGAGCAACATGCCACTACATCGGCCGCGGGTATGGCGTACGCCGGATTGCACCCTGTCGTAGCGGTTTACTCGACATTTTTAAATCGTGCCTTCGATCAACTTTTGCTGGATGTGGCATTACATAAGGCGGGTGTCACATTTGTTTTGGATCGGGCTGGCATCACTGGTGACGATGGACCTTCACATCATGGCATCTGGGATTTGGCTTTGACCGGAATTGTTCCAACCGCACATGTTGCAGCTCCGCGCGATGGAATTCTGCTCAACGAACTACTAGGGGAGTGTTTAGAGATAAATAATGCTCCATCAATCATTCGCTTTCCAAAAGGTGCGGTTGCAAAAGATATTCCAGCCTTTGAAAGAAGAGAGGGCCTTGATATTTTGTATCGTGGCGAGAGCGCTGATGTTTTGTTGGTTAGCATCGGAGCGATGGCAACAATTGCAGTTGAAGCTGCGGCGCAGGCTTACAGAGAAGGGGTTGGCGTTACCGTAGTCGACCCGCGATGGGTTAAGCCATTGCCAGTCCAAGCTTTAATCTCTATGGCACAGCGCTACACCAGAGTCGTTGTCTTGGAAGATGGCATTAAACATGGCGGCATCGCAAGTACCATCTCAGAGATTTTCCGCGAGAACTCTGTTACGACCCCAATTCACTCTATTGGAGTACCGCTAGAGTTCATTGAACATTCCAAACGAAATGAGATCCTGGAGGATCTTGGAATTACTGCCCAAAACGTGGCCCGCCAACTTGTTGGCTGGGCTTCAATTAGGCAGGAAGCGATGCAACTCCATGCGGATGAAACCGTTGACCGCAAACCGCTTCACTAATTCCTTCTCTGTCTAGATAAGGAAGAATTCCACCTAGGTGCATTGGCCAACCGGCGCCGAGCAACATGCATAGATCTATCTCGGCTGGGGTTGAGACCACGCCTTCATCCAGCATCATCCGAGCTTCTTCAGCCAAAGCCTTAAGCGCGCGCATGCGAACCTCTTCTGAGGTTGAAGCCTTGCTGCCCTTTTCAACCAGTGCCAATGCCTCTGGATTTGGCGCTAACTTTCCAGATTCATCCTTGATGTAGAAGCTCTTCACTCCATTATCAACCAAACGCTGGACGGTTGGAGAGATGCGGTAGCGCGGACCAAGGTTGTTATGCAATGTCTTGGAAACATGCAGTGCAACACCTGGGCCCACCAATCCAAATAACTCGAAGGGGGACATCGGGAAGCCAAGTGGTCGCAGCGCATTGTCTGCAACATCTGCTGGCGTTCCTTCATCAACCGCATCGGTGACTTCACCCATGAATCTAGTTAGCAGACGATTTACTACAAAGCCAGGAGCATCCTTGCAGATGATCATCGTCTTCTTTAACTCTTTACCAACATTGATCGCAGTTGCTGTTGTTGCATCATCTGTTTTTGAGGTTCGCGCAACCTCGAGTAGTGGCATGACAGCTACTGGATTGAAGAAGTGGAAACCAACCACTCGCTCTGGATGAGCGAGGCCTTCACCCATCTTTTCTACAGAGAGGGAGGAGGTATTGGTAGCCAATACACACTCTGGCGAAATGATTGCCTCCAGGTCTTTGAAGAGTTTCTGCTTAATTGCTAACTCCTCAAATACCGCTTCGATGATGAAATCCGCGGTCGCAAATACTTTTTGGTCTACAGAGCCAGAAACCAAAAGTGAGAGACGTCGTCCCGCCTCTTCACTCAATCTCTTCTTTTCAACCAATTTTGAAATCTCAGTACGGACCCACTCAACACCCTTATCTACACGGGCTTGATCCAGGTCGGTCATAACAACTGGCACCTTTAGATTTCTTACGAGTAGCAGAGCCAATTGAGATGCCATTAGTCCAGCTCCAACTACGCCAACCTTGGTTACCTTGCGGGCCACTGCTGGCTTTGGTGCGCCTTCAACCTTCTTGCGTTTCTTTTGAATCAAATTGAAGGCATATAGAGAGGCGCGCAATGGATTACCCATTACTAGATTTGCCAAAATCTCATCCTCAGCATCAAAGCCTTGATCCAAAGTATTGGTGCGGGCAGCTGTGATTAACTCCAACGCTTGAAGGGGAGCGGCGATCTCAGCTCCACCATACTTCTTGGCGACCGCTGCTTTGCCCGTTGCAATTGCGGCGTCCCAAGCAGCGCTATCTGCGGAGTGATCTTTGCGTTCGATCTTTTGCTTTCATCATGGTGTTGTTGTTTAGCGCATTGAGAATAATTACCTGAACCACTTTTTCTGGTCCAATCAGTTTAGGTAGCAATGTTGCTCCGCCCCAGCCAGGAACGATTCCTAAGAAGCACTCTGGAAGTGCGGTGAAAGCGGTTGAGGCCAATGTTCGATAATGACAATGCAAGCCAACCTCAAGGCCGCCACCCAAAGCTAAACCATTGATAAAGGCAAATGTAGGTTTCTTGCTGCGCCCCAGTCTCTTAAAGACATCATGGCCATACTTTCCGATACTCAATGCTTGGCTCTTGTCGGTGACAAATGGCAATCCTGATAAGTCCGCACCTGCGGCAAAAATAAATGGCTTGCCAGTAATCGCAATCGCAACTGACGAGGAGTTCTCCGCCGCAGTAATTGCGTTGTCCAACTCCTGTAAAGATTTCGGACCCAAGGTATTGGGACGGGTGTGATCCATGCCGTTATCAATTGTGATGAGCGAGAGAGTTCCTGATGCGCCAAATGCGGAAAGATCAATTTCGCGCACTATCGCTTTAGTTACTACCTCTTCAGGCGCGCCAGTAGGAGTTGTCATTTCAGTCATGGTTAGGCCGCCTTACCGTTGTAGTTAGGGTTTTCCCAAATAACAGTTCCGCCCATGCCAAGTCCGATACACATAGTTGTAATTCCATAACGCACATCGGGACGCTCTTTAAATCCTTCTGCGAGATTTAGCATCAAGCGAATTCCTGAGGATGCCAAGGGGTGTCCAACTGCAATTGCGCCGCCATAGATATTCACCCGTGGATCATCATCGGAAATACCGAAATAATCCAGGAAGGAAAGAACCTGGATAGCAAAGGCTTCATTAACTTCAAATAAGCCAATATCTTCAATCTTTAACCCGGCTTTTGCTAGAGCTTTAAGGGTCGATGGAACCGGTCCATAACCCATAATCTCGGGCTCAACACCGGCAAAAGCAAAGGTGACTAACTTGGCCTTAGGCGTTAATCCCAACTCTTTTGCTTTTGCTTCGCTTGCAAGCAAAGCAGCGGTTGCACCATCATTTAACCCGGCAGCATTTCCAGCGGTAACTCTTCCTGCAGCGCGGAATGGAGTCTTTAGTGCAGCTAATCCTTCAAGGGTTGTACCAGGGCGTGGTGGTTCATCAACTGTTGCAACACCCCAACCAAGCTCTGCATTTCTCACCGCAACTGGAATCAAGTTTGGTTGAATCTTTCCAGCGTTGTAAGCGGCAACAGTTTTTAACTGTGAGTTAAGCGCATACTTATCAGCGCGCTCCTTTGTGAGGTGAGGAAACTTGTCATGCAATCTTTCTGCTGTGTTACCCATGGATAGCGCATCTGTATCCACTAATTTTTCTGCTAAGTATCGTGGGTTTGGATCCATGCCTTCACCCATTGGATGATTGCCCATGTGCTCAACGCCGCCAGCAATTGCTAAATCGTATGCACCCATATTGATTGAACCGGCCAATGTTGTAACTGAGGTCATCGCACCTGCACACCAACGATCAATGGAATATCCAGGAACGGTGTTTGGCAATCCTGCGAGCAATGAAGCGCTTCTACCGATATTCATTCCTTGATCACCAAACTGAGTTGCAGCAGCAATTGCAACATCATCGATATCAGATGGCTTTACCTGCGGATTTCTCTCGAGCAATCCGCGGATACATCGCACAACGATGTCATCAGCTCGAGTACCGGAGTAAAGGCTGCCCGCTTTTCCAAATGGGGAGCGGACCGCATCAACAAGAACTACATTGGTGGAGGTAGAGGCAGTATTCATGCCGCTAGGTTACTGGTGAGTAGCCTTTCTTGGCACCCAACGCAAAGGGCCCTGAAGCTGGGCTCGAACCGCTTGGCCCACACTGAAATCAATGGTTCCGGTAACTCGAGCCCGGATTGGCTGGGCGAGACCTTCAACCTGTAGCTCCAACAGCGCATCATGGCCGTAGTAGTTGATTTTGGAAATGGCAGCAGCAACGCTGCTCTGTCCTGAGCTTTGGCTAGCAGAGGACACATGAATCTCCTCAGGTCTAATCAGCAGATCCCCATTTGGCACATAGTCATTTACGGAACTGTGCAGAGGTGAATAGATCTTTTGATCTTCAGACATGTAGGCGGGGAGAGTGACAATATCTCCGGTGCTTTGAGCAACCTCT
>JACCDU010663748.1_pt1 | contig 13095 bp, 19 predicted proteins | sample 7446081 | NCBI WGS metagenome assembly JACCDU01 (sample SAMN15323447, study PRJNA562643) | freshwater metagenome | isolation source: river surface water | place: USA:Blue River Watershed | collected 2017-08-17 | reverse complement strand
TTATGCGGCGCTAATCGCAAAGCACGGCGGCACGCTCCCTACCGCGCCTGTAACCGAAGAGCCCAAAGGTCTGACGGCCGAACGCGCTGTGCCTGTCGCTCTTGGTGCAGCGGCCCCTACGGCCGTCGGCGCGCTGGGTGGCTTGGCGCTCGGCGGTGTTAGCGCGCCGGCCGCGCTCGCTGGTGCAGGTCTGTTAGGCGGCGCGGAGCTGGTCGGCAACGTTTATAATCTGGCTCGCGGCGCGGCAGGTTACGCGCCGGTCAAGACGCCGTTTGAGTATATCCGCGGAGCTACGCAGCGCGCTTTTCCTTCTACGGCTCCTCAAACGCCGCAGGAAGAAATGTTGGCCGCCGGCGTTGAAGGCGGCCTCGGCGCGGCTTCCGGCGCAGGTGCGGCTCGTTCGGCAGTAAACGCTTTAGCGGCCGCGGGGCGCACGGCTCCGCGCATTCTTAACGTGATGGCCGCGCAGCCTGTGGCTCAGACGGTTACGGGCATTGCCGCACCGGTGGCTGGAGAGCTTGCTAAGTCTGAGGGCGCTGATCCTTACACGCAATTTGGCGCGTCTATTCTTGGCGGTATGGCCGCCGGTAAGTCGGCCGCGGCTCTGGGTAAAATCGGCCGTGCGGCGTCGGCGACGATTAGCAATATCGGTGTTCCTACTTCGGCGCAGCTTAAAGACGCGGCTACCGAAGCGTTTGAAACATCTAAGAAATCCGGGCTTACCTACGATTCAACGGCACTTTCAGACTTTACGGCAAAGCTTGAGAAGACGCTCGAAGATTACGACCCGGATACTGATACGCTCGTTAACGCTGCGTTCAAAAAACTGAACAAGAAAGCGGAGGAAGGCAACACTTCGCTGTCTGATCTCCATAGCGTTCGCAAATTCATCGGCAATCGTCTGCGCAATAACCCAGACCGAAATGTGCGCCGTATGGGCGGGGAAATGACCGATGCGTTAGATGATTTTATTACTAACACCGAGAACGCATCTACGGTCAGCAGAACTGCCATGAATGTCCCTGAAGTCGCAGCGACATTTCAGAATGCTATCAACACCTATAGAGCACTGAGCCAGAGCACCGAAGTTGAACAGGCCATCGCAAGAGCGGCTAAAAAGTCGGACTTTGGCTCGGCTATTCAGACACAGATGAACCGCATTGCGGATAATCCGCGGCGGCTCAACAGATTCACGCCTGACCAGCGCGAAGCTATTAAGTCTATTGCGGCAGGCGAGTTTGCGCCGGGTATTGTTAGCGAACTCAGCAAATTTGCGCCTAGCATGAGTGTGCCGGGTCTGATTAAAGGCGCGGCCGCTGGCGGCGTAGGTTACGCAGGCATGGCGGCTGGACTGCCAGTCGTGCCGGCGGTTATGGGTGGGCTGGCGGCCGGAGGTCTGGCGGCCAGTGCAGGACGGAACCTTTTGGCGCGCGGCATGGCGCGTAATCTCGCAACGGCTACGCGCGGCGGCCAGCTTATTGCACCGACTCCGTATCCTAATGAAGCTCTCAGACTCCCTGCTTTTGCGCAGGGACTTAACGCGATGGCCCGATGACCAAGTTCAACGCAACCAGCATCCGTCGCATGAGCGGCGTCGACCCCCGCCTCGTGGCCGTCATGAAGGCGGCGCGGGCGGCCAGTTCGATCCCGTTCGAGATTACGGAAGGGCTGCGCGACAAAGAGCGCCAGCGTTACCTCGTCCGCACGGGCAAGAGCCGCACAATGAACAGCTACCATCTGCGCGGGAAGGCCGTGGATGTGGTGGCTATGCCCGGCGGCAAAGTCTCTTGGAGTCTGGCCGATTATCGGGCTATTAATACGGCTGTGCAGAAGGCGGCTAAGGCCGCCGGCGTTACGATCACTTGGGGCGGCTCGTGGAAATCCATCGTGGACGGCCCGCATTTTCAGATCGAGGGCTAACATGACACTTGGCGGCGCACTGGGCGTTATCACTGCGGGCGCGCTGGCGCTCGCCTCGGCCGTCTTCTGTGTTGCCAGCTCCATGTCACTAGGCGCTTCCGATCCCAAAGAACGTCAGGACGCCGCACTATCGGCGTTGTGGTCTTTAGTCGCGCTGGCGCTCTGCGCAGCGGCGATCCTGACACTTACGGGTTGTTCAACCCTTTATCACGCCTGTAAAGATGGCCTCTGCCGATAGGAGATACCCTATGATGAAGAACTGGATGACGACTGTTCCTGGCGTTCTGGCCCTGATGACCGTTCTGTGGAACGCCTGGCAGACCAAGCACATTAACTGGGAAGACCTTCAGGGCGCGCTTGTCGCGGTCGGTTTGATCGCGGCTAAAGATTGGAATGTCACCGGTGGTGACAAGTCGCAATAATGATGCACCCCGATCACTTTGACATGATCCGTATCATGATCTTAGCCGGCCTAACGGCTGTGATCGGGGGAAACTTGGCCAAGACCGGCATCCATCTCTGGCACCTAGCGGCGATCTCCCCATGACTGTCCTTTATATCGGCGTCGTCATCGCGGCGCTTATCATTGTGCGTTGGATGGTTGAGATCATCAAACGCGACGGCGAATTACAGGCGCGGCTCGACCAGATGGGCAAAAACGCTGAAATAGCCGCGAAGCGCGCCGAAGAAATGCTGAAGGAAAAGACTGTTGAAGACACAGCGCGCGATCTGGATAGCGGCCGCTTCTAGCCTGTCGGCGTGCCAAAGCGTTCCTGTCTCCGGTTGTCCTCCCCTTGTAACCTACAGCGCGGAGACGCAGCGGCTTGCGGCTAAGGAGCTGCGCGCCTTACCAAAAGATAGTCAGGTTGCCAAGCTTGTGGTAGATTACGGAAAAATGCGCGCCGCTTGCCGGGTAGGGGATTGATCGTGAGCGAAGAGGCCCAGAAGTTCCTAGAGGCATTGAAGGAATATGGCGCGGTCCTGTCTGCGCCCGTGGGCGTCTTGGGCTTCCTGTTTGGCCGGCGCAAGGCCGCCGCTGAAGCTATTGCGCTGGAGATCGGCGCGGAAACCGCCAAGTTGGACGGCATCACCCGGCATTTCCAAGCCCTGATCGACGGCTACGAAAGCCGCGTAAAAGATTTGACAGAAGAGATAGAGGCACTGCGCGACGAAATTAAAGAGCTTCGCCAGGCGCTAGACAAACGCCCCCGCGTATAGCGAGGGCGCTGTAGGTTACTCAGGCTTTGTCGCCTTGGCGGGCTTACGATTCGCCTTCTTCTGATACTCGATATATTCCGTGCCGTTCTTTGACGCCATGTAGTCTTCGGCAAACGTCGCGGCAAACAGCTCATAATTCACAGCGTCGACGTGGCTATCAAGATGCGACGGCGACGCAAACGCGCGCGCGTTTTTCACGCAAGCCAGAATGATAGCGATCTCATAGGGGTGGAAGTCGCGGCCCAATCGCAGCGACGCAAGATCGGCAATCAACTGGAAATTGTTCTCAATCCCCCCGTAATTAGCCCCGCGTTCCGTCACGATGTCGCCGGCCATTTTTAGCAGTTCTTGCGGTGTCATTTATTTCCCTCAACAAATCGGCCCGCTCACGCAACATGCGCAGCGTCGTGAAACGCTGGTGCAGTCGTATAATGAACGTAGACCGCCGAGCGTTATGGCGCTCGTCCTCCAAGAGGTCGGATACCTCTTGTTCCGTTAGGCTCGTAAGCTTTGCGCAAAGTTCCGGCCAGTTCACTTCAACTCCTCCAGCGCCAGCTCAGCCAATGTTCTCTTATCGTGTAACGCCGCGAATATACGGTCGTCAATTGTTTTGTTACAAAGGATGACGTAGCACCACACGTCGCGGGTTTGCCCGCTGCGGTGCAGTCGTCCTATGGTCTGCTCGTAAAGCTCCAGCGACCATGGCACAGATAGAAAGACGATCTTGTTGCCGCCGAACTGTAGGTTGAGCCCGTGCCCGGCGCTCTTGGGGTGAATGGCGAGCAACTGTATTCGCCCTTCGTTCCAGTTCTCGACTGCGCCGTCTTCATCTATAGTCGTGAGTTTGTAGCGCCGTTTAAGCTCCGCTAACTCTTCCTTGTAATTGTAAACGACGATGGTGTTGTCGTGTTGGTTCTCGGTCAGAATGTCGTCAAGCACGTCAAACTTCTGGCTACCAAACCAATGCGGCACGCCGGCGCTATCGTAGGCAAACCCAGATGCGAGCTGTTGCAGCTTTTGCGTGACGACGGCCGCCGTCGGCGCGGACACGATGTCCTCGATCACGAAGTCTTTCTTCATCGCTTCGTAAGGCGCGCGGTCCTCTAGGTCGCATCGCATCTCGACAACGTGCAGCGGGGGCAGCTTGTCCTTATACTCGCCAGGCTCCAGCACATATGTTGCCGGCTTGATAGCGGTCATGACCTTGGGCAGCGCGTGCGGCAGCGGCGTCCAATCGTTATACTCACGGTTCGTGCAGTAGAAATACTGTTGCATGAACGCGCCCTTTGAGCGCCCGAGCAACGACTGGTCTATGACCTTGCACTGGCCGAATACGTCTTCTAGACCGTTTGATGTAAACGATCCGGTCAAACCCCACCTGATCTTGAACTGGTCCAGTATCTTCAACAGATGCTTAAACCGTTTGCCACTGGGATTTTTCAGCCGCGTCAATTCATCGAAGACGATACCGTCAAAGTCCTTTGGGTCGATCGACGGTATGTTGTCGTAGTTCGTCACAACAACATCAGCGTCGGATTCAAACGCTTTCTTGCGCTGTGCCGGCGTGCCGACGGCGACGGCGATGGATAGTTGCGACGCCCATTTCGTCACCTCAATCGGCCAGACAGACAAGCACACACGCTTGGGCGCAAGCACGAGCCATCGGTCGCAGAAACCGCGCGCGGACATGTCGGCCATGGCTGTGAGTGTGATCGCCGTCTTGCCCGCGCCGACCGGCGCAAGGATCATGGCTCGGTCGCGGCTGAAGAGGAAGTCGGCGGCTTCGTGTTGATACGGTCGTAAGTCCATCGGTCCACGTTCTCTTTATTCCACAGGCAGGCATAATTTTGGTTCAGCTTCCGCATGTCTTCTGCGAACAGCTTTTGCAGCGCGGACAGCTTGCCGCCGTCGCGTTTCAGTTCTACAAACCACGTCTCGCCATTCGGCAAGCAAACGATACGGTCGCTCACGCCGCGGTTCGACAAGCTGTTGAACTTGTAGGCAATTCCGCCGAGTGATTTGACGGACTTGACGAAGTAGGCTTCAATTTCTTTCTCCAACATAAAAATATTTGTTGCACAGCGTCGCGCGGTTGTCTAGTCTCTCTTCATCAGACAGTGAGGTGCAGTATGAGCCAGAGAGATAGTGGATACGCCCGCGTGGCGTTTGACCAATACGAAACGCCCGAATGGGCCACGCGGGCGCTGGTCCCGCATCTTCCGCCTGTTACTGCTATTTGGGAGCCTGCTTGCGGTTCGGGAAAAATGTCGTCCGCGCTGACGAAAGCCGGCTACTATGTCTTTGAGACTGACATTCAACGCGGCGTTGACTTTTTGTCGACTGCGATCATTCCGAAAGACATTCCTGCTATTGTTACCAACCCGCCCTATTCATGTGCTACTGAGTTTATTGAACAGGCGCTCAAACTTACGCAGTCTAGTTCCGGTTTGATTGCTATGTTGTTGCGCACAGACTTTGACCACGCCAAGTCGCGTCGGCATTTGTTTGCAGAACATCCGGCTTTTATGAAAAAAGTCGTGCTAACCAAGCGCATTCAATGGTTCGAGGACAGCAAGTCTTCGCCGTCGTTTAACCACGCTTGGTTCATTTGGTCTTGGACCAATGAAGGCGCGCCAGAACTTGCCTATCACTTCGAGGATTAATCGTGTCACACAGCAAGATAGTCGGCGGCTCGAGCGCCAAGCGTCTTATCAACTGCCCCGGCTCACGGGCGCTTGTTGAGACGGTTCCACCAAAACCCACGAGCACTTACGCCGAAGAAGGCACGCGGCTGCACAATGCGATGCACGCCATCTTGTCGTTGGATGAAACCATCGACTCGTTTGACAACAACGAAAAGTTAAGATTTGCTCTCGACTCTTTGAACGAGATCGATCCTAACCGTGGCATGGAGTTTCAGACCGAAGTCACGGTGCATTTCGGAGGGTTTCTTGCCGGCGTATTCGGATCATGCGACTTGCTTGGCCGTATTGGCAATCGTGCAATTCTACTCGATTGGAAGTTTGGTGATGGGGTGGCGGTGGATGCTGAAGAGAACGATCAGCTTCTTTTCTACGGTGCGGCTGCTATGCGCACCCCCGAGACACGCTGGGCGTTTGAGGGCGTCACTGAGATCGAAATGATTATCGTGCAGCCGCCGCGTGTCAGCCGGTGGCTCACGACGCCCGGTCGCGTGAAAGCGTTCGAGCGTGTGCTGTTCGACGCGGTGCAGGCTTCGTTCAAGCCCGACGCGCCGCTGAAGCAGGGCGATCATTGCCGTTGGTGCCCGGCCAAGGCCGTGTGCCCCGAGGTGACTGGACAGCTAGAACGTGCGGTGTCTACGAAGATCGCCGCGGTTGACCCGGAGAAAATCGGACATGCTTTGGCGTTTGCGCAAATTGCGGAAGAATGGGCAAAGAGCGTTCGTGAAATGGCGCAAACGATGCTGGAGAACAACGCCCCGGTCACGGGCTGGAAGCTTGTCCCTAAGAGAGCAACTAGACAATGGGCCGATCCCGACGCCGCAAGAGCGGCTCTCACAAAAATGGGATTGGATGATTCGGATTTGATGGTGATGAAGTCGCCGGCGCAAGTCGAAAAGATTGCGGGCAAACTTCCTAAAGACCTGACGGTCGCCATCTCAACAGGTAACACCATCGCGCCAGAGAGCGATCCGAGGCCGGAGGTGCTTACACACGGAAACGATCTTATCCGTGCTTTCTCTAATGTAAGGTAAAGACAATGACTGGTATCACGAAGTTCGGTAACGCTAATCTTCCGGCTGATGTTGACCTTGGCAATGCACTCATGAGCCTGGGCGACGAAATCGGTGTGGGCGGTAATGTCATCATCAAGATGGACAAAACCGGCCACTGGGTTTACGGCGCTGACCAGACGTTGATTGACCCGGACGGGCGTTGGGCGGTTAATCCCGCTTCGTTCGTGAAGGGTTGGGTTGCGTGGGGCGAAGGCGAAGTTCTGGCAGAGCGTATTTTTTCTGCCTACGACAAGTCTGCGCCCCGCACCGTTGACCAGCTTGACGCCGCGCCTGTTGCTGCAAAGCGCGGGTGGGAGCAGCAGCTCGGACTCAGCATGAAGTGCCTCAGTGGCGATGATGAAGGTATTGAAGCGCGCTTTGCGACGACTTCAGCTGGCGGCAAGAGAGCCGTTGCCGAGCTGGGCGTAAACGTCGGAAAGCGTATCAATACGCAGTCGCCCGCTACTGTGGCGGTCTGCAAGCTGGGGTCGTCGACCTATCAGCACAAGACCTACGGCCGCATCTTCTATCCAGTGTTTGAGATCATCGACTGGATGACGATGGATGGCGAACCAGTGGAGGAAGCCGCATCCGCGGGTGACACTGGCCGCCGTCGTCGGGCGTAACATGAAGCGGGGGCGAAAGCCCCCGTTTTCTTCTGGAGTGCTTCAATGATAACTTGGGTGGATATGGAAACCGCAAGCGAATGCGACTTGCGGGAGCGCGGTGTTTACAACTACGCGCAGGATCACACGACCAAAGTGCTGTGCATGTCTTACGCCTATGACGATGGCGACGTGCAGACATGGACGCCCGGCGATCCTATGCCGGAAATCAAAGGTCAGGTGCGGGCGCACAACGCGGCGTTCGAGCGGTTGATCTTCTGGCATGTGCTGAAGATGCCGATACCTCTTGAACAGTTCTACTGCACGGCCGCGCAGGCGCGTGCGAACTGTGCGCCGGGCTCGCTTGAAGACGTTGGCCGGTTCGCCGGCGCGGCCATGCGTAAGGACACACGCGGGCCGTATCTCGTGCGCAAATGCTGCACGCCGCCATTCCGGCAAGACCTGTTGCCAGAGCTTTACGAATACTGCGAACAGGATGTGCGCACCATGCGTGCTGTTAGCAAGATGCTGCGCGACCTGACCGATGAAGAGTTGGCCGACTACCACGTCAACGAACGGATTAATGACCGCGGCGTGCGTATCGACCGCGACCTATGCTTGGCCGCTGTGCAGTATGCAGAGAATGAGCGCGTTGAGATCGAGTCGACCGTCCGCGAGGTGACGAACGGTGAGGTTCTGAGCGTGCGCAGTCCGCGTATGCGTAAATGGGTTATAGAGCGCGTAGGGCCGCAGGCGCTCAAACTCATGGAGCGCGATGGCAAATATTCGACCGACAAGACCGTGCGCGCTAACTTGCTCGCGCTCGACGATCCAGATGAGGTGCCACCCGATGTCAAGGAAGTTATCCAATGCGCTGATGATCTATGGGCTTCCAGTGTTGCCAAGTTTGACCGTCTGGCTCGTCTGGCTGGCGTTGATGATCGTGTTTGCGGCGCTTTTGTTTTCGCCGGAGGATCAGCAACGGGCAGAGCGTCGAGCTATGGCGCTCAACTTCACAATGCCCCACGTAAATGCGCAAAGAACCCGGAAGCTGTGCGATTTAATATGGTCCGAGGGCGTTCGGTCGTGCCCGAATACGGTGCCCGCATCACCGACATATTGAAAGGTATGCTGCGGCCGGCGATCATACCCTCGGAAGGAAAAGTTTTTATTGATTGCGACTGGAGTGCAATCGAAGGCCGTGTAAACCCATGGCTTGCTAAATCTTCATCCGGCGAGAAAAAGCTGCAACAGTTCCGCGACGGGTTGGACCCCTATATTGTAAACGCTGCGGCGACTTTTGGCCGGACATATGGAGACATCGAACGCGAATATTTGGAATCTGACAAATCGGACCAACGCCAAGTTGGAAAGGTCCAAGAATTGGCGTTGGCATTTGCCGGGGGCGCAGGTGCGTTCAACGCCATGGCAAGAGTCTATGGAGTTAGATTGACAGACGCCGAAGTTAAGAGAGCAGTCGATGGTTGGCGTCGCGCGAATCCGTGGGCGGTTATCTTTTGGGGCGAACTAGAAACCGCATATTCGCGTGCGTTGCGCAATCCTGGACGTGTATTTACGGCTGGCCGCGTTTCCTATCTCGCAGACAAGAATCATCTTTGGTATTCGCTACCGTCTGGGCGCGTGCTTTGTTACCCGTTTGCAAGATTTGAGGATGACGGCAGCATATCTTATGCAAAGGCAGCATGGAAACCTGCCGCCGACGCAAAAGAATGGCCCCGAGCTAGACTGTGGAAAGGAGTCGCCGTTGAGAATGTGACCCAGGCAACCGCGCACGATCTTCTCCGGGAGTCCTTACGGAATTTGCCCAACGTAGTAGCGCACATTCACGATGAAATATTAGCTGAGTGCGATGTAAAGGACGCCGACGCCGCGCTGGTCACAATGAAGCGCGTGATGACTACGCCGCCAGCATGGGGCGAAGGGCTGCCGCTTGCTGTGAGTGGTAAAGTTATGTTACGTTTCGGTAAATAACTTTGGAGAGTGGCGCATGTTGACGCAATCGCGGTTGAGGGATTTACTGAATTATGACCCTGATACAGGCGTATTTACGTGGCGTGTCAAACGCGGTGGCAAGGCGACGGCGGGCAGCGTCGCAGGGGCTACCGATGTTCATGGTTATATTGCTATCCGTTTGGATGGTGTGCTTCATAAGGCGCATCGTCTGGCGTGGTATCATACTTATGGTGAGTGGCCGGAAAAAAACTTAGACCACATAAACCGCAACAAAAGTGACAACAGAGTAAGTAATCTTCGGCCGGCCGATCAATCGCTCAACATGCACAATGCAAACAGAACCGCCGGCAAGAGCGGCGTTGTAGGCATTACGTGGGATGCACGCCGTAACAAATGGTGCGCGCGAGTGAAGATTGATTACGTCAGTAAATTTCTGGGCCGATTTGACACCAAGGCTGCGGCCATTAAAGCGCGTGAAGACGCGGTTAAGAAAATACTGAATATGCTGGAGGCGAGGAATGACACTCTTTGAATACTTCACAAGCCTTGCGCCCGAGGGCGAGACGGCGCTTATCGTGCAGCAGATCGCCACCGGTCGCGCCTATCTCGACGGCTCGCCGCGCTACACATGGCCCGCGTATTATCCCAAGCACAAGCGCCGCGCCGGCGAGTCATGGTTTTTAAATACGGGAAGCTTCATTAAAGATCGGTTTGAGGACGGCAAGCCGTCCGCATCTAAGAACAATTGCACGCATGTCCTGTTCCTGATGCTGGACGACATCGGCACCAAGTCTAAAGAGCCACCGCTCGCGCCGACGGCCATCGTCGAGACAAGCCCCGGCAATTTCCAATATTGGTATGCCTACAGTGACCAGCCTACCGTTGACGAACATTGCTCGCTTTTGAGCGCGCTTGCTAAGGCCGGTTATACCGATCCTGGCGCTACGAATGCCGTGCGCAACTGTCGCCTTCCGGGGTCCGTAAATCGCAAGCCGGGGCGCGATGACTTCATATGCCGCGAGGTGTCGTTTGATCGCACGCGAGAGTTTACGGTTGCACAAATCGTCGAAGCGTTCGGCGTCACGCTGGAGCCTGTAGAGGCCAGCACGCAACATATCCGCCTTACGGATAGCGGAAAAGATGACGTTGTGGCGTGGCTGAATGAGAATAATCTTATTACGTCCCGCGTAAATCACGAGGGTTGGATGGGCGTTGTCTGCCCCAACCATGCCGCGCATACGGACGGCCAGGGCGAGGCGCGTTACATGCCGCAAAGCCGCGCGTTCTTCTGTTTCCACGGCCATTGTGAGCATCTAACCAGCGAATCATTTCTCGAATGGGTCGCAGATCAGGGAGGCCCGCGCCGTCGGCCTGGGTTGCGCGACGACATCCTCTCCGACATGCTGACCGAGATGCAGCCGCCCGCGCCGACCGAGGCGTTTCCCGATGTCGTGACGCCGCGGATCGCAGAGGTGGAGCGCAAGCAGGCGGGCCGCGAGACACGCGACGGCTGGCACGAACGGTTTGCCTATGTCGCCACCGATGACGCTTATTTTGATCGTGAAACGTGTTCGGAGCTAAGCCGCAAGGCGTTCAACGCGCTCTATCGCCACGTCGACTGTTATGCGCAGAACAGCGACGGCAAGAAACGCCGGCTAGAGGCGTCCGTGTGGTTCGATATGTTCCGCGAGGAACGCAACGGTTACGCCCTGCACGGCATGACCTATGCCGCTGGTGATGACTGGCAAGTGCATAAGGATGGGCTCGTTTACGGCAATGTCTGGCGCAACTTTCGCCCCGCGATAACTGCCGGCGGCGACCCGCAGCGATGGATCGATCATTGCCGCAAGTTGGTCCCTAACGAAAAAGAGCTCGAACACGTTTGGAATGTTATGGCGTTCAAGCTGAAGAATCCGCGGATCAAGATCAACCATGCCGTGCTGCACGGCGGCCACGGCGGCTCCGGCAAAGACACTATGTGGGCTCCGTTCTTCTGGGCCCTGTCGGGCGATAGCCTTCGGAACGTCAAGGTTATCGATGGCGATAAGATCGTGTCGGACTGGGGCTATCACTATGAAAGCGAAGTAATCGTCCTAAACGAGCTGAAAGAGCCCGAGGCGCGCGACCGCCGGGCAATGGCGAACAAGCTGAAGCCCATTATAGCCGCGCCGCCGGAAATGCTGACCGTCAACCGCAAGAGCCTGCACCCGTACGAAATGCCGAATCGGGTGCTTGTGGTCGCGTTCACGAACGAAGACATGCCTATTACTCTTGATTCGGATGACCGGCGCTGGTTCTGCATATGGTCTACCGCCGCGCGCATGAGCGAGCAGGAAGCGGCCGATATGTGGGACTGGTATAAGGCCGAAGGCTTCCAGGCTGTAGCGCAGTGGCTCTACGCGCGCGACGTGTCGGCGTTCAACCCGAAACAGCCGCCGATGATGACCGACTACAAGCGCAAACTGGTTTATACTGGCATGAGCCAAGCGGAAAGTTCAGTCTATCACGCAATTGAAGATCGCATCGCGCCTTTCGATAAGGGGATCATCGGTGGCCCTTGGCACAAGATTATTGAAGACTTGAACGGCCAAACCGTTAACAGCCGAGTCCGCGTTGTCCAGCCGGCGCTTTTCCACGCATTGAAAGAAGCGGGTTGGATCGACAGAGGACTGATCTACTCCAAAGAGTATCCAACTAAACGCCATTGTTTCGTGGGCCCAGAAATGAAAGACTGGTCTAACTCCGATATACGCCGCGAGTGGGCTAAAATATCAGGTGAGGGAGCGCCGAAAGATAATGTCATCCCAATCAATCGATCTGTATAGGCACGTCCTAGAGACGCTGGGCGAGCTAACCGAATCAGTCGAGGACTATCTAGAATGGGCCTCGACGCCAGGCGATGATGAGTGCCCGCCAGAGCTGGTCGAACGGCTCTGCGCGGCGCAGGAATCGGCGCAAGAGCTTTTAGATGGGCTGGGGTTCGGGGATGATTTAAAAAATTAGGCCGGCGTGAGCCGGCCCTAGTCAGGGAAGGAATGGACACAAAATGCTCTGTGCGTTGTGTGTTTAGCGCGCTTCAGCCGACATTGCAAGTGCCATCACTGTGATAAAGGATGTCCAAGCGTCGGATGATCTCTTGCTCGGTCATGATCGGATGTTCCGTCGCGTGCGGGTTAGTGCGGCGGAACATGTCCCACAGAGGCTTGTTTACCTCATAGCAGGGCTCATTACGTGGCATGTCGGGCAGGAGCGCCCCATAGCCTTCTAGTTGCGTTTCCCAGTAGTTCATTTATTTGATCCCGAAGATTAGCTCTAAGATTACGATGACCGCGACGGCCAGGATGTCAACGCTTTTCATATCGCCTCACCGCCGCCATTACCGCCGTGTGATTGTAACGGAAGACGGCCGCTATCGTCGGATAGCTCGCTTTCAGTTCCCGCCTCGCCCGCCACATAATCTCGTCTCGCACCGTTACTTTCCATGACGTTCGGTCGTGACAGATTAGGGCGTCGGGCGTCGTGTGGAGCGCCTTTGCGGCTTCCTCTACCATCTTCCGAATCTGGCGCTGTTGCTCCATCCGCTCGGCGTGGATGGTGGGCGGCGTTTCGTCTCGCATCGTC
>JACCDU010502799.1_pt1 | contig 13108 bp, 11 predicted proteins | sample 7446081 | NCBI WGS metagenome assembly JACCDU01 (sample SAMN15323447, study PRJNA562643) | freshwater metagenome | isolation source: river surface water | place: USA:Blue River Watershed | collected 2017-08-17 | reverse complement strand
CTATCATTAATTCTTCCACCTTTTTTTCAAGCATTTGAACTTGAATATTAAGATCATGTATTTCCTTTTTAAGGTCATCTATAATTGTACGATATACATTTACAGATAATTCTAAATTACGTAACACCTGATTATCAGTTTCTGCATCACTACGTCTTTTACCAACAAAAAATGATGCAACACCAGTCAAAATGTTACTCACCAATAATATAATTGTATCGTTCATTACTATGGTCGTTTGTTTTTACTATTTTCACTTCTACTTACCCATCTACAATTTTTAGGTTCGTAGTTTCCATTTCCATTTATTCTATCTATCGTATAACCTTTTGGTCTTTCACCCATATCGTCATAAAAGTTTTGAAAAGAATTTAACCATCTATCACAAATTTTAATTCCACGACCACCCCAATTTGGATAATCTTTATCTGATGGAACTAAACATCTTCTTTTCATTTTTTTATATGTAATATAAGCATTTGTTTTAGTTAATCCGTGTGTTTTATTTCTTTCAGTTGTTAATTCCTTATTTAAACAACCACAAGATTTAATTTTTCCTCTTTTTAAATGGTCTAATAAAACAATCTTTTCATTTCCACATTCACACCTACATAAAAATTGTCTTCTTGTTCCGTATTTAAATTTTCTTTTTTCTAATTCTTTTATTAACGTTAATCTGTTATATTTTTCCATATTGTATTTTTCTATTAATATATATAAAAAATACCAATATTTCAATCACATTCAGAAAGTTTTTTTATTACCAATCACAGCCCCTTTCATCTGTCCATCTTAACTCACTGTATTGTGCTATGTTATTATCGTTAAACCATGCTGAGTTATACGCCTTTCTATCAAGATGTATCCCTGCAAAGTAATTCTGCCATCTATCACTTCTAACTACCTGGTTTGAATTTGAACTGGCAATTAATGGATAATCACCCAAATTAATACGGATAAACTCTTGTAACTGATGTCTATATATTTCTGCACGATTGGTCAGCATGCTTCTTAAAAACTTAACTTCCTCAATACTTGCTGACTTTCTACCATCACCATCAGTACCAGATGTAATACCGTTATTAACCAACTTCATGAAAATATTGATTGTACTTTCAAGTGCTGCCTGCCAAATTAAGAATGACTGTACATACTCCATTAAGTTTGTTTCAACTTGAGTTAATGCAATACTATTTTCAATTTTGTTTAACAACTCAAAATATTGTCCATCACCTAAGATTTGTCTAACTTGTTCTTGTGCGATGAATATATTTGGACGAACTGTATGTACGTCTAAGTTTGGACTAAGTGCAGTTAGCTGTGTTAATTTATCCATACTAACCAGTAATACTAATTTTGACATATATTAAATTGTGTTTGTGTTTTCTTCTTCCTCACCCAAATAGATATCCATTTCATCATCAGATAATCCATATCCTGATTTTAACATTTGAATTGCTTGAAGACGATTAATTTTTCCCCTATTGAACTCACGTATAATCCTCATCATACCTTGATATTCTCTGCCAGACAACTTCTTAATATTTTCATTTACAGAAGCTTGTGCTATTGGTGCAGTTTCGGTTGCAACACCAATTCCTGCTTCAGCTGGTACTTCTTCCACATCCAAAATGGTTGTTTGTTCCAATACCAATTTAACTTTAACACCTGTCTTTAAGAATATCATTCTTTCCAACTCACCCAATATTACTCTTTGAATTGGCTTACATGATGTATTGATGAAGTGATTGTACGATATTAATATTTCATCCTTGTTATTACCTAAACCATTTCCACCTAACTCCCTAATACCCAATAATAAAGGTGATGTGATTTGGTGTGCAGTAATAATATTTTGTTGAATTTGTCCTTGGATATTATTATATAATCCATCAGTTGTTACTGGTGTCAATAAATCTACTTGTGGTTTCTGTTCAGACGATTCAACAAAGTTAATAAATGTCTTTTGTCCGTTTGTACCTGCATATAATAATTTTAACTTATCCATTATTTCCTGACGTGTTTCAGGTGGTGGTATTTCACCAACTAAAGTTAAAGTCATAGATGGTGTTAAGTTACCTTGAATAGATGTTAAGTGATGATTTACAATTTCAGTTGCTAACTGTAAAGTTGGTATTGCTGAAATATATTGTGGATATGCATAATAGAATTGTCCTGTTGGGTCATATTCTTTGAAGTAATATAACTGACGTGGTTCCTCTGTGTTTTGCATGCTAAATGATGCAATACGTTTTGGTTTGTATTTTGGGTCACGGTATCTATCCCAATTTTCAGATATGTAATATTCCCTTACGATATCATCTTCACCCGCTTTACCACTTCTAACCTTATCTACAGGAAAGTGATAAAAGTGTGCTATACCTCCGTCATTTGAACGAACTATTTGTAATGAAAATGAACCCAATACAATAAAATCTTTTACCAACTTTTTGTATAATGAGTATAAATCTTCATATGGATTTACAGCAGCGATTAATTCTTCGTGTTCAGGATTTTCAGTTTTTAAACTTACACCCTGTACTCCATAAATCTTTGAATTAAGACATGCACGGTGAATAGGTACATTTTGATAATATACCTGAAAACTTGAATATAAATTATTTGTTTCACCGTATCTTATAAACGGTTCGTTAGTTTTATTTAGTTCCACATAGATGGGTAACCTTGCAGCTGCACCATCATAACTGAAACCATCAAACGTTATTTTATTTTTTTTATTATCACTCATATATTATAAATATATTGTTTTTTCCGTTTATCCTAAATATTTTAATCCCAAATCGCAACAATTAATACTGCAGCTGCGGATGTATTATAAGTTGATGTAGATGTTGTATTATTACCATCAACTTGATAATAATTTGCACCACTGAAACATACTAAACTTTCAATCACTTCATCATAATTTTCAGTAATACTATCTGAACTACCAGTTATACTCCAATTCACAGGTGAAGCATTTTGACTTTGGTTACTTGTTATAGCAATTCCATAACCTGTATTATTTGTTGTCACAGATAAACTACCAGCACCAGTTGATGATGATGATGTACTGAATAATGGAACTATACTATTAAATCCATTTAATTTATATAATGACATTCCAAATCTTGTTGCAGTACCAGTTAATACAGTTGCAATATCATAAGTTGCAGTATTTGTTAATGTTACATAATATAATGATGTTGCTACAGTTTGTGAAGTTTGATCTATAACTTCAGTTGCTGTAACATCACCATAAGTTGCATTTTTAAATGTCACACTTGTTGTACCTCTTCCAGCAGTTCCTTCATTATGTAATCCAATCACATAATTACCTGCTTCAAGTGAGGTTGTACCTGTAAAACTTGAAGCATCAGTTGTAAAACCACTGAATGAAATATATTGAAGATTTTTTCTTTGACTTAAATTTGCTACTGGACTAAAAATCATTATACAAAGTTTTTAACATTTACAAGGTTTAGGTTTGTTCCATCAAAACTTAATAAAGTTAAAATATCTACTGAACCTGAAACATTTGTTGGAACATATGCTGAACCACTTATTTGTTTTACATAAGATGGGAACACTATTGTATTACCACCAAATGGACTTACTCTAATATTTGTTGTTTGACCTGCTTTAATATTACTAAATTCAAATCTATAATCTTGTGATGATGCATTTAAATTAATTGTGAAGAAGTTACCATCATTTAAATTAAATGAACCTGTCCTTCCACCACTAGGTGCAACACTAACAACATTACCATTAATTGAACCTGTAATAGATTGATTAGTTCCAACTGAACCAGTTGTAATTGCATTAGCAGTACCACCACTAATAGGACTACCATTAACGGTTAATGAACCTGTAATATTAACACTTCTATTAAATTGAACTGTAGGGTTATTACCTACGTTTGGTGCTATACTCATAAAAGGTGTATGAGTATATGAAACATTATCCCAATCTGCCAATCCTACACTACCACTTCCTGCAAACATCTGTAATTCAACATCTACACTATAATCATCATTCCAAACTGCTACGGTATTATTTGATATAGTATTAACATTTGATACTGAAAATACATTTGCAGATAATCCTGGTACTTTGGTCGTATCTTGTGTAATGAAACCTCTACCAAATTCAGAAAATGCATTATCACTTCCTGAAATATATAATCTAGGTGTTGCACCATCACCACCTGAACCGCCAAATAATACTGTTCTACCAATAATAGAGTTTACTGGTGATGTGGAATTAATGTTACCAACAATACTAACACCTGAACCAGAAACATTTAATGAACCTGTAATAGATTGTGTTGTTGATATTGAACCTGTCGTTATTAATCCTGTATAATTTACTATACCACTTGTTCCTGATGTACCTGATGTTCCATTAACACCTGAAGTTCCACTACTACCATTACTTCCTGACGTACCACTTGAACCATTTGAACCTGAAGTTCCACTCGTACCTGATGTTCCATTAACACCTGATGTACCTGATGTTCCACTTGTACCAGATGTTCCTGATGGTAATTGTCCTATTACTAATAATATATTGTCGTTATTATTGAAAGAATATGTTGATTGAACTAAAGTTATAGGGAAAGTCCAATAACTATTTGGTGCAACTTCAACACCCGTTCCAACTTTCCATTTTTGATATTGTGCTGAGTTTGCTACAGATTGAATGATGATTGTTGTTCCTGATGGAATTAATCCTAAGAACACATCAATATCATATCCGTCTTTATCTAAATGTGATATATTAATTTGTGTTGCTGAACCTTGTGCAGAATTATTCCATAAAATATATGATGAACCAGGGTCACCTGATGTTGAGGTTGTATTTGCTTTGTAATCAAATATTACATTTGATTGACCGTCTGTTCCTGATGTTCCACTTGTACCAGATGTTCCAGTTGAACCTGAACTTCCTGATGTACCTGATGTTCCACTACTACCGTTACTTCCTGATGTACCTGATGTTCCACTTGTTCCATTAACACCACTTGTTCCACTTGTTCCGTTAGTTCCTGCTTGTGCTACTAAGTTCCAAAATGCAAGATTACCTGGAAAAGAAAAAGGATTACCTCCTGAAATATTAACAATAGCAATATAAGATGAACCTAAATAAGAAACAACATCATTAATACTATATCCACTCGCATTACTATATGTTCCCATCCATCTGAAACTTGTTCCACTTGTTCCTGAAGTTCCACTTGAACCAGCAGCACCTGTAGCACCACTTGTTCCTGATGTTCCTGAACTTCCATTAACACCACTTGTTCCTGACGTTCCTGAACTTCCATTAGCACCTGATGTACCACTCGTTCCATTTATACCACTTGTACCTGATGTACCTGAAGAAAAACCTGCAGGTGAAGTTCCTGACGAACCACTCGTACCTGATGTTCCTGCAGCACCTGTAGCACCACTTGTTCCTGAAGAACCTGATGAACCGTTTGCACCTGAACTACCTGATGTACCTGATGTTCCACTTGAACCAACACCTGATGATATTGGTGTTCCATTTAAATAATAATTTGCACCTATACCACTTACATATACTGAACCAGTTATAGTTTGATTACCAACAAATACGTTTGAACCTGTGGTTGCGAATGAACCTGTGTTAGTAAAAGCAATAGGTAATCCATTCACTAATAATGAACCAGTAATATTAACTGTGTCATTTGAAACTTGGATAGGTAAATTATTTCCTAAACCATCCTGTAGTGATTGTGTTACACTTGTAACACCTGTAGTTGAATTAGCCAAATGAACTAAACCTTGGTAGGTATTTTGTATTTGGTTTCCTGTTAAAGCACTCATTTTTTATATAATTGTTTTTTTAATTTAATATTGGTGTGTCCTCCCAATTCCATGCAGCTTCCTCCCAATTCACATTTACTTCATTCCATGGAATAAAACATGTACCAGGATTGTAATAAACTACTGCCTCTGCATCATCATTATCTGTGATGTATGTTTCATAACATACCTCATTTTGTTGTACCCATGCTAATCCACTTTCAACTACTGAATTGGACATAGCAGGATTAAGATTAGTTTGACTAACCTGGTCGTATATCGTATATTGATATTGACCCTGTGCTAAATGTATATTACACGTTAATCCCGTAAATACTTCGGGTATATAATTGTTAGCATTAAACGTAAATGTATCAAATCTTAATGCATGTGGGGACGATATATTTGTTGGAATAAAATAAGTTTTTTCCCTCGTTTCCAAATGCGTTAATACCCATAAATAAGTTGGGTTAGTTAATTCACTTTCGTTACTAACTGTTACATTAACATTATTTTGATTGTTCTGTAATAGATTTAACATTATTAAAAAAAAGGGCAGAGTTATGAACTCTACCCATATTTAATTTGTGTTTATATTAAGCACCTGCTAATGTTGGAGTGATATTTGTTAATACCGCATCCCAACCTGCTGTTGTGTTTGCTGAAACATTTACATAATGACTAGGATTTTTCTGCAAGAAAGTCAAAGTTACATCATAACCTTGTCTATCTGTATAAGCAGTTCCACTTGCTAAGTTAATAGCTGTAGCATCACCACCATCAAAATCTGCACCAAATAGTAAATAATCATCTTCATTAGTTCTTACAATTGCTTGAACTGTACCACTCTTCGCAAGTAATGCGAATTGGTTACGCAATTGTGCGTTCATATCACGGAATAATGCTGTAATAGTTTGTGTATAAACCACGGTACCAGTAGCTGGATCAGCAGCCATAGCTTCTGTGAAGTTGCTACCGCCTCTGTATAATTCAAATTCTACTAAGTTTCCACTACCTGCAATATCTGTAATAATTTCTGTATTTGTACTTTCACCTGAGTATGTAATACCTGTGATTGGTGCTGAAAAGATGTATAAACTTCTAATACCACCTACCCCTGATTTACAACCCAAGTTATAAGCTGTTGTTACTGCACAAGACATTTTATTTTATATTTTAGTTTTTTATTTATTTAAAAGTTGGTGGGACTTTCACCCACCTGTTTTTTTTCTATAGAGGAGGAATAGATTATGCTAAACCGTTAGAAATAATTTGATCTACACCAGTTTGTGCGCCAATTCTAAATTGACACTTCATTCTTACTTCTTGGTTATCCATAGAGTACCACATCTTGAATTGTGAGTAATCACTTACAAGGTCTGTACCGATAAAGAAGTTAGATTTTTTACCGATGAAAATTCTATTTGAGTTAATCAAACCGTGAGTTGGAATAACTTGTACCATAGAACCTGGATGTAAAATTACATCTTGACCGTTTCCTGGTGCAAAATAGAAGTAGTTCTTATTTCTTAACCACTGGGTGTATTTGTTGAAATTTGACCATGACATGAATATAGCAGCATCTTTAGCAGCCAATAAATAATCTTCACCTTGTGCTAACATCAAGTCAATTGAATCACCGATATTTGCTGCAGTTACACCTGATGCTGCTGCTACGTATGTAACGTTATCACCTGTATAACCTGTACCAGTTAAAGCTTTGAAACCATCAAAACCAGTTGCACCTGAAGTTGCAGAGAATAATAACAATTCAACTGCTTCCTTAACTTGTTCTACTTTGTAATTTACTAAGTACTCTACAAATGGAATATCGTTAGGAGATTCATAGTATTGACCTGGCTTCAATAAAGTTTGTAACCAATATCCTTCTAAATCGTCAGCACATAATGCTTCTTGATATTGCTTCTTTACTGATGTTATTGATTTTTGTGTATATGTAGTTGAATTACCACTGAATGGGTCCCAACCGCAACCACCTGCTTGTGCAGTTAATGAAGATGATAATACGTTCAATTCTTGTACTCCCTTCACATTTGGAACAATCTGTACATGTGACGCAAAATCACCAGTCAAAATTGTTTCACTAATCAAAGAACTTGTCTTTTGTTCTGTATAACTTTGAAGACCTGATAAGTCAAAATCAAAGTTGTATTTTTTTAAGTTACTCATTTTTTAATTTTTATTTTTTATTTGTTTTTGTTTATTAAAATATATTACCTTTCAAGCGTTCAATCATATGAACACGTGAATTTACACTATTACCAAATTTTTCATTTGACATAGAGTTTCTTTTTATTGGTTCAGCTGCTGGTTCCTTTTTGAACGCAGAAAACTCTTCACCCATTTTTGTTTGTTTCTTTTCCATGTCAGCCATCTTTTGTTTCATTTCTGTAACGGCTTCCATAACTTGCTTCATCATATCTTCAACATCTTTTACACCTTTATCTTTTACTTCTTCTAAAGGTTTAACTTCTGCTGCTTCAATTTCTACTTCAACTTTAGGTTCAACTGGTTTTACTTCCGTAATTTTACCAGCATCATCTACGACTACTTTTACACCAGATTTTAACTCGTGTTCGCCAGCAGGTGGTAATAATTCTTCACCGTCTTTAACGATTTTTAAATCAGCACCTACTTTAATTTCATCACCTGAAATAGAAACTTGTGTATCATCTAATAAAGCGTCTGTAACGAATTTTTGATTTTCACTCATTTCTTCATTTTTTATTTCATTATTTATTTTATCGTCTATAACTCTGTTACCAGATATAACGTCTTTGATAACACCTTCAACTACTTCAAGTACCTTTCCAGCAATTTGGAATTTACCTTCTTTCATCATTTCGGTCTTACCATCTTCCATTACCTTATAAACTTCTTTACCGACAGCGATTTCACCGTCAATTTCATATTCTGAATTGTCTTCACCTTTGTACCTTGCGAACTTGTGGTTCTTTTCAAAGCTGAATAACCAATTCTTAATTTGTTGTAATTTTTGAGTTGGGGTCATATTAATCATTTATTAATTTTTCTATCTCTGATAATATATATGTATCTACGTCAATTTTGGTGTCATTAAACTTAACTAATTTAGATTCAAAAAATCCCTCTAAACTAAATCCTTTGGTTAAACCACTATCTACGTATTTTTCAAATACGTTTTTATCTTTAACATGTACTATACCAAACCATGTTCCTTCAGGTAATTCGTACCCAAATTGATTTGATTTATCACTTTTAGGGTCTGTAACTATCCAACTTTCTACAAGATATACATCATTTAAAAACTTATTTGGGTTATGTTCCAAATTTACATTTGATTGATTTTTATCCCTCAAATACTTATATGCTATCTTTTCTGTGCTTTCTTTACTGAAATATACATAATACTCCTCCATGGTATTTTTATCAAAACGATAAATCATTTTATCAGGGATAAGTATTGGTCCTGCTATCAGTTGTTTCTTTTTTTGTTCCTCAGCGAACTTTTCCATTTGTTCAGCACTAAACTGACCCAATCCTGCACGTTTTGGTGTATTTGGTGATGGGTTAGCTAATGTCTTTTCATTCATATTTGTACCAGCAATAAGTGCTGCATCATCCCTACTTTCTGTGTCAGTCAATTGGTCTTTAACTTTCTTATCATTTTTGAATATTTCTTGATAAGTTAATTTAATCCATATATGACCACAGTTTGGACCACCAAATCTAAAAAATGTATTACCCCAATCAAATGGATTTGATTTACCATACTTTGCAGCAAAACCATTATTGATATTGTTGATATCCTCAAGACGATAAATTGCGTTTTGATTTATCATATCCTTACAGAATTGTCTTGATGTTGATAATATTGATGGCCGACCAGGTCTTGTTGCATATTTGAACCTAACCTTTGTTTTTACACCATCTACTTCTGTATCTAATATAGAATCTTTATTTATCACATCTGAAAATGATGGTGCTGTATTAAACTTTTGATTTAATAAACTTACGTTAATATACTCACCTACGGTTTCCACATTCTTGATATAGTAACCTTTCATCATAAACTCGTTATGATTTTCACCCAATTGACTAAATTGTTGGAAAGCAAATTCTTGTTCCTCTTCATTTAATTCAATAACTTTTCCATCCCCTTTGAATGTAAAAAAGTCCTCTTCGTGTGCTGGATGATTTACAAGTGCAATTGCTGTACCACCATTTTCTAATATATCCTCGTTTTCATCTATTAGTAATTCAACTATCTTCATAACTATATATATGTTTTTAATTATATTTTAGACCTATTTTTGATTATTCTATCTACTTCTTGTTGGGATGACATTTCACTTGCCACTACATATGTTTTGAATATTGGTGGTTCAGATGTCACGGATTGCGGTGCAAAACCTTGTGCTTGATAATCTACCTGTCCTCCACCTAATGCATTAATTCTATCAAGTGCTGGTCTAAACATCATGGTTGAAGTTTTATTGATTACATATTCCCCACCTTCTAATTCACCAAATGGAGTAGTAATACCACCCATAGCATGTGTTGGTCCTTGTAATACACCACCCATAGCTAACTTAGGTGTATCTTTACCAATATCTTTAGGATTTACACCAACTAAGGACTTAAATTGTGAAATTGCTGTACCTAATAATAAAAGTGTTGATGACACTGCGATTATATTAGTTGGGAAACCTTTTTTCAAATCTTTACCTAAACCAGCAAATGCATCTGCTAAAGCCATACTTGTAGCCGTTAATGCTGCTAATTGTGATATTTTAATCAACGCTTTACTTGCAACAGTTTCTTCACCGAACGCATCTGCTAAACTTTTTGTTGCATCTGATAACATTTGAACTGCTTGTATATTTTTTTGTTTTGCATTTTTTAATTCATTTTCTAATGCAATTGACCTTTGTGTATAATCCTTTTGTGATATTAAACCTTTCTTATATGCTTCATCTAATTTTTGTTGTGAATTATCAATTGCGGTAACAACTGAAGAAAAACTATTATCAACTCTACTAAAAAATTCATTTAATCCCTCATCAAGATTATTTAAAAAATCTTCACCTAATGTTTTTTGTGATAAATCAGATATTTCTTGATTTACTAATGTTGTAAATTCTTTAAGTTTTCCTGCGGCTTCTTCCTGTGATAAACCACCCTCTTTAACTAATTTATCTAAATTTTCTTTATATGCATCTATTTTCTTTTGACCATTAGTTTTGATTTCGTTAAGTTGTTTTATTAAACTATTTTTTTCTAATGCTTGTCTTTGTTCTTCTATCGTTTTATCAACTTCTAATAATGATTTTTTAATTTCAGCTTGTTTATCTGCTTTTTCTTTTTCCTTAGCAACTATATCTTTATCCCTTTCTTTTTTATCATTATTATAGTCCTTTTCAAGATTATTTAATTCTATTTGTAATTTCTTTTTTTCCTCTGCTGTAACGCCCTCCACGTTCATCAAATCTACAATACGTTTCTTTTCCCTTTCAAAATCAGCATCTTTTTGTTTTTGTGTTTCTTTTGCAGCTTCAATTGGGTCTTCTATTGTTTTTAACTTACTTCTACGTAATTCCTCTTCTGATTGTGCTAATGATTCATTATCATTAATTTCATCTTCACTTCTTTTCTTCTTATCTGCTGCTGCTTGTTTAGCTTTATCATTAGCTTCTTTTCTTTTTTGTTCATCTTTTTCCCTCTGTTCCTGTAATTCTTTTAATCTTTCTTTTTCTTTTTCAGCAGCATCTTGACCTACTTTATCAATATCCTTTGTTGCCGCTTCAATTGATTTTTTGGAAACACCTAATTTTTCAGCAATAAATGTAAATGCACTACCAACTTTACCAATAATAGTTGCTAATTTTTCAAATATTGGTACTGCTACTGTATTAATTAATGCAAGTATTGGACCTAATATTGTTGAAAATGCTTGTTGAACCTTATTTAAAGCAGCCTGTCCTTCCTTAGTTTTACCTAATGATTCCTTCAATAAAGTAAATGCACCCACTACTGCGGTGATTATTGCTAAAATAGGATTAGCAACAAGAACTTTAAAAGCTTTATCTACACCTTGAATTGATTGACCTACTAATCCTGCAATACCTGGCATGGTAGCCAAAGCATCACTAAATTTCATAGATTTTAGTGTAGTAACTTCTAATTGGTCATTTAAATCATCTAATTGTTTTTTAGCTTTTTGCATTCCTTTCAAATCACCCTTTTCTTCAGCTTCTTGGAACGCCACAGTTGCTTGACGAATTTGTAATCTAAGTGATTTAAATTTACTTTCACTTTCACTAACAATATCTTTCGTTTGTTGGAAAGCATTATCAGCTTTCTTTATTTCATCATTTAATTTTTTCCATTCAGGGGAACCTAACGGTAGTGTTGCTAATTTCTTTTGTGCATCACCATACATTTTTTGAAAATCATTAATACTAACTTTCGCTAAATCTACTTCTTTTGCGTCTAAATTAATTTTAATTGATATTTGTTTTGTTTCAGCCATATTTCTATTTTATATTTTTATATTTGGATACAGTTATCATCACCGCAACCACTTAATGGTCCATATAATGTTGGTAGGTCATTAGTATTTGGTGCTGCATTTATGTCTGTAATTTCATAACAAGCCCTATCTGGTGGATATGCTAAGAATGTATATACATCACCTAATTGTAATGATAATATACTTCTATAGTCAGTTCCTGCACCACCTGTACAAGGTGCAAGTGTATAATAGTTGTATATTGGAGTTGGTGTTACAGTTGGTGTAGGTGTAATTGTAGGTGTAGGTGTTGGAGTTGGAACTGAACTACAAGCTATAAAGTTTGAAATATAACCAGCAGCACTGATTGTAGCAACATACCAACTTGGATTTATGAATATTCTATAATATTGGTCGTTACCAACAAAATTAGTTGTTAAACTTGTATTGGTATATAATCTATCACCATCACCTAAAGGTAACTCAGATATACTTGCATATACCGTTCCGTTAGGGGAACTACCATTAGCACAAGCATTAATATTTGTATTAAATGTTGCACCTGTATAAATTGCTACTCCTTGGAATATTGGAGTAGGTGTAGGTGTAGGTGTTGGAGTAGCACATGGTGCAACACCATTAACAACACCACTATTTCCTGGTACATAACCAACATTAGTTCCATCAGAATAATAACCTGTTAATGCATTTCCTGTTAATGGATTACCATTATTCGTATATAAAATAGTTCCGTTCGCTAATGGTG
>JACCDU010821250.1_pt1 | contig 13109 bp, 4 predicted proteins | sample 7446081 | NCBI WGS metagenome assembly JACCDU01 (sample SAMN15323447, study PRJNA562643) | freshwater metagenome | isolation source: river surface water | place: USA:Blue River Watershed | collected 2017-08-17 | reverse complement strand
TGGTAGACGCGCTAGACTCAAAATCTGGTTATCGCAAGGTAGTGCAGGTTCGATTCCTGTTCTGGGCACAAACCCTGTCACGAAAGTGACGGGGTTTTTTAATGCGAAAACGTTGCGAGCTCGCTCGTAAAAGTTTGAACGTTAAAAAACCTAAGCTACTGCGAAGCAGTTGCGAAAGGGTTCGGGTACGCCCGCCATTGTAGGAACTACAAAACGAAGTTTTGTGAATCCTGCGAAGCAGTTGCGAAAGGGTTTGGATACGCCCGCCATTGTAGGAACTACGAAAAGAAGTTTTGTGAATCCCGCGAAGCCGGCAGTCCTAAATAAAAATTTAAATATTTTATTACTTACGCTTCCAAGTATACCTTAAATAGATCTCATGTGAATTGGGTCTTTTAAATGGCATATCATACGCATACCCCATTCTTAATGAAGTTAAAAATTTTGTTTCAACCATTGCTAGCACAGCTTCTGATGTTCTGTAAGACAAGCCAAATCCAATTTTATTTTCTAACCAAACATTGGTATTTAGATCCAATTCCATCGGTGCACCTTTTACAGATTTCAACAACATTGATGGTTTGATTACTAAACCATCATTTACAGTAAAATGATACCCTGATTGAACAAAGAAGTGTACATCATTCACCTGATACAAACTTTGATCTGATCTGTATGATTGAGTATTGCTAAATGTAATTAAATCGGGCACGGATATACCTAAATAGAATTTTTTGTCTTCATAGTAAGCTCCTGCACCAGCCAATGGTACTATATTATTCAAATTATTGGCTATGGCCATATCGCCTGATTGAAAAGATTGCGCATTCGCCAGGTTTTTTGTATCATTATATAAACCTGCTTTTAAACCCATACGCAAAGATCCATTTTCAGAAACAGGAACTTTGATACTGTAAAAAAAATTCACACCAGATCGTTTGATATAGTTCACATATTTATCTTCAAATAATTGAACCCCTAATCCCATTTTGCCTTCATTGGCTGCTTGCTCATAGGTGAATGATTTAGTACTGGGTGATCCTTGCAAACCAACCCACTGTTCTCTCCAAAGAAATGTAAAGTTGGGATCTGCATGTTGGCCAACAACCGCTGGGTTAATATTCACCATATTCGCCATGTACTGCGAAAACATTGGCAATGATTGTGATTGAATATCTAGATTGAAAAATAAAAAACCAACTGCTATTATTAAATATTTTTTCATATTAACGCTGTATAATGATAAATCCTTTTAAAATTTGTGTCGTGCCGTTCAACTTTGTTGCCGTAATGGTATAATAATATCCTCCATCTACTAGGTCTTGATTGGTAGAAATAATATTGCTCTTACCATCCCATTGATTCATGTAATTATGATCTACAAATACTTTGGTACCCCATCTGTTGTATACTTCAAGTGAAATTTTGGTATCAAAAGACCTTGTCACAATAAAATAGTCATTCACGCCATCTCTATTTGGAGTGAAAATTTCCGGCACTTTTAAAGGCAATTCAGGCAGGGTGAACATAGTTGGCGTTCCTGATCCATTATTTTGCGAATTTGGTGAAGACGCATAATTAACAACACCCGCAAAAGTAGTTGCTTTAACATTGGTGATACTTGAAATGGATCCTGAATATCCTTTTGGATTGATATTGATCAACAATTGCACAATAGCAGTTTCACCTTGTTCTAGTTTACTTTCTATAGTTGTGATGGCATCTTGATTGTCCCCATTGTATAATAAATTTCGAATCAATTTTCCAGAAACAGAGACATTTACAATATTAAAATCTACAATAGCAGGTAAAATTGACCTTAACTGATTGGTGATGAGTAGACTATCTATTGTATGTCCAGATTTATTTTCTATAGTGATTGTTATAGGAATATTGTAGGTTGAATTCTCTTGTAAAACTGGTTCCCCAATGATTTGTTGAACTTGTAGTAAATCTGCTTTATTAACCAATTGAATTTTAAAACCAATTGTATCACTAGATAAACTTGATGTATAGTCAAATGATCTAATTAAATATGGATGGACTCCTAATGTATTTGGGAATACTGGAGTTATGGTATCACATGATAAATTAGCATTGCTCACCACACACCATTGAATATGACTTCCAACAGGATAAGAATCAATGACATCTATGATTTTATTTGGCAAATTGATGCCATTTAATATAAATGTTTGATCCCTAACTACTGGTGTATTCGGTGCGAAATATACCGTAGTTGGCGCTGGCGTCCCAATACCTGTTACGTTAGGATGATTGGTGATACTTGTTGCATTATTGGAACTTGCAATCGCCAATTGAGAAGAAGTTGACCCATCTTCTTTCTGTAGCACTGCCGAACCTGCACTTGCAAACTGCAATTGCAATGGAGCAGATACCATTGTAGGCGTAACTAAGAGCTCAAATTCTACTGAATTTTCTTCATTCAAATTTAAAATGGTTCCAGCTGAAAATAAATCATTTTCTGAACTGAATGAAAAACTAGTTTTACCATTTTTTGTAAGCGTGCTTGAATTGTAATTCAATTCACTTATTAAACCTGTAGTGGTTCCCGTACCTGTATAGTTGGGATTGATACGTGCTGTTCCATTTAAGACAGCCACTTTGGTCAAAGTAAATGTATATGCTGTACCAAATACATTTTTTAAATTGGCAATCACTTGAACATTATTCAATAAAACATCCCCAATATTCTTGATGATTAAATTCAACTTCAATAAATAGGCCCCGGTAGTTGTTTTTACTGGTGTAGTTGAAGTCAAATTTAAAACCAATAAAGGTTTTAATACATTGACTAAAACAGTGTCTTTAGTAAAATTGTTAGTTCTGGATTGATTGCTTTGATCTACCATTTTAACAATACTAAAAATAGTATTCATATTGATATTTCTTAAACTAACAATTGACCCATCCACTAAGTTGCTCAATGTATCTATCCTATTACTCTTATCATTGGCAAGAAATACAGTATAAGGAGCAGTTCCATCTGTAAAATTGAATTTAAATTTAACTGTATCAGTTGCCAAAATCGATTTATTAACAGCATTGAAAATACCCTGTGGTAATATTGGTGTATTAGGCGTAGGCGTTATAGTTGCAGAAGCAACTTGTATCGTTATACTCACCGTAGCAGATCCACTATTATTGGTTGCAGTTATGGTATATACCGTTGCAGAGCTAGTACCTGAAGGTGTACCTGTAATGGAACCTGTTGTGGTATTTAAGTTTAACCCATTGGGCAAATTTGGACTGATACTATAATTAGCAACTCCTCCTGTTTGACTGAGTAGAACCGCATTGATAGGTTGACCTTGAATTGCATTGACAGTACTTACATTTAAAATTAGATTAGCAGGCGCAGAAATCGCATTGACTTGTATAGACAATGTAAAAGTTACGGCACCTGATTGATTGGTTGCAGTTATAGTATAAACCGTTGCGGAGCTTGTACCTGAAGGCGTTCCAGAAATCACACCTGTATTCGTATTGAATGTTAAACCAGCTGGTAAACTTGGATTTATTGTATAAGAAGCAATTGCCCCACCTGTAGAAACAGGTGTAATAGAAGCTATGGCTGTACCCTCTGTAAGGACTAAATTTCCAGTAGAATAAGTCAAACTAGAAGGTGGCAATACATTGACTGTAATTTCAATATTTGTCACAACAGCACCAGCACCATTTGTCGCTGTAATGGTATAAACAGTTCTCGCTGAAGCATCTGTAGGTGTACCTGAAATGACACCTGTATTTGTATTAAATATCAACCCTGCTGGTAAGGCTGGACTAATGGCATAGTTCACAATAGCACCGCCACCAGCGCTTGGCGTAATCGATGTAATTGCAGCTCCTGTGTTCACCACTAAAGAAGTCACTGAATACACAAAACCAGTTGGTGCTGCATCTGCAACCTCAATAGTAATTGTACCAGATATAGTTCCACCAGTATTGATTCCAGTGATTGTATACAAAGTTGAAGGACTAGGTGCAGTTGGTGTGCCTGAAATAATACCAGTTGAAGGATTAAGCGTTAAACCTGTAGGCAAATTTGGACTGATAGTATAATTGACGATTACCCCACCCGTATTACTTGGATTAATAGGAGGCAAATAGGTTCCATTTGTTGCATTTACAGCATTAATAGAGAAGTTCAAATTCGTTGGAGGGATATCATTAACAGAAATGGTAAAACTATAGGTTGCAGAACCGCCTGAATTTGTTGCGGTAACAAAATATTGAGTTGGATCAGACGGCGTAGTTGGTGTTCCAGTTAAAGCTCCTGTTACTGTATTCAAATTCAAACCTGAAGGTAAAGAAGGACTAATCGAATAGCTGCTCACATTGCCTGTAATACTTGGAATGATTGTATTAATAGGTGTACCATTGACAAAAGTTTGTAGTCCATTTACATTATAGGTAAAATTGGATGGTATGGCATCATTCACTATAATTGAAATTGTCTTAGTAACTGTCCCCCCAGAATTTGTAGCTGTTATAACATAATCATTTAAACCAGTAGTAGCACTTGGCACCCCAGATATGACTCCAGTACTTGTATTAAAATTTAAACCAGTTGGTAAAGACGGAGATATAGAATAAGTAATAATATCACCTCCAGCATTTGATGGTGTATATGAACTTATTGCAGTACCAGCAGCTGCTGAAATGATAGCAGTGGGATAAGTTAATTGCGTAGGTGGGATATCATTCACCTCAATTGTTACTGAAGTACTATTTGAATTTCCACCATTATTTGCAGTAATGGTATAAGTTGTTGAAGGCGTAACTGAAGTAGGAGTACCAGCAATAGATCCAGAATTGGTGTCAAATATTAAACCATTGGGTAGATTGGATGGAGTAATTGAAAATCCAATCGTACCAAGATTAAAGTTGGCATTACCCGTTGATGAAATACTTGGACTAACAATAATCACCGGCGTATTTTTTGTAAAACTTAAAGGAGTTAAGCCATAATCAATAATTGGCGCATCACCAGTTACTTCGATATCAATTGTAGATGTAACAGTTCCTATTCCATTACTAGCAGTTATAGTATAAGTAACTAAACTACTTGTTGCTAATGGTGTACCACTAATAACACCAGTAGAAGCATTTAATGTTAATCCACTAGGAAGATTGGGGCTAACTGTATACAATTGAATGGTACCCCCTGAGCTTGTAGGTGTTACACTTGTAACAGGTTGGCCACTATTGGTGACTAATGTAGATGCATTGTAAACTAAATTAGTTGGAGCGACATCAACTACTTCAATTTTAATATCTTTAGTTGTTGAACCTAAACTATTTATACCAGTAATCGTATAAGTTGTTAATGATGAAGGTACAGTTGGCTTACCGGTAATTGATCCCGTAGTTGTATTAAAATTCAATCCAGCTGGTAAACTTGGACTAATTGAATAGGTAGTGATTGCCCCACCAATTGATGTTGGCGTAATCGTTGATATAATCGTGCCATTTGTGGCAGTTAATGTGGGATAACTTGAAACAATTGGTAAACTTGAATAAGTTAAACCAGCAGGAACAGCTTCTGTTACTTCAAGTACTACCGTATTTGAATAAGTACCAAACTCATTTGTAGCGGTGATGGTATAGGTTGTTGGTGTCAATGTTGTTAATGGGGTACCCACAATTTGACCTTGTTCATTTAACGTTAACCCATTTGGTAAAGAAGGACTAATACTATAACCAACCAAATTCATTTTTAATATTCTTTGTTGTTCAGAAAGCAATAAATTACCATCATGATCAACTAAGACACCTGTAAGCTTACCTAAATTACTACTTATTGCATCTGCAGAAATACCAGAGGCAATCTGTCCATTAGTTCCAGTACCTGCAATGGTTGATACAATTCCATTTGAAGTAATTTTTCTTACACTATAATTATTTTGATCTGCAACAAATAAATTACCCAATCTATCGATAGCGATACCGTGTGGGTAATTCAATTTCGCAACAGTACTCGTTCCATTTACAAAGCCGGAAGTACCCAAACCAGCAATGGTAGTGACTATGCCTGTTGGTGTAATTTTCCTGATTGTATGGTTTGATCTATCCGCCACAAAAATATTTCCCAAAGCATCAGTTACAATACCATAGGGAAAATTAAATCTAGCAGCAGCTCCAGTACCGTCAACCGAACCTGAATAACCATTACCAGCTAATGTGGATACATTACCCTCTGGTGTAATTTTTCGAATTGCATGATTACTTTGGTCTGCAACATAAATATTGCCAAAAATATCCATAGTAATATCATTCTGTTGAGAGAAAGATGCATTCAATCCAATGCCATCAACCAAATAGTTACTTCCATTTCCAGCAAATGTAGTTACAACACCAGAAGCAGCTAATTTTCTAATTTTACTATTGTATTTATCTCCAACAAATAAACTATTATATGGATCCATTACAATACCCGTAGGCGTTGCAAAACTTGCCAATAATGGATTTGAATTGTCTGTAGAATTTTTTACACCGTTACCCCCAATTGTTGTTACTGTGCCATTAACAGTAATTTTTCTAATTCTATTGGCAATTTTATCCGTTAAATAAATATTATTTTGCTCATCAATAGCCATTTGTGCAGGTTCTTGAAATTTAGCAGCAATTCCAATTCCATCAGACGAACCTGATTCACTTCCTACAAAAACACTTAGTTTACCTAGTATTCCATTTGCTACTGATCCTCCAGTATGCACAGGAACAATTGGTGTCACTGCAACATCTTTCAACAAAGACTGAGGAGCTGAATACGAAAATAAAGGAGCTATACCTTGTGTTCTAATAACAAATTCATTGCCATATCTAGTACCTATACTATTTGTTGCATAGGATCGAATAAAATATTTCGTATCGGGATTTAAACCAGTAATAGTTGTTGAAAAAGTATTTGCAACCAACTGGTCTGTTGAATGTGCACCAGCAATTGTTGGACTTGCTGTTGTGCTCCAACAAAATCCTGTATTAGTTAAAGCGACACCCCCATCACTTATAATTTCAGCAGTCAATTGTGCTGTATTCGTTCCAACAGATAACAAATTGACAAATCCAGTTGCTTTAATACTTGGTAATACTGCTGCTGAGGTTGTAAAACTTACATTATTTCCATAAGTTGTTCCAAAAGCAGTTGTAATATAAGACCTAACATAATAGGTAGTTGAAGCAATGAGTCCAGTTATAGTACTTGTATAAGCACCTAAATCATTGGTAGATTGAGCTAGTTTACTATCAGCTATTGTAGGTGTAGATGTAGTAGACCAAACCAATCCCCTTTCTATCATGGTTGCTCCCCCATTGTTCGTAATATTGCCACCTAACACTACAGAAGAAGGTGTAATGGAACTTGCAGCAGAAGTTGTTAAACTAGGCGCACCTGCAATAGTAATGGTTGAAGTAGTCGTACTGTATGCATAATCATTGTGTGCCACAAAAACATAGGAAGTGGCTGGTGTAGCTGTTGTTGGCGTACCAGAGATTTCACCAGTAAATTTATTCAAAACTAATCCAGCTGGTAAGCTAGGTTTAACATAAATACCATTGGGCCTAACAGACTTTATTTTACCCAAACCATTGTCATACACAAACAAATTCAAATAGTCATCCATGTATAATTGTGAAGGAATAGAAAATCCACCATTCACTCCTTCCGCATCGCTCGCATTTTGCAATCCTGCATAAGTTGTTGAATTACCGTTTTGATCTACTTTTAATATGGCATAAAAATTCGTTGACACATAAACATTACCGTTGTAATCAACTGCAACACCATTTAAAGTTTGTGCAACAGGGGTTCCACTTATTGTTCTTGTAATGGATGAATAATCTGCAATACTTGTCACATTTCTATCAGTTGCAACTTTTCTGAGTTTAGATTCATCAGCTACAAAAAGATTACCCAATTTATCAACCGTAATCGCTTTAATATTTTTAAAATTAGCACTTGTTCCAAAACCATCGGTATAGGTATTTACGTTTGAAGTATTATTGGATGTACCAGCATAAATTGAAATTTGTCCTTGAGTTGTCAGTTTAAATATTCTTTTACTTTCTGCAATATACACTGTCCCATCTGTATGAACAGCTATACCTACTGGAGTGTAGAAGTACATATTGAAAGGATTACTAGTATTATAATCTGGATATCCAGACATTAAAATACCAGCACCAGCAATATGGGTAATTGAACCACTTGGGGTAATGCGTTTAATTTTGTTATTGGTTCTATCACTAACATAAATATTACCAGATGCATCTGATGCTAATGATGTGATATAATCTAATCCTGATTTAAATAAAGCTCTTGTGCCCGATGGATTGTATTTATAAATATCACCATTGTAATCCCCCACAAATTTATTCCCATTCAAATCCGCCGTAAATCCAAAAATTCCTGACAATCCTGAAATGATTGTTTTAGTGATATTAAAGTCTGTAGTTGGCGTTGAAGTTGCAGAGTTTCTAATAATACCATTCGTAATTGTTGGCAATAAAGGCGTGATGGTTGTATTGGCACCATATACATTTGGACTTGCATATGTTAAAGTTGGTGCAACAGCATTGACGGTAATATTCACTACAGCACTACTATTCCCACTTAAGTTATAACCAGTAATTGTATAATTTGTAGAAGGAGAACCTACAATTGGTGTCCCAGAAATTTGGCCATTGGTTGCATCAAAACTTAAACCTGAAGGTAATGCTGGTGATATTGAATACCCGGTTAATGCGAGTTTTCTAATTTTATCACCCATGTAATCTGCAACATACAAATTAGCGGTACCATCAAAACAGATACCCAAAGGCATATTAAAAGATGCCTGTATTCCAACACCATCTGACAAAGCTGCAGTGCCAGAACCTGCAATAGTTGTTACTTCTGCAGCCGTTGTGATTTTTCTTATTCTGTTATTATCTCCATCACTCACGAATAAATTTCCATTAGTATCAAAATCTACCCCATAAGGTTTTTCAAAAGCAGCCGAAGTACTAATACCGTCTAAAAAACCATGGTTTCTACCGGCAAAAGTTGACACTTCACCGTAGGTTTGAGTACTGCTATTGTAAACAATTTTTCGAATACGGTCATTGTATCTATCAGCAACATAAATATCTCCATTTGTTGCAATGGCAATATCTGTGGGTTGATGAAAACTAGCCAATAAAGGATTTGTGTTATCTGCAAAACGGCCAGATCCTAATAAATCTCGATACCCATCTCCTGCGATGGTAGTCACTACACCAGTAGTTGTCACTTTTCTAATTAAATGGTTGCTTCTATCAGCTACTATAATGTTTCCGTTTAAATCAAATGCTAAAGATTCTGGATCTCTAAATCCTGCATTTACACCCGTTCCATTTTCATTTCCAGGATCTGGGCCAAAGATGGTATAATTATGTCCAGCCAATTTAGATACCAAATATGTACCATTTCCTTGTAATGTCAATTTACGAATCATATGGTTCTCCTTATCTGCCACAAAAATGTCTCCATTATTGGCAACAAGTACGCCGGATGGATATTTGAATTGAGCCTGAGTTACCCCATCACCATTGGCATATCCCGAACCTCCATTACCAGCTAAAACAGTGAAAGTATTGGCTTGAAGATTGATTCTTACAATTCGGTGTTTCCACATATCTGCAACTACAATCGTTCCATTAGTTGCAGTATTACTGTTATCATAAGCTATTCCAACAGGTCCATCAATTCCAAGGTAACCTTGAGTAGACAAAGATGGTAAATTTAAGGAGTTAATTTGGCCATAAACATTTGCAGGAACTACACCACCTGTATTCGAAGGAAGCACACTATTCATTGGTTTATAACCATACAAATTCAAATTGCCAGAATAACTAATATTAGGCGCTTGTGCATAACAATTAAAGACAAGCAAAACAAAAGAACACAATAAAGCAAAGCGCTTAAGCTGGATAGGATACAACATGAATTCAAATATTATTTAATATCAAAATTGACTGAAGCACAATAAAATATTGTAATTCAATAAATTAAAATGAGAAAAACCACTTAATACTAAATAATACTAAAACAAAAAGATGACCAAAATACCATCTTAAAAAAAATAGAAAAAACAAATTGCATTACAAATATAAAACATTGATTTTCAATGTTTTAATTAAATATATTTTTGAATACTTATTAAATTTGATCCAATTCCTTTTGTATATTACTTCTATAAAAACCAGGCTTAACACCAGTATATAATTCAAACGCATTATAAAAACTTTGTATCGTTCCAAAACCTGACTTTTCCGCGATGACTTCCATTTTTAAATTAAAATAGGCCTTATCTTCAAAAAATCTTCTAGCTGCTTCAATTCTATATTTATTCGTAAATGAACTAAAATTCTGATTGACTTTTTCTTTAAGTATTTGAGCAATTTCTTTTTGACTTGATCCAATAGCCAATGCTAAATCATCCACCCTAAATTTGGAGTTTAAATAGGGTTTTTCAATGGTATAATATTCTATTATTTTGTCATATAATGTCAATACAATATCATCCTCAATGGTTGCATTTTTTAACAATTCATCTCTTTGCCTAGATGCTTTTTCCTCTTTGTAAAGATTCATTAAGGCATTGTACGAAATCTCTCGTTCCTTATGTAACTTGATTCTTTGTCTAAATAAAATACCTAGTAATATTAAAGCAAAAGCTAAAATAATGATGACTGTTTTTCTAAATTTAAGTTCAAATTGTAAATATTGATTCTCCTTCTCTTTCACTTCTTCTTGATATTTCTTCTCTAATTCAATCAAAGCAATTTGCTTTTCATTCGTTAAAAATGAATCTTTTATTTTATTGTTTTTTATCAATTCGTCCGCTGCAGCCTTGTAGGATTCATTGCCATATAAAGCTTCAATAAATTCAGGTCTTAACCTCATTGCAATACCAGTCATATTCATTGAGTCGGCAAGCTGTAGAGATTTTCGCATTAAACTAACTGCTTTACTTGAATTATTTTGCAAAAAATAGATTGTTGATAAACCATTGTACATCATCACTAACCCTTCTTTGTAATTATGCTCATTGCATACTTGAATTAATGATTCATATCTATTTTTAGCAGTCTTTAAATCTTTTTTGTCTAGATATACATTGGTAAGATTGTATTCCGTTTGTACCCTACTTAAACTGAAAGGCTTCCTGTAGTGAATAGCTAGCGCTTTGTTATAAAAATAGATGGATGAATCAGGTTGTGTTTTACGATAAAAAATTCCAAAATTAGTGTAGGCACTTGCCATCAATACTGAATCATTTAATGTAGTTGCAGACTGCTCAAAAATTTTATAGTATTTCAAAGCAAGTTCTGGATTTTTTAAATCACCATATACATTGGCAATCATTTGTGCAATTTTTGCCTCTTCTTTTTTCTCTCCTAATTGGATAAATATGGCATATGCTTTTAACAATAAATCAAGTGCAGCATTAAACTCTCCCTCATACTCTAATTGAAAAACTTTTAATTTTAAAACTGTAGCATATTCTTTTTGGGAATCAGGTTTATTAAAAATCCTCAACGCCATTGGAAGAAATGGATTCATTGATTTTCTCTTGCTATAATCAATATAAGTATCAGGAAGTACAACTAGTGATTTAGCGATTGATAGTGAATCTCCAATTTTCTCTGCATATTTCCTTATGCTATCTCCATAGGACATCACAGCGTCATTTTCGAATAATTTTAATGATGCTTTCTGTTTGATTTGAAATATTTTGCAAAAACTAGCATCATCTAAAGCTTGATTCAAATTGATTAATGAATCTACATTTTGTTTAGCTTTTTGAGGCTGATCATCAACCATGCGCTCAGTTGACAACAAAAATGACTTATGCTTTTTGGAAATTAATCGATCTACTTGACCATCATTTGAACAACCAAAACAAAATAAAATAAAAACAAATATGAAATAGCGTGTCATAAAATTGGTTATGAGCAAATATACTCATTACCTTAAATTAAACAACAAGTGAGTTACCCACCCACTATTTTACTCGTACTTCTGTACAAATAGGTATTGTAAATATGGCGTCTTGCAAAACGGTCAGGTGTATCAGCATTCACTAATTTAACATAGATCGCTTTTGGTACACCATAGTATTCATATTCAGATCCGTCTGAAAACTCAACTCTTAGGATCTCAGATTTAAATTCAAAGTCATTGATACTCGCTTCAGAAGTGGTTGCGATATAGGCATCTTTTGATGCTTCATGTGTTTCAGGATGCACACTCACTAAAAAGTGATAAGATGCGATTAATTTAGCCGATTTTACCTCGGCATCCTGCTTTGACTCGTCACTGTCCTGGAACTTGTCTGGATGCCATTCCATCATGATCTTACGGTATACTTTCTTTAAGTCCCCTAAAGTTGCCTTGTTATCTACCCCTAAAATGGCTCTATGTCGGTCAATACGCTTCATAATTCGAATATAATAAGCTGCGAAGCTACAACAAAGTTTTTGTATGATGAAGTGTTCTATTGGAGAAATATCAAATTAATCAGGCTTAAAAATTTCAGCGGTTTTCGTATACCCGCCTTGTGGAGAATAACCACCAACTATTAGTACAGAACCATCATTCAATAAACAAGCTGTATGAAATCTTCTAGAATAAATCATAGAACTAGCTTCATTATAAAAAGTGTTAGTAATTGGATCAAAAACAAGACCATTAGCATAAGATACTAAATAGTTAGATGTTGTACCACCAGTAATTAATACTTTACCGTTAGCTAACAAAGTAGCTTGATGAAATAACCTACCATTTTCCGAAGGCATATTTATTAAAGTGAATGTTTTGGTTGCAGGGTCGTATAATTCTGCATCAGAAGTTGCAAAATTTCCGCTACCACTATTTGTAACACCACTTACAATAAGCACTTTGCCATTATTTAATAAAGTAGCAGTATGTTGTTGTCTAACTTTATTTAGATTTCCTGTTGTCCTAGTAAAAGTTCCAGTAATAGGATTATAAATTTCTGCGGTATTCGAGATACCAGTAGCACCACCTACTCCAAAGCCACCAACTATTAAGACAGTCCCAT
>JACCDU010780834.1_pt1 | contig 13109 bp, 18 predicted proteins | sample 7446081 | NCBI WGS metagenome assembly JACCDU01 (sample SAMN15323447, study PRJNA562643) | freshwater metagenome | isolation source: river surface water | place: USA:Blue River Watershed | collected 2017-08-17 | reverse complement strand
CGCATCCCTGCCCGGGGCGACGGCCCCGGGTGGAACCTGAATGGTGCCGGGCGTATAGCTCAGTGGTAGAGCACTATGTTGACATCGTAGGGGTCGCAAGTTCAATCCTTGCTACGCCCACCATTCACCAAGAACCCGCCGGAAACGGCGGGTTTTTTGTTTCTACTATGCTGAAAACCAGTGCATCCTCTGCTTTGACCATAAGCAGACGAGACGGTTGCTGACACGCCCTTCCCCAGCGTTTCAGCACCGTGAAAAATGCTCAAAATCACACCGAAATCACAATGACCGAAAACACGGGCATTTGCGTTGGCAACCATCGCCAAGAGAAAGCACGGTTACTGCGTTCAGATTCGCCGAAAAGGCTTCGCCGCAATCAGCCGAACCTTCCCCTCACGGGCTGAGGCAGTTGCATGGGCTAATCAGGAGGAAGCGAAACGCACGACACAGACTGGTCAGCGTAAGCGACAAACGCAGAACTTGCGGAATGTCACATTACGGGAGATTTTAAGCCGCTATCTCAAAGAGGTCAGCTCTCAAAAAATCGGCTGGTTAAATGAGCATTATCAGTTGGCTTCATTGATGCGAGATCCAATGTCCGATCTGTCGTTGGAAGAGTTATCGGTCACCGATCTTGCCCGATACCGAGATGAACGGCTGAAGGTCGTCAAAGCGGGCACGGTCTGTCGTGAATTAGGTCTGGTGCAACACGCTCTCAATATCGCTGCTGATGAATGGGGCTTTGCGCTGGCGGACAATCCAGCAGCGAAAGTCCGAAAACCAAAACTGAACAATGCCCGCAACCGTCGTGTTTCACAGCACGAGCTTGATAGGCTGATTGATGAATTGGCTGAGCTGGGGCGTGTGGATGTCATCAGCGTGATTTTGTTCGCTCTAGAAACAGGAATGCGTCGGGGTGAAATTCTCTCACTGGAGTGGCGGTTTGTGGATTTGCGTCGCCGCACTGCTCACCTTCCCCGCACTAAGAACGGTTACGCCAGAACTGTTCCACTGACCAATGGCGCCATCGCTGTGCTAGAAAAGCAGTGTCGCAAAAACAGTCTAGTTTTTGCTCTCTCTTCAGATGCGCTCAAAATGAGCTGGCGCAGGATCATTGCCAAAACAGGGATCAAGGACCTGCACTTCCATGACCTGAGGCACGAAGCCATTTCACGCTTTTTTGAGCTGGGGTTGAGTATGCCAGAAGTTGCACTGATTAGCGGCCATCGTGATCCACGGATGCTGATGCGTTACACGCACCTTGTGCCTTACAGGTTGGCTCAGAAGTTGGCTGCGATGTGAAGGTGTCTTGGGCCAGACACTTTAGAAGGTGAACTTACCCCGATAACGCTGCTGAAGGTCCTCTTCAGTCTTCTCGTCATCCCGAGCTTTCCTGAGTTTTAGAATCTCACGATAAGCATCAAGCATAGCGTAAAAGTCGCCTCTGTGATGATACTCGTGAATATCAAGTAGGTCACTGTTTCCGTGAAGATTTATCGGATTCATCTCATCATAAAAGTTATGCTCGTAAACAATGACGACTTCGCCTTGCATCATTCCCACGGCGAGATTGATATGCCTGTAATCTTGCTGGAAAAAGGCACTTCCAAAGCTGCCTGAGCATCCGCCGATCTCACATGATGTTAGGGATACAATCACCTCCCGATCTCCAAAGTGCAGCTGGAAATCCTGCACTCCATCTAAAATTTTTAGGGACACGCTCCAATCTGGATCGTCTTCTTTGTGACGCCAAAGACCATAATCTTCGTAAATCTCGTCATAAAGCATCTCAAAGAGTTGCTGATATCCATCGCTTTGAAAAAGCTTCAACGCCTGCTTCTTAGCCTGCTCAATCCTCACCTTAGCCTCCGCCTCGCACCAATCTGATAAATACACTAAGAAAGGTGTATTTCATGGACATAAGGGAAGGGATTAAACGGTGTTTGGCTGTTTTGGTTCAGCTTGCAGACGAAGCAGATAGCCAAGAGATCAAGGAGGACATTGCTTTATTGCAGGGTACCTTGTCGCAGTTGATCACAAAACTGACAGAGCGAAATGCTTTACTCGCCAAGCAGTGCCGCCCCCGACAATCCAAACCGCCGAAATCCGCTCCTGTAATAGGTCCTCAACAGCGAAAGCGTCCAGCAAGCAGCACTGATACCCCAAGCGCCCAGAAAGACGCTGAGGACCGCTCTAAGGAGCTTTCGTCAATTCAGCAGGGAATTCGTCAGGCCGATCCATCGTTGGCTGATCAGCAAAGAGCTTTGCGGGGCTATGTCTACGGGGCGCAGAATGACGAGGTTGCGTTTCGCAAAGCGGCACAGGCCATCGCCAGATGAGTGACAAACTAAGCCAAAGTCAGAAATTGCTCCATGATAGTCTGTTTGAACTCTACATGCAGGGTGGCTTGGAGCTGTATCTTGCTGGCACTCATGGCATGAAAAGGGATCTGATCATTGAGCTAGAGACAAGCGCGCTCACGCCAGAGAAGGGTGAAATCATACGCTATCGTGCGGTCAATCGCTGGGACGAGGATGATGAGTTTGATGAGTGGGCGAGACCGTCCGTAGCGTTGTCAAAAGAGGCTGAAAGCATTCTTGGGGTTACGAACGAGCAGCTCCTTAAATGCAGGCCCATCGAAGTCGTATTTAGAGAATTTTCTGATTTCATTAGCTAGCGGATTGACAATAACTCTATATATGTAGATTTAAGTGTCATGACACGAAAACGCCAACCTTCAGCTCACTGCAGGGCCATTCTTGCCATTCTCTTGGATGCCGATCGCAAATGGTCCTACGGGTACGAACTGGCGAACGCTTCTGGTATCAAATCGGGAACATTGTACCCACTGTTGATCCGTCTTGAAGCGCAAGGGTTTTTAGAGGCGGAATGGCAGCCAGCGGCGGAGGCAGGAAGGCCGCCACGGCATGCTTACAGACTTACATCGGAGGGCAAAAAATTTGCTCTCGCCAACCCCCCAGTCAGCTCATCTTATATTGATCGGAACGCATGGGGTGCAGCAGTATGACCCTCTGCCGAAGCTTGGCAGAACTGGCCTGCAAAACATTACAAATCATGCTTCCAAGCTCGCTGGAGGCTTGGGGCAGAGCAATTACATCAGAAACGGCCAGCATCCATGACGATGCACGAGCACTTCGCTTTGTGCTTCACGCCATGATCGGCTTGGCGCCTCGAGCACTCATTGCTCGTGCTTATCAATTCTTCAGTTTGCTCTCTTATTCTAAAACATATGAAACGACGGGAAAAGATGTGATGCCTCACAACAGCAATGCATTTGGGTCAACACTTATCCTCGCCATTGGTTGTGCTGTTGCTTCTGTGGTTTTGGGGCTTCTATATATGGGTGCTGCTGGGGCACCTCTTCGCTATCTACTTACCAACGCCGCGGCGCTGTTGGTTGGCTTAACAATTCTCATACTTTCTCGCCGTCAAGTTCATTGGGATCCTAATTTGAGCGCGGCTCTTTTTATCGGCACAGGAGGCATTCTTTTAGCTACAGCGTTTTTGGGTGTAGGCGTCGATGGCATCAACAGATGGGTAAGGATTGCGGGGCTCGCAATCCAGCCGAGTTTAATTTTGCTGCCAGCAGCGGTGGTAGCGTATGCTCGCCAGCAAGATAAGCTCTCAACTTTGACTATGGTCTCTGTTTCTGTCGCTCTGGCAATGCAACCAGATAAGGCGATGGCGGGCGCGCTGGTGGTAGGGCTTGCTGCTTTGATTGCGGCGAACCCAAATCGATTGGTGGCAGCTTCCTTGTTAGCTAGTTTGGCATCTTTCGTCGTCACATTAATGCTACCCGATTCCTTGCCAGAAACACGCTATGTTGATCAAATTTTCGAAGACTCATTTTCGATTAGCCCGTTTGTCGGATTGTCTGTATTAGTTGGCGCCGCGTTGCTGATTATGCCTGCGATCATTGGGTGGCTCTACCAGCCAGAGGGCCGCAGAATTTATCTAACCTTTGCGGCAACATGGCTTGCTATCATTGTTGCAGCTGGGATTGGTAACTACCCGACACCAATGATTGGTTACGGAGGGAGTGCGATTGTGGGTTATTTTCTCAGTCTGCTGGTGATAAGCAGCAATACAAAATCGACCCTTCCATCCACCGCCTCAGAAAAACATAACACCGTGACAGCTTCATAAGTCGATATTGGAGCACGCACCTTCTCGCTCAAGGTGCCTTAAACCGCCAAGTTCTGTTAAAGTTCAAGGCATGGAGCCTCAAATGAAGCGGTCAAGCTTAGATGGCAGCGCTGGCGATGTTGATTACGGCGAAATTGGTCATTCATATTCGCGGTATCGTAGGCCAGATCCTTACATTGCAAGCCAGATATTAGCTGCGTTAGGCGATGCGCGCACAGTTCTGAATGTAGGGGCTGGTGCAGGATCATATGAACCGATTGATCGGGAAGTTACTGCCGTTGAACCTTCTGCCAGCATGCGCGCTCAAAGGCCCGCGCATTTGAGCGAGGCTGTAGATGCCGTAGCTGAAGCCTTGCCGTTTCCAGATAAAAGTTTTGATGCTTCGATGGCGAGTGTGACGGTGCATCAGTGGCAAAATTTAGAACTTGGGCTTACAGAGATGCGCCGTGTGACACGCGGTCCCGTCGTCGTTTTTGTCGCTGATCCATCTCGAATGACAGACTATTGGCTTAATGATTATGTTCCAGAAGTTCGTGCAATAGAGGCCCGTCGATTTCCGACGATAGAACGCATCTCGTCTGCGCTTGGAGGCAAAGTTCTCGTGCAAAGCGTGCCAGTGCCGTTAAACTGCCTCGATGGGTTCAATGAAGCATATTATGGTCGTCCCGAGGGCCTTCTTGATCCGAATGCTAGATTGGCATGTTCTAGCTGGAGTTTAGTTAAGGAAGAAGTCGTCCAGCGTTTTGTAGAGCATTTGTCCCATGATCTGGCGACAGGGATTTGGGATCAAAAGTTTGGCCAGCTCCGTTCACAACCATTTTGGGACGGGCCATTGCGACTTGTGATCTCGCGGCCTGTTATTTTTTGATCTCGCCAAAAACATCCAAAATCTCGGTCTAAGGCGACGCAAAGCTTTCGGCCTTGTTGGGCTGGCTATACGCTATTTTATCTAAACCCTTATTTTCGAGCAGCTTTCGTTTTCGGCTTTAATGTAAGGGGCTTGACAATATGGCATCTTCTATTACGCTAAAGGGATGAAGCTGATTGCCCCTACGACGGACGCCGTGTTTCCAACCGCACTAGATGCGCTGACATTTCAGTTCGAAGATTTACCCAGACAGCTTCGACGAATTTTTGATGAAGCCATTCAAAGTGCAGAGCTGGGACGGACCCAGTGGCGGTTACTTGCTTATGTTCTGCGCCAAGAGGGTATGACGCAGACTGAATTAGCGCGCCTTCTAGAAATTGAGCGTGCAAGTGCAGGTCTTGCGATTGATTCCCTTGAGAAGAAAGCTCTGGTCTCGAGGGAGCAGCACCCTACTGACCGCCGCGTCTGGCAAATAGTTCCAACTGACAAGGCGCGAACCTTGCTAGGAGAGCTTCGTGAAGTCGTGGACGAGATTTACGCCATAGTGTTTGACGGATTCTCTGACAGCGAGCTCCGTCAGCTCGGCTCATTCTTCAATCGTATTTCCCGCAATCTGAAAGACTAGATCAATGATGGACCTTGCTACGCTTGACCCTAGTCGACCAGATCGCTTTGCTGATGGCTCGGCGCATGAGATGTTCGCCAAGCTCCGCCGCGAAGCGCCTGTTCATTATTGTGCTGACGGGATGTTCGGCCCGTTTTGGTCAATCTCATTGTATGATGACATTGTCGAGATTGAGAGCAAGCCTCAGTTATTTTCGTCTGAGGCGAAGCACGGTGGTGTATCCATCATCGATGTGGATCCCGCGACTGGCACCTATTTTGAATCCTTCATCATGATGGACCCACCAAATCATGCAGGGAAAAGGCGCGTAATTGCGCCAGCTTTCAACCCTTCCGAAATGACACGGCTTAGTCAGTCTATTCGAGACCGCACCGCTGCCAAGCTCGATACCTTGCCGCGCGGACAGCAGTTTGATTGGGTATCGAGTGTCTCTATCGATCTCACCATCGATATGCTCGCCATTCTTTTTGATTTTCCATGGGATGAACGACACAAGCTCCGTGAGTGGTCTGACGCCATCACATCATTAGACATGATAAATAATCGCCCTGAAGAGCGTGCCGCGCTTCTATTCGAGATGGCGTCCCGTTTTCATGCACTCTGGCAGGAACGAGCGGCTGCTGTTCCTGGGCCAGATCTTCTGTCCATGATGATACATTCAAGCGACTTGGGCCAAATGGACGCTATGGAGTTCATGGGCAACATGGCGACGCTTATTGTTGGCGGAAACGATACGACACGAAACTCGATGTCTGGGATGGTAGAGGCTTTTAGCCTTTGGCCTGAAGAGTGGGACAAACTCTGTGCAAACCCCGAACTTATCCCAAATGCTGCGAGTGAAATCATCCGCTGGCAATGTCCTGCAATCCACATGCGCCGAACAGCTTTGGAAGATGTTGAATTTCGGGGGCATCATATACGCAAGGGCGACAAAATCGTCCTTTGGTATGTATCAGCTAATAGGCAAGACGATGTTTTCCCAGACGGGGAGCAATTCAAAGTGGATCGCTCAAATGCGAGAAGGCATCTGGCATTCGGTTACGGCATCCATCGTTGCGTTGGGGCTCGACTTGCTGAGCTTCAGATTCAAATCCTGCTTGAGGAAATGGTAAATCGCCAAATGCGTGTCCGCGTTTCAGGGCCGATATTGCGGGAGCCGCATCCGTTTCTTGCTATCGTCAATTCGGTTCCTGTGATCATTAGCTGAATTCAGATCGCATTTACGGCGTTAACCAATTGCTCGTCGCTAACGGAGCAGTATCCAGCAGTGGTCTGGATCGAGCTATGGCCCATCGCTTGCTGTATCGTAGCCATGCCAATGCCAGCAGCATTTAATCGAGTGGCAAATGTTCTGCGTCCTGCATGGCTACTCGTTTTGATACCCGCGTTTTCGTAAATGGCTTTGAAGCGCAGGCTCAGACTGACATTGCTGAAATGACTACCAGTGCGTGTAGAGCGAATAAATGCCCTGCTATCGTCAAGCTGGCTGATCTTGGCGAGATAGACATTGAGCAGCTTTCGTAGCTCGTCCGAAATGAAGACACGCCGTGAGCGATTGCCCTTCGTTTGATGCTTGCTGAGATTGATTACCTCTACAGTTTTGCCATCAAGCCCGCGCACATCACCGATCGTCAGCTTACTGATTTCGCCAATTCGCATTCCAGCGAGAACCGACAATGACAGTGCGACACGGTCCCTGAGACCATTGTTACCTGTCTCTGCGATACGCATCACACGCTTGATTTCGTCCTTTGTTAGGACTTTCGCCTTAGCCAATTTGCTTGGCTCCGATTAACATTTGTTCTGTAAAAAACATATATTAATCTATGGCTTGGTCCTACCGAATTTCTGCCAATGCAAATCCAATGGTTTCCAATGACCTAAGCGTTTTTGATAAACTTCTCTTTCTTTCTTAATGAGAGGATCGATGGGCGTAGGTCGTCATTTGCCAGCTTTATGATGCGGTCCAGCTTCGCTGTTCCACATTCGCTTGCTGCTAACGCAGCAGCGAAGTTTTTACGGTTGATAATTTTCTAAATGTTTCTGGAGATGTTTTCTCTGGGGCTCTCGTCTGATTGAGCCATGCCACTGCCCCTTTTGGGGCAGAAACAATGATTGTGGCATTCGCCGACATCGCCAAGTGATATGAACGCAACTCGTGATGTGATCACGAGAGAGGCAGGTTTTGCGATCTCCTATTACGCGCCGTCTTACGCACATCGTTATCTCGCTCATATCACGGCTACAGCGACAACGATGTTGTGGGTTCCAGTGTCCTTCCCACTCATTTTGAGCCTATGTTGGGTTTGGGGGTATTCTAAGGGCTTAACCGTTCCGACATCGCAAACGCTATTCGCATTTCAGGCATCCTCCACGGTTCGCGCAAAGGGTAGTGCAATGAAGCCGTGAAGTGAGTCCCACGAATTGCGTACCGTCACACAGCAGAACGGGTTTGCAGCGCATACAACGGGGCGCGCCAGCCCATCTCACTTTTCATAAAACATCGTGATTTTTGATCACTCTGCGTCACAAGTCTATTTATCACAGAGTGAGGAAAGCTATGAAAAAAGTGGTTATTTTGGAGATTTTTAACTTTCTGAAGAGCAAGGGCACTGCTGCGACAGAAAGAGAGTTAAGCATGAATAAGAACAAATATGTTCGCAAGAGCTTACACCCTAACGATCTTTGCCTTTTTAATCGTAGCTGCCTATCTCTGTCTCAGCCTTAAGTTCAGCGTGGGAGGGAGCGATGAAGGTTGAAGACGCGCAACAGGAACTTTCGAGAGCCTATGCCAACGGAGGACCAGCCGTCACCATATCAGGCGTAGTTTGGATAATCGCCAGTATCATTGATCGAAATTACGGAACTCGGTCAGCGTTTAATGTGCTCTTTCTCGGCGGGATGCTCATCGTACCAATTTCAATTTTGGTAAGTCGTAAATTCTTTGGAGCTGAAAAGGCTGACGCCAAAAATCCGTTAAATCGATTGGGCTTTGAGAGCACAATGATGTTGTTCGCTGGGCTGCTGATCTCATACGCATTGCTGCCAATTGCACCCAACCAAGCATTCGCAGCATTAGCTGCTGCAATTGGAGCTCGATATTTTACTTTTCGTTCAATTTACGGTTTTGGACTGTTTTGGGTGCTGGGCGGCACATTGATGGCAGTTGCGACTGCCGCATTATTAAAGCCAACTGCTCAAGCAGTGTATGTCTTGACCGCCGTAGGCGTACTTGAATGCGTCTTCGGCATAATTTTGATGTGGAATGCAAGGCTTTATACACAAGGGATTAAATGACCTTGAGGCAAAGGGGCGGCGTCAAGAAAGCGACGCCCACCTGCCGCACAACTTATAATAAGGGGATGCGTGCCATCATTGCACGATGGTATTATCTAATTTTCTGTTCTTTATTTTTTGATAAATAAATCAGTGAACCTGACACTCACTCTGCGCCACAAGTCTATTTATCACGGAGTGAAGAAAACTATGAAAAAAGAGATTATTTTGGCGATTTTTGCCTTTCTAAAGAGCAAGGGCATTGCAACTACGGAAAGCGAATTCAGTACGGACTGGTTAGGTTGCTGCGAGGGCTACATGCGAAAGCTGCGCCAAACCAAGTCAGAGCCGAGCATGGGCGCTATCGCAATATGTGCGAGTAGATTGCTCAATGCCGCAGAGCAGCTTGGTGCAATTCCGCGCTATCAGCATCTAGCAAAACAGATGGCAGAACTGAGCGGCAAGTGCCGCGAGCTGGTCGATGCTGACAGCGTAGAGTTCGATCTTGCTGCGTAACCAACAAAAAAAAGCCGCCCAGAAGGCGGCTTTTTCTATTTCTTAATGCTCCAAGGGCGAATGATCCCATCGCTACCTACTGGAGATTTGATAGAATGAAGCGCGTCTTGGACGATACGGTGTGCGTTCAGTTCATCACGGATGAAATTGATGTACGGATCGTCTGTCCAAGGGTCGATATATCCCTCTTCGTTATGTGAGTAGATCGCGATATCGCCGTCCCTGTCATATACCGCGTTGAGGCGGTCATAGATCTGCTCATTCTCGTCGATGACATAGTAGAAGTGGATCATCATTGGGCCACTCGGATGCGATTGGATCTTGTCAGGCGCAAGGGTCCATCCAGTAAAAGACATTTTGATTAATCCTTCTTATTGTTTTGCGTCGCCTTGCGCTTGCTGTCCAAGACCATGTCTTCCAGAGCAGAGCCGATATCACGCCAGCTTCCATTCGTGGTGCTGAGCATATCACGCAGATAATCGTCGCTGACCGACACCTCTTCGGCGTTCAGAATCTGGCGCGCACGCTCCTCAACCGTCCCTGCACTGACCGCAGGCATCTTCACCTGATCAAAGCGGTCCTGCTGCGCGTGACTGAGACCATCCAGATTGTTGCTGGTGGCGATGATCTGCCCATTCTTTCCGTATTCATCGATGAAAGCTTGCAGCAGATCACGCATATGCACTGACAGCTTGTCGATTTCTTCGATGATCGTGACGGGATGCTGCACACCGCAGTGACGCTGCAATTCCCACTCGTTCAAGATCACTTCAAAATCAGCAGCAGTCATGCTGGCTGCATTGCGCGTCCAAAAAGGTGCCTGCTCACCATCCACATTGCAGCGCGTTTCTGCAATCACCCGAGCCGACGACGACTTCCCCGTCCCCTTCGGTCCGTGCATGATCATATGACCGTTGCGATCACCTGCAGCGTAATCTTCCAGACGCTGACGCGTCCGCTCATTTTCAATAACCAGATCGCCAATCGACTTCGGCTCATGCTTTGACATGAACGACATAAATTCCTCCAAATTTTGAGATAAATGGGGCGAGCGCGAATGCTCGCCCCGTTGTGCGTGTGTGATTATGCAGCCTGCTGATCGCGCACTTCGTCACGTGCCGCGCGCTGCTGATCACGCAGATCGTTCGCAGCCTGCACCTTCAGCGTTTCGCCCGCGACCTTGCCGCCTTCAGCAAGCAGCAGCTTCACGACCGTGACCTTGTTGCAGCCATAGACGATGCTGAACGTACCATCGCCGTTGTGACGCAGCAGTGCCGCAGAGAAGTGATGGCCCGCTTCCGCGTGAGGCTGCACGTCCGCAGCAGAGCAAGCAAAGTCCTGCACCAGCGATTCCGCCGAAACATAGTATGCCTTCGCAATGTCGATGTTTGCCTTCGCCTGCTGTGCCTGCGTCAGAGTTCCGACGCCCTGCTGCTTGCGAACCTCTTCGATGCCGCCCTTGCCCTCGATGAACTTTGCGAAGCTCTCGTTTTCCTTCTTCTCAGCAGCAGCGACACGCAGCACCTTCGCATAGCCCGTGATACGCTTGCTATTGCCGTTGAAAACATAGCGAGCCACCTTCGTTGCAAGCGAGGTACCATCGTTGAATACGATACCCTTCTCATTCAGAAGATCATTCAGTTCCGAGATCAGCTTAGTCTGACCCTTCATCTGCTCCAGCAGCGTGAAGCAGCGATCCAGCAGTGCGTAGAGTTCAGTGTTGCTTGCCTTGTACGCACCGTTTTCCCAGGCAGCACGATCCTGTGCAAGACCATTGAGACGCGCCACGACTTCATTCTTGTTCAGCTTATTCGAGATATTAGTCATTTGATTTTCACCTTCATTTTGATCGAAGCCAACCACAGGAATTGTGGCTGACAGCGGCAGTGCGTCTGTGCACCGTCGATAGAGGTGGAATATCAAACGTTATCTCAGTAAGTGATTATTCAGTTTTTAGTTCTATAACGAGATAACCTTTTGGGTGATCCAGCAGCAAAATCAGGCAGCACCCTGCCCTCTCTTTTCAGGAAAGATGGGATTTGGGCGACGCGCGTTGCGTTCTATCTGCTGTGGTTCGAATATCTTGCCATTAGCCCCAGCTATGAATTGGCCAGGCGATTTCGGGCTGGCTTGCTGAGCGATGATGAGAAAGCTCGACTACCTGAGGATTTTTCGCGGGTCTTAGAAGTTTACGATGCACTGGGAGACGTGCAGCGCCAGCACTTCAAAGAATGGTGGAGTGAGCGTGGTATCAATGTCTTCGGATATCAGGGTGAGCGGCCGCGGGTCAGGCGAATTGCGGCAATTAGTCGCAAATCAGATCGCCATGCCCGCCTTGCAACAGCCAGCAACGAATACATCGATAGCCATTGGGAAAGCGAAGGCAGGCAAAATACGCTGGTTGTCGCCGTTCCAATCCACCTGACAAAACACCAGATAGGCAGACAGATGGAGAAGCTACTCAGCAAATACACTGCTGAGCAGAAAGAGCTGAAAACAAAGCCTATCAAGTACCCACTGGCCAAAAAGCGGCTCGATAAAAAAAGCCTATTCCGCTACATCAAGCTCGTCTGGATCAGGGCAAAGTTTCCCGAATTCGAAAATTGGCGCATCGGTGCCTTAGCAAAACTTAGCGCGACCTATAGTGGGCGCCTAAATGGCGCATCGCCAGATTTGGGTGATGATAACTCTGATGACCGCATGAGACTCAAAATCCTAACAAGCAGAGCATTGTATCGAGCGCGAATGATAGCAGAAAATGCCGCTCGCGGGACATTTCCAAGCTACGAAAACTGCCAACACGGATTAGAGTTTGATCTCGAAAATCTATACCATCGCATTGAAAGCCGTTGGAAATGGCAAGAGCTTCGCAGGCAAGTCGAGGCTAAAAATCGGTAGAAATATCATAGTGATGGAGTCACAAACACATTCTTAATCAGGAGAATGTGAATGTCCCATCTATCCAAACTGACGATCAAAACAGTCTTGCGACAAGACACTTTGGATCCTGTCCAAATTCGTCGGAACAAATTGCTCTCTGCCATTGAGGAGCAGTTGAAGGTTGCTGAAGCTGCCGCGCAGGGAAAGCAGCATGTGGTCACGGTTCCGCGCTGGACCATGAATGATCAGGGCGAGCGTGTTCAGGCCCAGCATCAGCGTGTCACACGCGCTTGGTTCTTCGCTCAGGACGGAGGTCACTATGTCCAGTGCAAGTACGGCTCAAAGCCATTGCCGCTGAACAAGGATGGCAATGCCGTGTTCGTGAAGCAGCTCACCGAAGTCACCAGCGTGTTGCAAGCGTTCTACGCCGCTGCTGCCGCAGGCGAGTTTGACAGTGCCATCGCTGATGCAGCGAAGCGCCCTGCCCGCGTCTGATCACATCACAATCGTGTCACAGTGGACAGCGTTTCCATCACCATGTGACAGAGTTCAACACGGTCAAAAAATGATTGTGAATTTGAGCGTTCAAATCACAGTTTCAGTGTGACTGAAACACGAATAGGTTAGCGTTATCATAGTATTAAACACTATTGACATCGTAGGGGTCGCAAGTTCAATCCTTGCTACGCCCACCATTCATTGAAAAGGCCCCGGTTTCCCGGGGCCTTTTTCGTTTCTGGCCAGTTGGTCGGGCTTACTTGCCCTGCCAGTTCGGCT
>JACCDU010902051.1_pt1 | contig 13114 bp, 14 predicted proteins | sample 7446081 | NCBI WGS metagenome assembly JACCDU01 (sample SAMN15323447, study PRJNA562643) | freshwater metagenome | isolation source: river surface water | place: USA:Blue River Watershed | collected 2017-08-17 | reverse complement strand
CGAATTCAGCTTGGTGGTAGCAGTGGTGCTGTTGCCGCTGATGGTGTGATAAGAAGCGTCCAGCAGACCAGAAATGGTCACGGTGGACTGAGCGAAGGAAGCGGTGGCAGCCAGGGCAGCCAGAGCAATCAGGGTTTTTTTCATTGCAAGTTTCTCCAAGGTTTAACAAGGGCCCGAATCAGAGAGGCGGGATTGCCTTTCGAGACCCTGAGCCAACCTCCGTTGAGGAAGCTGGACGTATTCCACCAGAGCCACAGGCGATTTCCAAGGAAACAGCGCAAGAAAGGGACTTTCTGTTGCTCAAGAACAACAAACCTCCGGGCAAACCCTGTGGGCCGCCCGCTTTCAGCCCCCTTGTCTCTGATTTTTATCAATTAAATCAACGATGTTGCAATGACTCCGCACAAACCACATGAGTCTGCTTCAATTTGGTTTTTTCATTGTTTTGTCATCAGACAGGCGCCGCGGCGTCCACGTAAACTCGCCGCCATGAATGCCGATGCCTTGATCCTGGCGGCCGACAGCGCCCTGCGCACGCTGTGGGCCGAGCCCCGCGCCAGCCGCCCCACCCCCAGCGCGACCGCCACCAGCCCTTTGAGCAAGCCCGAGCGCCGCGAGGCCGGCGCGCTGATGCGCGTCAACCATGTGGGCGAGGTGTGTGCGCAGGCGCTCTACACCGGCCAGATGCTCGCCAGCCAGGACCCGGCGCTGCGCGCGCAGCTGGCCGAGGCCAGCCGCGAAGAAACCGACCACCTGGCCTGGACGCTGCAGCGCCTGCGCGAGCTGGACGACCGGCCCTCGCTGCTCAACCCCCTGTGGTACGCCGGGGCGTTTGCGATTGGCTTTGCCGCCGGCAAGCTGGGCGGCGACCGCCTGAGCCTGGGCTTTGTGGTCGAAACCGAACACCAGGTGGAAGCCCACCTGAACAGCCACATGGAGCGCCTGCCCGCGGGCGATGCGGCCTCACGCGCCATCGTGGCGCAGATGAAGGACGACGAGGTGCAACACGCCCGCATGGCCGAGCGCGCTGGCGCCCTGCCGCTGCCCGCGCCCGTCCAGGGCCTGATGAAGCTGGCCGCCAAGGTCATGACGGCGGTGGCGCACCGGGTGTGAGGTGCAAGCGCACTGGTTTTCTACGAAAATCCGGGCATGCGACTCACTGCCGATCAGATTCAGGCCATCAAGTTGGCTGCACACACGGTTCTGGGGGACGATGTGCAGGTGACCTTGTTCGGATCGCGAACCGATGACCGCCGGCGAGGAGGGGACATCGACCTGATGTTCGAGACACCGCACCGCTTGTCCAACCGGGCCGCGGCCCAGGGCCAAATTTATGTGGCCCTGATCCGCCAACTGGGTGACCGCAAGATGGATGTGCTGCTCAAGGATGCAGACACACCCGAAGCCCCCGTGATGCGCATGGCCCGCGAAACAGGGGTGCGGCTGTGAGCATTCGCTACTTGCCAGAGCACGCACAAGCCGTGGTTCAGAGCCTGGCGCTGGCGCGCAAGGAAGCCGCGCACCTGGGCTACAGCCAGACCACCCTCTTCGCCCTCCCCATTGACTTGACCTGGGTCGAGGCCCTGGGCCAGCAACCTGCACTGGCAGAGAAAGTGGAGGCTTTCGTCAGCCGCTTTGGACGACTGCAGGACCACATTGGCGAAAAACTGCTGCCCCGCTACGCCGCTTTGGTGGGCGAATCCCCTAAAACCCTCATCGACACGCTGGTGTTTGCTGAGCGTGCAGAGGTTCTGGGCAATACCGACGCATTCATTGCCGCCCGCAAACTGCGCAACGCGCTGGTTCACGAGTACATGCACGATGCGCGAATTTTTCTGGAAAGCCTGAAAGTGGCAAACCAGACTTGCGAGCTTTTCTTTGACGTCATCGACAGCGTGGCCAAAGAACTGCAACGTCTGGGTGTCCCGCAAACCCACTGAGCGTTACTGCATCCCAACCCTGCCAAGGTCATGACGGCGGTGGCGCACCGGGTGTGAGGTGCAGTGACTTCAGGCCGCCGTGTCCACCAGCTCAAAGCTGGTGGTGATCTCGGCGGTCTTGCCCAGCATGATGCTGGCCGAGCAGTATTTGTCGTGGCTCATGGCGATGGCGCGCTCCACCGCGCTGGCAGGCACGCCCTTGCCGGTCACGGTGAAGTGCATATGGATTTTGGTGAAGACCTTGGGGTCGGTCTCGGCGCGCTCGCTGCTGAGCTTGACCGAACAGCCGCGCACATCGTGGCGGCCTCGCTTGAGGATCAGCACCACGTCGTAGGCGGTGCAGCCGCCGGTGCCGGCCAGCACGGTTTCCATGGGGCGCGGCGCCAGGTTCTGGCCGCCGTTTTCGGGCTTGGCCGCATCGGGCGCGCCATCCATGGCCAGCACGTGGCCGCTGCCGGTTTCGGCCAAAAAGCCCATGCCAGAGCGGGTGCCGGCGGCGCCGGTCCAGGTGACGGTGCATTCCATGTCGCTGTCCTTGTGGTTCGTCGAGTGTCGATGGCGCCCGATTGTAGGCACCCACCTCGGCGGGCCGGCGGCGCAAAAGGCCTGTCGCAAATTGAGAAAACCCGGCTTTTTTGCGTTGTTCGCCCGTTTTTTGCGGCAATGCAGCATGAAAACCTTTAGAATTCGCACATCCGTGCTTTTTTAGGCACCGACAAGTTGTCTCCTCCACCCTCTGAAAAGGTGGATTTGCCCCGCACCGCAAGGTTCGGGGCATTTTTTTCGCCCGTTATCATCGGGCGCTTATGCGCACCACCCACCTCAAGCCCGCCGACTACCTCAAGAAAATCCTCAATGCCCGCGTTTACGACGTGGCCCAGGAGTCGGCGCTGGACCTGGCCAAAAACCTCAGCCGCCGCCTGCACAACCAGGTGCTGCTCAAGCGCGAGGACCAGCAGCCGGTGTTCAGCTTCAAGCTGCGTGGCGCTTACAACAAGATGGCACACCTCACGCCCGCGCAGCTCAAGAAGGGCGTGATCTGTGCCTCGGCCGGCAACCACGCACAGGGCGTGGCGCTGGGCGCCAGCCGCCTGGGCTGCCGCGCCGTGATCGTGATGCCAACCACCACGCCGCAGGTCAAGATCGAGGCCGTCAAGGCCCTGGGCGGCGAAGTGGTGCTGCACGGCGACAGCTACTCCGACGCCCACCAGCACGCCGTCGCGCTCGAAAAGAAACAGGGCCTGACCTTCGTCCACCCCTTTGACGACCCCGAGGTCATCGCCGGCCAGGGAACGATCGCCATGGAGATGCTGCGCCAGCACCCCGGTCCGCTGGACGCGGTGTTCGTGGCGATTGGCGGCGGTGGTCTGATCAGTGGCGTGGCCAACTACATCAAGGCGGTGCGCCCCGAGGTCAAGGTGATCGGTGTGCAGATGAACGACTCGCAAGCCATGATCGCCTCGGTCAAAGCCAAAAAGCGGGTCCACCTGCCCGATGTCGGCCTGTTCTCCGATGGCACCGCCGTCAAGCTGGTGGGCGAAGAGACCTTCCGCGTGGCGCGCGGCCTGGTGGACGACTGGGTCACGGTGGACACCGACGCGGTGTGCGCCGCCATCAAGGACGTGTTTGTCGACACGCGCTCCATCGTCGAGCCCGCGGGCGCGCTGGCGGTGGCCGCCATCAAGCAGTACGTGGCCGAGCACAAGACCCGGGGCCAGACCTACGCCGCCATTTTGTGCGGCGCCAACATGAACTTCGACCGCCTGCGCTTTGTGGCCGAGCGCGCCGAGGTGGGCGAAGAACGCGAGGCGTTGTTTGCCGTGACGATTCCCGAAGAACGCGGCAGCTTCAAGCGCTTTCTCGAACTCATCGGCAACCTGCCCGGCGGTCCGCGCAACGTCACCGAGTTCAACTACCGCATGAGCGACGCGCAAAAAGCCCATGTCTTCCTGGGCCTGACCACCTCGGCCAAGGGCGAGAGCGGCAAGATCGCGGTCCGCTTCCAAAAGCACGGCTTCGCCGCGCTAGACCTCACGCACGATGACCTGGCGCAAGAGCACATCCGCCACATGGTGGGCGGGCATTCGGCGCTGTCGCGCGACGAGCGCCTGCTGCGCTTCGTCTTTCCCGAGCGTCCGGGCGCCTTGCTCAAGTTTTTGAGCCTGATGCGGCCCAACTGGAACATCTCTTTGTTCCACTACCGCAACCAGGGCGCCGACTACGGCCGCATCCTCGTGGGCCTGCAGGTGCCGCCATCGGACAACAAGGCCTTCAAAACCTTTCTCGACACGCTGGGCTACCCCCATGTCGAAGAAACCGACAACCCGGTGTACCGCCTGTTCTTGCGCAGCTGAGCGTGGCGAGGGCCTTGTAACATCCTGCAACCCGCGCCGCTCGGGGGCAGCCACACAATGCCCTCATCGTGACCGGCCATTCCACTTCCAGCCTGGGCAGGCCCCGGCATCGAATGCCGGGCCTGCTGTGCGGCCTGCTGCTCGGCACGGCCTGCGCGGCGCAAACCGGCCCCGAGGCCGAGCCGCCGCGCGAGCTGGCCTGGAGCCTGGGGCTTCGGCTCCAGATGAGCGACCTGCGCCAACCCGAACGGCTGGGCCTGCGGCCCATGATCGGCCTGCGCTATGGGCGTTGGCGCACCGGTGTGGTCGATGGCGACAACTGGCACCGCTTCGGCCAGGTCAAGAACGACAACACGCTGACCTACGATGTGCTGGGCGCGCCGCGTTGGCGCAGCGCGCTGTCGGCGAGCATTGTCAACCTGCAGCGCGACTCGACCTTCGACGCCTTCCAGTCGGGGCGCAAAACGCTGCGCGGGCGCGCCACGGTCGACTACCTGGGTTGGTCGCACTGGAGCGTGGGGCTCACGGTCACGCAAGACCTGCTGGACCGCGGTGCGGGCACCGCCTTCACCCCCTCACTCACTTACCGGCAGGCCCTGAGCGAGGACAGCACCATTTTGCTCAGCCAGTCCTTCACCGTGAGCCGCTCGGACGCCTGGCGCTACGCTGCGGTCGACCGGCCCGAGATCGACCTGAACCAGCGTTCGGGCTGGGCCCGCAGCGTGGACACCAGCCTGACCTTGCGCCAGCGCTGGAAAGCGCACTGGTCGTGGTTTGTCCAAATCAACCGCAACGAGATGCTGCGCGCCGGTGACCCCACGGTGCGCTCGGGCCAGACCACTTGGGCGGCGCAGGCCGGTGTGGTCTACTTCGATCGCTGAAGTGCCGCCCACGGTGGCGCGCGCCATACAAGCAAGGAAGGGGTGAGGTGAAGCATGCCTGTGACGCTGGACGGCCAATTGGTGGTCGCAATTTCTTCGCGCGCGCTGTTCGACTTCGAGGAAGAGAACCACGTTTTCGAACAAGGCGATGACCGCGCCTACATGCAGCTGCAGCTCGGTCGCCTCGAAGAGCCGGCCAAACCCGGCGTGGCGTTTTCGCTGGTGCGCAAACTGCTGGCCTTCAACACGCCCGAGGCGCAGCGCGTGGAGGTGGTGATCCTCTCGCGCAACGACCCGGTCTCGGGCATGCGCGTGTTCCGCTCGGCCCAGCATTACGGCCTGCCCATCCAGCGCGGCAGCTTCACGCGCGGGCAGCCGCCCTGGCGCTACCTCAAACCGCTCAACGCCAACCTGTTTTTGTCGGCCCACCTGCCCGATGTGCGCGCCGCTTTGGACGCGGGCGTGCCCGCCGCGCAGGTCTACCCGCACTCGGCGCGCGCCTCCGAAGCGCACCCGCACGAGGTGCGTATCGCTTTTGACGGCGACGCGGTGCTGTTTTCCGACGAGGCCGAGCGCGTGTTCCAGGCCCAAGGCCTGTCGGCCTTTCAGCAGCACGAGCGCGACAAGGCGGCGCAGCCGCTCTCGGCGGGGCCGTTCAAACCTTTGCTGGCTGCGCTGCACCGGCTACAACAAGAAGGCACGCCGGCCATGCGCATCCGCACCGCGCTGGTAACGGCGCGCAGCGCGCCCGCGCACGAGCGCGCCATCCGCACGCTGATGGACTGGAACATCGAGGTCGACGAGGCCATGTTCCTCGGTGGTCTGCCCAAGGGCGAGTTTTTGCGCGAGTTCGAGCCCGACTTCTTCTTCGACGACCAGACCGGCCACATCGAATCGGCCGCGCAGCATGTACCGGCCGGCCATGTGGCCGCGGGCGTATCGAACAGCCCCCGTTCGCCCTGAGCTTGTCGAAGGGTTGGCCCTTGCGCACCACGGACTTCGACAGGCTCAGTCCGAACGGAGACTTCTCAGCGGCGGCTTTCGCGGCGCGCGATCCACACCGTCGACAGCAGGATCACGAAGGCGCCGGCCCAGGTGGAAGCGCTGGGTGCGTCGGCGAACACCGCCCAGCCCAAGAGCGAGGCCCAGACCAGGTCGAGAAAACGCAGCGACTGCGTGGCCGAAATATCGGCCGTGTGAAAAGCGCGCGTCAGGCAGTAGTGGCCCAGGGTGCCGAGCACACCGGTGGCGGCAAAACCCAGCCATTGCCAGGCGCTGGGCGCCTGCCAGTGCAGCAGGGCCATGGGCAGGCTGAGCACCGTCACCGTGAGCGCCTGCCAGAACACGATGACGCTGGTTTTTTCGTAACGCGTGAGCGCCTTGGTGATGAGAAAGGACGCCGCGAACACCGGCGCCGAAGCCAGCATGACCAGGTTGTACCAACCGCCCGCCCCGCTCATCTTGGGCATGACAACCACCAGCACGCCGGCAAAGCCGATCAGCGCGGCCACCCAGCGGTCGCGCCGCATGGGCTCGCCCAGAAACCAGGCCGCGCCGATCATGATGAAGATGGGGCCGGTGAAGCCGATCGCCGTCATGTCGGCCAGGGGAATGTGCGGCAAGGCGGTGAACCACAGCACCAGGCCCAGCGTGTGCACCGCGCCACGCCAGAACTGACCCAGCCAGTTGACCGGCCGGTAGGCGGCCCAGCCATCGCGCCACAGCCAGGGCAGCATGACGAAGGTGCCCATGAGGTAGCGCAGGAACTGCGCCTCGAAGGGGTCGAGTTGTTGCGCGAGCGCGCGCGCCAGGGTGTTCAGAAAGGAGAAGCTGATGCCGCTGCCCACCATCCAGAGCATGCCGCGCGCGGGGGCCGGCCAGGCGTTCAGGCGCCGGCGCGTGCGCCGGTGCACCAGCGCGCCGCGACGGCGGGCGCCATGCCAAAAGAAAAAGGGCTTGCGTGTCATGCAAGCCCTGGACAAACCGGCTCGATCACGGCCCCATGCTGGGGCCTTGGCGGCGCGCTGTCAGTCGCCTCGGTGATCGGCGCGGGTGTGGCTCAGGCGTTTTGCAGCGCCGCGATGCGCGCCTCGATCGGCGGGTGCGAAGAAAACAGCTGGCCGATGCCGCCGGCGATGCCGAAGGCGGCGATGCTCTTGGGCAGCTCGCCGCTGTGCAGGCCGCCCAGGCGCGCGAGCGCGTTGATCATGGGCTGCTTGCGGCCCATGAGTTGGGCGGCGCCGGCATCGGCACGGTACTCGCGCTGGCGGCTGAACCAGGCCACGATGATGGCGGCCAGGAAACCCAGCACGATGTCGAGCACGATGGTGGTCACGTAGTAGCCGATGCCCGGGCCGCTGCTTTGCTCGTCGTTCTTGCGCAGGAAGCTGTCGACCGCGTAGCCGATCACGCGCGAGAGGAACACCACAAAGGTGTTCATCACGCCCTGGATCAGGGTCATGGTGACCATGTCGCCGTTGGCGATGTGGGCCACCTCGTGGCCGATCACGGCCTCGACTTCTTCTTTGGTCATGTTGTGCAGCAGGCCGGTGGACACCGCCACCAGGGCCGAGTCGCGGAAAGCACCGGTGGCGAAGGCGTTGGGGTCGCCCTCAAAAATGCCGACCTCGGGCATGCCGATACCGGCCTGGTCGGCGAACTTGCGCACCGTGGCCAGGATCCAGGCTTCGTCCTGGTTGCGCGGCTGCTCGATGAGCTGCACGCCGGCCGTCCATTTGGCCATGGGCTTGCTGATCAGCAGCGAGATGATGGCGCCGCCAAAGCCCATGACCAGCGCGAAACCGAGCAGCGCGCCCAGGTTCAGGCCATTGGCCGTGAGGAAACGGTCGACGCCCAGCAGGCGCGAGACGATGCCCAGCACGAGCACGACCGCGAGGTTGGTCAGAACAAAAAGAAGAATGCGTTTCATGGTGGCTTTCTGTGGGGTCGGGCCCCGCATCGGCGGGGACGGTGCGCGAATGGTAGGGATGAAATCACCAAATTCAAGCGACGCGCGGTAAATCCGAGGAATGGCGTGGTTTTTCCGCGCCCAGGCGGCGCGGGCGGAACACCTGCGCGTCCTCGTAAAAACCCGGATCGGCATTGGCCGCCCACCAGCCAGGCACCCCGAGCACCGGCAGGGGCGAAAACGGCTTGGTGGCGAGTTTGGCCGGCGTGAGGTCTTGCGCCAGCCAGGCGTCGAGCGCGCCGGCCGCCACCCCCTCGGGCACGCGCCAAAGGTGGGCGGTGATGGCTTTGTAGGGCCGCACCAGCTTTTCGAGGGTGGCATGGCCGAACACCGCCACGCGCACCTGCGCCCACAGGGCGCGCTGCGCCACCAGGGCCTCGTGCCAGCGGTGCGCGGCCAGGGCCTGCCAGACGGGGTCGGGCGCCTGAATCAAGACGGCGTTTTCGTCGAACAGGGTGCAGGCGTCGCGCACCGGCCCGCGCACGGCCTGCACACCGTCGCGTGCGATGGCCGAGGACTGCAGACGGTTGAGCTGGCGTTTGGCCAGCGGAAAGTGCATCCAGCACAGGGCGTTGAAAAAGTCGTGCAGGCCCTCGCGCGTGGGCACCTGGCCGGTCTCGCCGATGAAGGCCTCGTAGGCCAGGCCCTCGGGCAGCGCGTTCTGGGGCACAAAGCGCACCGGGGCCTGCCCCGCCTCGCTCAGGGCCTGGGGCTGGGGCGTGCCCGCGGCGATGCGCTGTGCGATCGGCTCGCCCAGCGCGCGCCAATCGGCCAGCCAGGGCGCGGCCCAGTCGATGTCGGCCACGCCCAGCAGCGCCGGATCGATGCCCGTGCAACGCGCGCCCGCGGCGCGGCGTCCGGGCACGACCGGCGCAGGGTTCAGGCCGTCACGAGCCGCCATGGCAGGGCCTCCCCCGCGCGCAGGGGCTTGAGCTCGGCCTCGCCAAAGGCAAACGTCTCGGGCGGCGTCCAGGCCTCGCGGCGCAAGGTGACGGTGCCCTGGTTGCGCGGCAGGCCGTAAAAATCGGCGCCGAAAAAGCTGGCAAAACCTTCGAGCTTGTGCAGCGCACCGACCGCGTCGAAGGCCTCGGCGTACATCTCGAGCGCGGCGTGCGCGGTGTAGCAGCCGGCGCAGCCGGTGGCGTGCTCCTTGAGGTGGGCCGGGTGCGGTGCGCTGTCGGTGCCCAGGAAGAACTTGGGACTGCCGCTGGTGGCCGCCTGCACCAGGGCCAGGCGGTGCGTCTCGCGCTTCAAAACCGGCAGGCAGTAGTAGTGCGGGCGGATGCCGCCGGTGAAGATGGCGTTGCGGTTGTAGAGCAGGTGGTGCGCGGTGATGGTGGCGCCCAGCAGCGCATCGCTTTCCGCCACGTACTGCGCGGCTTCTTTCGTGGTGATGTGCTCCATCACGATCTTGAGGCCCGGGAAATCGCGGCGCAACGGCGCCAGTTGCCGCTCGATGAAGACGGCCTCGCGGTCGAACAGGTCGATGTCGGACGAGGTGACTTCGCCGTGCACCAAGAGCAGCACGCCCTCGCGCTGCATGGCTTCGAGCACCGGGTAAATCTTGCGCAAGTCGGTCACACCGGCGTCGCTGTTGGTGGTGGCACCGGCCGGGTACAGCTTGCAGGCCACCACGCCGGCGGCCTTGGCGCGCGCGATTTCGGCAGGCGCCAGGTTGTCGGTGAGGTAGAGCGTCATCAAGGGCTCGAAGGCCATGCCGGCCGGCACGGCGGCCAGGATGCGCGCCTTGTAGGCCAGCGCCTGCTCAGCGGTGGTCACCGGCGGCTTGAGGTTGGGCATGATGATGGCGCGGCCGAACTGGGCGGCGGTGTGCGGCACCACGGTGTGCAGCGCGGCCCCGTCGCGCACGTGCAGGTGCCAATCGTCGGGGCGGGTGAGGGTGAGTTCTGCGGTCATGGGCGCTATTGTCGCAAACGCCCGGCCGCGCGCCCGGCTCAGTGCGCGAGGATCTTCGACAGGAATTCCTGGGTGCGCGGCTGGCGATGCTCCGGGTGCTTGAAGAATTCGTCGGAGGGGCAGTCCTCCAGGATGCGTCCGCCCACATCGATGAAGATCACGCGGTTGGCCACCTTGCGCGCAAAGCCCATCTCGTGCGTGACCACCATCATGGTCATGCCTTCGTGGGCCAGCTTGACCATCACATCGAGCACCTCGCCGACCATCTCGGGGTCGAGCGCCGAGGTCGGCTCGTCAAACAGCATGACCATCGGGTCCATGGACAAGGCGCGCGCGATCGCCACGCGCTGCTGCTGACCGCCTGAGAGCTGACCCGGGAACTTGTCCTTGTGCGCCGTCAGGCCCACGCGCTCAAGCATCTTCAGGCCGCGCGCCTTGGCCTCGTCGGGCTTGCGGCCCAGCACCTTGATCTGGGCAATGGTCAGGTTTTCGGTGACCGAGAGGTGCGGGAACAACTCGAAATGCTGGAACACCATGCCCACGCGCGAGCGCAACCGGGGCAGGTTGGTCTTGGGGTCGTGCAGCGGCACGCCATCGACGAAGATCTCGCCCTTCTGGAAGGGCTCGAGCGCGTTGACGGTTTTGATCAGCGTGGACTTGCCCGAACCCGAGGGGCCGCAGACCACCACCACATCGCCCTTGTGGATGCTGACCGAACAGTCGCTGAGCACCTGCACCGGGCCATACCATTTGGAGACGTTTTTGATTTCAATCATGGCAACTCCCTTCAGCGTACGATGGCGATCCTGGCCTGCAGGCGCTTGACGCCCCAGGACAGGGCAAAACAGATCACGAAGTAGACGATGGCGGCCAGCAAATACGCCTCTTCGGGGCGGCCGTAGATCTTGCCGGCGTTGGTGAAGCCCTTGAGCAGGTCGTAGGCGCCAATGGCGTAGACCAGCGAGGTGTCCTGGAACAGGATGATGGTCTGCGTGAGCAGCACCGGCAGCATGTTGCGAAAGGCCTGCGGCAGGATGATCAGGCGCATGTTCTGGCCATACGTCATGCCCAGCGCCTGGCCCGCGAACACCTGGCCGCGCGGGATGGACTGGATGCCCGCGCGCATGATCTCGCTGAAATAGGCCGCCTCGAAGGCGATGAAGGTGATGGTGGCCGACAGCTCCGCGCCAATGGGCTTGCCGATCCAAAACGGGATCAGCAGGTAGAACCAGAGGATCACCATCACCAGCGGGATCGAGCGCATGCCGTTGACATAGACCGTGGCGGGCCACACCAGCCAGCGCGTGCCCGACAGGCGCATGAGCGCGAGCAGCGTGCCAAAGGCCAGGCCACCGAGGGTGGCCACCACCGTCAGCTGCAGGCTGAACAGCAGGCCGCTGGCCACGAATTTGCGCAGCATCTCGAGGTCGAAGAAAGAGAGGTCCAGACCCAGCATGTCAGTGCCCTCCCCCGGCGCCCGCGACGATGAAGCCGGGCACGCGCATCTTGCGCTCAATCAGGGCGAACACGCGGTTGACCGCGAAAGCCGAGAGGGCGTACAGCCCGGTCACGGCCAGGTAGATCTCGATGCCGCGCGAGGTTTCTTCCTGCGCCTGCATGGCGAACATGGTGAGCTCGGCGATCGAGACCGCGAATGCGACCGAGGAGTTCTTGAGCAGGTTCATCGACTCGCTGGTCAGCGGTGGCACGATGATGCGAAAGGCCATCGGCAAAATCACATAGCGGTAGGACTGCCAGGTGGTGAAGCCCATGGCCAGGGCCGCGTAGCGCTGGCCGCGCGGCAAGGCCTGGATGCCGGCGCGAAACTGCTCGGCGATGCGCGCCGACGTGAAAAAACCCAGCGCCAGCACCACCAGCACAAAGCCCGGCACCTGCTGGAAGGCCGGAAAGACCTTGGGCACCACGAAGTACCACAGGAAAATCTGCACCAGCAGCGGGATGTTGCGAAACAACTCGACCCAGGCGTTGGCCAGGCGCACCAGCCAGGGGCGGTCGTTCAGGGTGCGCAGCGTGCCCACCACCGCGCCCACCGCCATCGCCACCAGCCAGGAGGTGCCGGCCACCGCGAGCGTCCAGCGCCAGGCCTCGAGCATCCATTCCAGGTAGGTGCGGCCGCTGCCGTCGTCTTGCAGGAACACCTGCCAGTCCCAGGTCATTTGACTTCTCCCATGTGCTGCCCAAAAGAAAAACCCCGCCCAAGCTGCCCCGGCGGGGTCCCCGTCATCGCGTCATGCCGCGATCACTTCTTGGCGTAGTCTTCGGCCGGCTTGTCGTTCAGGTTGGCCCAGGCGGCCTTGGTGGCGTCGCTGGCGGGCAGGCCGACACGCGTGTTCTTGGGCGGGATGGGCTGCACGAACCACTTGTCGTAAATCTTGGCCAGCTCGCCGCTCTTGGCCAGGGCGGCCACGGTGTCGTCGGCCAGTTTCTTGAAGGCCGGATCGTCCTTGCGGATCATGATGGCGATGGGCTCGACGTTGAGCACCTCACCCACGATGCGGAAGTCGGCCGGGTTCTTGGCGGTGGCGATGTTGCCGGCCAGGATCTGGCCGTCCATCACGAAGGCGTCGGCGCGGCCCGATTCGAGCAGCAGGAAGCTGTCGGCGTGGTCCTTGCCGAACACTTCCTTGAAGTCCACGCCATTGGCGCGCTCGTGCTTGCGCAGCAGCTGCACCGAGGTGGTGCCGGTGGTGGTGGCGACGTTCTTGCCGTTGAGCTGGGCGATCGAGGTGATGCCGCTGCTGGTCTTGGTGGCGATGCGCACTTCCTCGACGTAGGTGGTCACGACAAAGGCCACGTCTTTCTGGCGCGCGGTGTTGTTGGTGGTGGAGCCGCACTCGATGTCGACGGTGCCGTTTTGCACCAGCGGGATGCGGTTTTGCGAGGTCACGGGCTGGTACTTGATGTCGAGGCGCTTGCCCACGGCTTTTTCCAGGTTGGCGATGATGCGCTGGCAGATTTCGACGTGGTAGCCGGCGTACTTGCCGTCGCCCAGGGTGTAGGACAGCGCGCCCGAGGAATCGCGCACGCCCATGG
>JACCDU010868585.1_pt1 | contig 13114 bp, 7 predicted proteins | sample 7446081 | NCBI WGS metagenome assembly JACCDU01 (sample SAMN15323447, study PRJNA562643) | freshwater metagenome | isolation source: river surface water | place: USA:Blue River Watershed | collected 2017-08-17 | reverse complement strand
GTTCAAGAACAAAGCGCCTGAGCCACTGCGGTGAACTCAGGCGCTTCGCATCTTGTGGAGCAATTACTTGCGCAGACCCAGCTTGGCGATCAGCGCGATGTAACGGTCAGCATCCTTGGACTTGAGGTAGTCCAGCAGCTTGCGACGACGGCTCACCATGCGCAGCAGGCCGCGACGACCGTGGTGGTCTTTGGCGTGTTGCTTGAAGTGGGGCGTCAGTTCGTTGATGCGGGCGGTCAGCAGGGCCACCTGCACTTCGGGGGAGCCAGTGTCGTTGGCGGCACGGGCGTTGTCTTTGACAACTTCGGCTTTTTTGGAAGCAGCGATCATGATTTTTCCTTGTTGCGCGGCCCTGACGGACCACGTTTGTTGACTTGCGCCAGCGACTGGAAGGGCTGCTGACGTGCGCTTTGCACCATGCAAAACCTGCGGATTATAACTTGAACGGTTCCCGGGTGGGTCTGGAAGGGGGTGGCCGGCACTCCTCATGCTGCGCCGGAGCGCAGAAATCGTCGCACCGGCCACCCCCTTCCAGACCCGCAAACGTTCCTGGGAACTTAATCGGGGTCAGATCCCGATTAATTTTTAAGCAACCAGTCCTTGAGCCGTTCGACGCCCTGCTCCAGCCGATCCAGGTCTTTGGAGGCGAAGCACCAGCGCAGCCAGCCGGCGGCTTCGAGCGCGAAAGCTTCGCCAGGGGCCAGGCCCAGACCGGCTTCGGCCACCAGGCGCTTGGCGGTCTGCACGCCGTCGGGGTGGCCGTCCAGCCGGAAAAAGGCGTACATGCCGCCCTTGGCCGGCGCCACCTGCACGCCGGGAATGGCCTGCAGCAAGGGCACCAGGGTGTCGCGGCAGGCTTGCATGTGCGCCACCACCCGCGGGGTGATGCTGGCCGTGTGCTGCAACGCGGCCAGCGCGGCGCGCTGCGTGAAGACCGAGGCACACGAGGTGTTGAACTCGATCAGCTTGCCCATGGGCTGCGTCATGGCCGGCGGCATGACCAGCCAGCCCATGCGCCAGCCGGTCATCAAAAAGCTCTTGGAAAAGCTGTGCACCACCACCAGCCGGTCGTCCGGCCCGGCAATGTCGAGGAAAGACGGCGCGCAGGCGTTGGGGCTGGGCTCGTAATACAGCCGCTCGTAAACCTCGTCGGCCAGGATCCAGGTGCCGGTCTGGCGGCAATGGGCCAGGATGGCTTCTTGCTCAGCGCGTGAAAGCGTCCAGCCCGTGGGGTTGTTGGGAGCGTTGAGCACCAACACGCGGGTGGCGGGGGTCACGGCGGTCTGCAGCGCCGCCAGGTCCAGCGACCATTGGCCATCCACCGGGCGCAGGCTCACGCACTTCAGGCGCGCGCCCATCACCTGGGGCTGGGCCGTCAGGTTGGGCCAGACCGGGGTCACGGCCACCACCTCGTCGCCCGCGTCGACCAGGGCCTGAAACGCCAGCATCAGGGCGTTCACCCCACCCGAGGTGATGGCGATGCGGTCCATGCCAATGTCCCCGTGCAAGCCGCTCATGTAGTCGGCCACAGCCTGGCGCAACTCGGGCAGGCCCAGGTTGTGGGCGTAGAAGGTCTCGCCGCGCTGCAGCGAGTCAATGGCCGCCTGGCGCACCACTTCGGGCGTGACTTCGTCGGACTCGCCGAACCAGAAGGCCAGCACATCGGCGCGGCCCATGCCCGCATTGGCCACCTCGCGGATGCGGGATTCTTCAAGGTCGAGGACGGTCTGGCGCAGGAAAGGGGTGGACGGGCTCATGCCGCGATCCTAACGAAGAACGGCCAGTGCAAGGCCTGCGCGTTTTGACTTTTGCCCATCGCCTGCCGATGATGGCCACACAAAAACGTCAGGGAGACCCGCCATGCGCCACGCCACACATAACGCCATTAATCGAGCCTGCACCGCTGTGCTTTTTGGGGCCTTCGCCCTGGGGCCGCTGCAGGCCCAGGAAGCCGCCTTTGTGCCCACCGCCACCAAAGTGCGCCAGGCCAAACGGTCCAAGCCACCGACCAACACTGGCTACGGCGAAACCCGCGCCGAACGTGACAAACGCCTGCAACGCGAATGCCGGGGCAAGCCCAATGCCGGCGCCTGCGAGGGCTACAGCAGTTAGCCCCACCACAGGCGCAGCCCGGTGGCGCGCACACTGGGGCGCTGCACGGCGGCCTCCAGCAGACCGGCTTCGGCCTCGACCAGCGTGAACTGTTCGCGCGAGCGGGTGATGCCGGTGTAGACCAGTTCGCGCGACAGCAGCTCGCCCCCGCCCGGCGGCAGCACCAGCACCGTGTGCTCGAACTCCGAACCCTGGCTCTTGTGCACCGTCATCACGAAGGCGGTCTCGACCTCGGCCAGCCGCATGACGCTGACCGAACGCAGCTGCTCGCCATCGAGGAACCAGGCCTTGAGCACCCCGCGCGGGTCGGGCAGCACCACGCCCACATCGCCGTTGAACACGCCCAGCTGCGCATCGTTGCGGGTGACCATGACGGGTCGCCCGGCAAACCACTCGCCCTCGGGCCGAAGCCCGCCCTGCCCTGCCAGGGCTTTTTGCACGGCCGCATTGAGCCCCTGCGCGCCCCAGTCGCCCTGGCGCACAGCGCACAGGATGCGAAAGCGGTCGAACGCCAGCAGCACACCACGCACCCAGGCGGCGTGCGCCTCTGTTCCCTCACCCTCTGGCCCCTGCTGCATGGCCGCCAGGTACCCGGCATACGAGGGCTTGCCCGAGCTGCCCAGCGCCAGCGCACACACGGCCTCGGCACCTGCAGGCTGCACAGCCCACAGCGGCAGCGGGCCTGGCCCGGCCTCGTGCGAGGCCAGCTCGGCGCGCGCCGCCGTTGCATCGCCCCGGTTAACCGCCAGCGCCAGCCGGCCGATCGGCCCGCCAAAACGCCGGCTCTCGCGCAGCATCACCGTCTGCTGGGCCAGCACCGGCGCGGGTTCGGGCTCGACAAGATAGGCCGCCGGCATCGTCTGCCCCGCCACGGCATGCGCCAAGCGGGCCGTGTCGGCACCGTATTGGCCCAGCGCCGCGTCGCGGCACAAATCCCCCAGCACCGCACCCGCCTCGACCGAGGCCAGTTGGTCCTTGTCGCCCAGCAGCACCAGCCGCGCCGTGGGCGGCAGGGCCTGCAGCAGGGCGTCCATCATTTCCAGGTGCACCATCGAGGCTTCGTCGACGATCAGCACATCCACATCGAGCGGGTGGGCCGCGTGGTGGCGGAACTGGCGCGTGTCGGGCCGTGCGCCCAGCAAGGCGTGCAGGGTGCGCGCCGGGCCCATGCGCTCGACCAGGGTGGTCAGATCGAAGCCCGCATCGGCCGGCACCGGCAATTCCAGCAGGGCCTTGTCGATGGACTGCTTGAGCCGCGCAGCGGCCTTGCCTGTTGGCGCGGCCAGCGCCACGCGCAACGGTCCTGGCGCGGTCTGGCCCAAATGCGGCTCGCCTGGCGCGGTCTGAGCCAAATGCCGCGCGCCTGGCGCGGCGTGGCCAGCACCTTCGTGCAGCGCCAGCAGCACCGCCAGCAAACGCGCGGCGGTGTAGGTCTTGCCCGTGCCCGGCCCGCCAGTGATGACCGACAGGCGGGCCCGCAGCGCCACCGCGCAGGCCAGCTTTTGCCAGTCCAGCGCCGCGTCGGGGCGGGGCGCAAAAAAGCGGTCCAGCCACAGGCGTGCGGCCGCTTCGTCGAGCACCACGCGCTCACCCGCGCGCTGCAGCAGCCCCTGCCCCACCCGCTGCTCGTAGCCCGCGTAGCGGCGCAGGTACAGCAGCGGCGCCTTGGGCGTGCCGCCCAGCACCAGCGGCTGACCCGCATCGGGCGCATCCATCTCGCGCAGGCAGGCCGCCTGCAACTGTTCACGCCAAACTGACACATCCGCCGGCAGCTGCGCCCAAAGGGCATTCAGGCCCATTGGCCCTTCGACCCAGGCCGCCGGCCAGCCGAGCACGGCCACGGGCGGTGCGCACAGGGCGGTCAAAGGCAGGCAGGTGTGGCCGCGCCCTTCCATCTGCGCCAGCACGGCGGCGGCCACCAGCAGCGCCGCCGGCGCCTGCGGGTCCAACCGGTGCAGCTGTTCGGCCAGGGCACTGTCGAGTCGGCGCAGCAGCCCCTGGTCGGCCCAGGCGTGCAGCCACTGCAGGGCCTGGCGCGCGTCCAGCGTCTGGGGGGGCAGCGCGTCCAGCCAGTCCATCTGGGCGGCGGGCACCAGCGGTGCGCGGGCGTGCTTGCGTGGGCTCATGCGGTCACTCCGCTCATCAGCATGGCGTCGAGCCCGTCCAGCAAGGCCGGCGCTGCGGGCAGCATGCAACAGCCGCCGGCCGGCCCGTCGATGCCGCGCAGGAACAGGTACACCGCGCCGCCCAGCTGCTGCGCCGGGTCATACGCCGTCCCCAGCCGGGCCCGCAGCAAGCGGTGCAGGGCCAGCATGTACAGCGCGGCCTGCACCTCGTAGCGGTGCTGGGCCATGGCACCTTGCAGCGCCTGCGGGGTGTAGGCGGCATCGTCCGCGCCCAGGTGGTTGGATTTGTAGTCGAGCACCCAATAGCGCCCTTCGTGTTCGAACACCAGATCGGCAAAACCCATCAGCATGCCGTGCAGTTGCGCGTCGGGCAGCTGGGGCCGCGCCACGCCGGGCAGCAGGTGCTGGCGACACAGGGCGTCCACCGCCTGGGCATGCAAACGGCCGGCGGGCAACCAAAACTCCATTTCGGGCAACACAGCGCCCAGCGCATTCAGGGGGGCCTGCGGCCCTGGCAAAGGCTGCGCCACCACACGGGCCAGCCAGTGCACCACGTCCTGCGCCTGCGCGGCATAACCCGCGCGCTCGCAGCGCCGCACCAGGCGCTCGGCCAAGGTGCCCGTGGGCTGCAAGGCAAAGCCTTCGGCGGCCAGCCATTCGAGCTGGTCGTGCAGGAAATTGCCCGCCGAAGGCCCTTTGGCAAAACCGTGCCAAGGCGAACGGCTGGCGGCCACCGGCCAGGGCGCGCCAGCGCCCGCCTCGTCCGGGGTCGGCTCGTCGTCGGCTGGGCGCGGCACAGCCGCGTGCAACCAGGGCTGCGAGGACAGGTCGCGCGCCAGCCGCGAAAAGCTGGCAATGGTCCAGCTTTTGTCGATGCGGGCGGTGCAGACCTCGGCCTCGCGCAGCGCGGACAAGGCTTGGGCACGCACCAAATGGCTCATGCCGGCGCCCTCAGGTGCCGCCAGTAAGCGCACCGCCAGCGCAGTGCCTTGTTCATCGCAACTCAATTGCTCAAGCAAGGGCCGCCATTCGTGCCCATCACGCGCCTCGCCACCGCCCAGCAGGTGACCGGGTGCGCTGCCGTGGTTGACACAGGCCGGGCTGTTGCCCACCTTGATGGCGGCCCAGCCCACCCACAGCGCGTGGCGCGGGCGGGTCAGCGCCACGTACCACAGGCGCAGGTCTTCGCGCAGGCGGTCGGCGTCGGCCAGCGCCACATCGTCGGCACCAAACTGCAACTTGCGCTGGCGCGTGCCGTCGGCGTCGGTCAGGCTCAGCAGCACCGCGTTCTTGCCATTCACGCGCCGGTGGCTGTGGGCAAAGGGCACGCATACCACCGGGTACTCCAGGCCTTTGCTCTTGTGGATGGTCACCACCTTGACCAGGTCTTCGTCGCTTTCCAGACGCACCACTTGTTCGTCGCTGTCGCTGTGGTCTTCCTGCATTTGCTGGTCCAGCCAGCGGATCAGGGCCTGCTCGCCGTCGAGGCGCATGCTGGCCGACTGCAACAACTCCGCCAGGTGCAGCACATTGGTCAACCGGCGCTCACCTTGGGCCTGCGCGCGCCAGCGCGCCGCCAGGCCCAGCAGGTGCAGCGATTGGCGCAGCATGGCCAGCACGCCCTGCTGGCGCCAGACCTGGCGCAACTCGCGCAACTGCGCCGCGCAGGCATCCAGCGCATCGCCCTGCAAGGCCATGTCGTGCAGGGCTTGCAAAGTCAGTCCCACGGTGGCGGTGGCCATGGCAGCACGCACCGCACGCATGTCCTGCGGCTCGGCCACAGCACGCAGCCACAGCAGCAGATCGCGCGCTTCGTCGCTGGCAAACACCGAATCGCGGTCCGACAAATACACCGAGGCCACGCCCCGGGCGCGCAAGGCCTGACGCACCGCGTCGGCCTCTTTGCCGGTGCGCACCAGCACCGCAATGTCTTTGGGTTTGAGCGGGGCGTCCAAGCGATCGGCCTGCACGAAACGCACGGCCGGGTCGTTCAACCAGGCCACGATCTGCTCGGCGCACAAGGCCGACAGGTGGGCCAGCGCATCGCGCACGCTGCGCACCGTGCTGTCATGCACCAGGGTCATGGCGGGCAGCGGCTGCGCACCGTCCATCAAAGTTTCGCTGCGGCCGTGCGCGCGCACCGGCTCAAACGGCAGCGGGTTGTCGCCGTCGGGGCGGGCATAGCCAAAGGCACCACCGGCCGACACATGCCGTTCGCCCAGCACAAACCAGCGGTTGACCACATCGACCAGCGCCTGGGTGGAGCGGCGGTTGGTGTCCAGCACATGGTGGCGCCCTTCGGTGGCGCGGCGCGCCTGCAGGTAGCTCAGGATGTCGGCCCCGCGAAAACCGTAGATCGACTGCTTGGGGTCGCCGATCAGGAGCAGGGCCGAATCGGGCAGGTTGTCCGCCGTGCGGTAGATGCGGTCGAACAGGCGAAACTGCAGCGGCGAGGTGTCCTGGAACTCGTCGACCATGGCCACCGGAAACTGCGCACGCAAACGCTCGGCCAGTGCCGCACCGGCGTCGGCTCGGTGCAAGGCCGCATCGAGGCGTTGCAGCATGTCGGCAAAACCAAATTGCGCGCTGCGCTGTTTGAGCCAGGCCATGCGCTGGGCCACACGGGCACAGGCATGCAGGCGCAGCGCCACACGCGGCTCGGGCAAGGCCTGCAAGGCCGCCTGCAAATCGGCAAAGGCCTGGCATTGCGGCGGCAGCTCGGCGGCCGGCGCATCGGCAGCGCGGCATTCGGCCATGCCCGCAGGAGTGAAGCGCCGCCAGGCGGTGTCACCCATGGCTTTTTTCAGCTCCTTGAGCCCGCCCTCGCCCAGGGCCCAGTCCTTGAGGGCTTGCAACCACTTGCTGTAGTGGGCACGGCTCAGGCTGCGCTTGTTCCAGCCCGAGTCCTTGGCGGCCAGCGTGTCGTCCAGCCAGTCGCGCAAGGCGTCGGCCTGGGCGTCCCAACCGCGCTTGAGCACGGCCAGCGCCTGGCGCTGGGCTTGGCGGGCGTGGTGCAAGACCTCGGCCAAAGAGGCCGAAGATGCGGTTTGAGCGGGCAAGGGCAGGTCTGCCGCCAGCAGGGAGCGCAGCTCCTGCTCCAGCGCTTGCACATCAGGCCAGACCGCCAGCACCTCGCCCACGAGATCGGGCGGCAGAGGGTACAGTGCCTCGCGCCAGTAGTCCTGCACGGCCTCCAGGCGCAAGGCGGCCTCGTCGGCCACCAGGCTTTCTTCGAACAAGTTGCCGCTGTCAAACGCGTGTTCGCGCAGCATGCGCTGGCACCAGGCGTCGATGGTGTAGATGGCCGCGTCGTCCATGGCTTGCGCAGCCAGCGCCAGCCGGTAACCCGCCTGCGCACGCGCCTGCCCCGGAGGGTAGGCCTGCAGCAATTCGCTCAGGAACGGGTCACGGGTGGGTGGGGCTTCGGGGCCTTGGCGAAAGACCTGGGCCGCCTCGGTCAGTCGCGCACGGATGCGGTCCGACAGTTCGCGCGTGGCGGCGCGGGTGAAAGTCATGACCAGGATGTCGGGCGGCATCAGCGCACGCACGGGCGCGGCCTGCGGCCCGCCATGGCCCAGCACCAGGCGCACGTACAGCGCCGCAAGGGTCCAGGTTTTCCCCGTACCGGCACTGGCCTCGATCAAGCGGCTGCCACGCAGCGGAAAAGACAGGGGCTCCAGCACCTGGGTCATGGCTGTTCTCCGCAGGGCCGCCCCAAGGAGAACAGGGCCCCCTTGGGGGGCAGAGAGTACACGCAGTGACGAACGTGGGGGCTCATATTTCCTCGTTGTCTTCGTCGGCAGCTGCGCCCTGCACCGGCTCGGTTCGCAAGACCTGGCACCAGGCCAGCAGCGGCCCATACACCTGTTCGGCCAGGCGCTCGAAGTGCCCTCCTGCCAGCAAGGCGTCCAGATCGGGGTAGACGCGCTGCATGGCCGGGTCCTTGCGGGCTTCGCCCGGCTGGTCGTAGCCATTGCCTTCGTAAAGGTCGGCCAGCGCGTGGCGCAACGCCGGGTCCTGCGCCTTGCCGCGCAACTGGGCGGGCACCCAGCGCAGCGCCAGGGCCGGTGGCAAGGGCAGCGGCCAGCGCATGCCTTCGGCCCACACATCCAGCAAGGTGTCCAGCTGGGCGCAGGCCGCCTCTTGCGCCAGCGGCGCACTGTGCAGCAGCGCGTTGCGCCCCACCACCACCGCGTGCAGCGCATGGCCTGAAGCGGCTGCGGCCAGCTGCGTCAGCCAGACGCCGATGAGTTTCTCGGGCAAGGGCGTGATCTTGCCCGCCGGGCTGAGTCGTGCCACCTTGGACGCCCGCAGCACGATGCAGGCCGTTTGCACCACGGGCTCCCCCGTGGCCGGGTCTTGCGTGCGCAAGCGCAAACCTGAGAGGCTGTCTTGCAGCAGCACCGCCGCATGGGCACGGGCCAGGTCCAGCCGAGGCGCCGCCTGGGGCCAGACTTGGCGCTGCGCCAGGCCACAGGCCAGCAGGGGCTGCAATTCGTCCGTCAAGCGGCGCGCTTCGTAAGTTCCCACTGCCGCCAGCGGCAAGGCACCAGCGCGGCGCAGCCCCTGCACCGCCGCCGCCAGGTGCGCTGGCAATTGTTCGGGAGCCAACTCTTCGGGCAGGCGCTGCAGCTGCTCGTCCATCAGGGCGTACAGGTCCAGCCCATTCAAGCCAAACAGCTCTTCGTCGGGCAGGTCGGCGTGTTCGTCCTGCAGGTTGACCAGCAGGCGCTGGCGAAAGAACGCGGCCACCGGTCGGCGCAAAAAACCGTGCAGTTGCGCCACCGTGAGCTGTGGCAGGCCTTGTGCAGCGTCCAGCGCGGGCAAGGCCTGTGTGCTGGGATGCGGGTCAGGCGCCTGTGCCGCAGTCTGTTGCGCGGCTCGCCACTCGTGGGCGTAGGTGTGCAGCGGGCTGTGCGGGTCGAAATACGCACGGCTGAACGGTTGCAAGGGGTGCGCCGTGGTCAGGCCCGCAGCGGTGCCCGCGCCCCACAGGGCGTCCATCTCGTCGCGCAACTGCGACACCAGCACCGACGGCGGTTGTTCGCTGTTGTCGCGCACGCTGTGCCCGCTCCAGCTCACATACAAAACCTGGCGCGCCGACAACAAGGCTTCCAGCATGAGCTGGCGGTCGTCGTCGCGCCGCGAACGGTCACCGGGCCGCGCCATGCCGGGCAGGCCCATCAGGTCGAAATCGGCACGCGGGCTGCGGCGCGGGTAGTCGCCGTCGTTCATGCCCAGCAGGCAAACCGCCTGGAACGGGATCGCGCGCATGGGCATGAGCGTGCAAAACGTCACACCGCCGGCCCGAAAACGCTGCGCCAGCTGCGGCGTACGCAGCGCCTCCAGCCAGGCCGAGCGGGCCACCGCCAGAGGCACGCTCTGCGCAAACCCTGCCGCATCGCTGGCCTGAACCCAGTCGGCCAGCGCCTGTTCCAGCGCGGCCAGGGCGTTGCGGTCGTTGTCGTCTTGCGGTTTGAACAAGGCCGACAGCAGGGCCCGGCCCCGCTCGGCCCACTGTGCGGGCGTGGCGTCCTGGCCGCTGGTCTGCCACCAGTCGATCAAGGCTTGCAGCAGGTGCGCCAGTGCGCCGGCCAGCTCGGCATCGAGCCCGCCCACTTCGGCGTAGGGCGCTGCACCCGGCGCCTGCACCGGCATGGGGTCGGTCCCGCAGGCATAGCCCATGAGCATGCGCTGCAGGCCAAACAGGGCCGAGTTGTCTTCGCCGCAACTGGCCAGGCCCAGGCCGCTGCGGTGCTCGGCCGACAAGCCCCAGCGGATGCCCGAGCCGGCCATCCAGCGCATGAGGGTGGGCAAGCCTTCGGACGCGATACCAAAGCGCGCGGCCAGGGCCGGCACTTCCAGCAGTTCCACCAGTTCGCTCAGGCGCGCGCGCTGCTGCGGCAGGGCCAGCAGCCACTGCACCGCATGGACCAGCGGACTCACCGCCTGCGCGCCCAGATCGGCGATGTCGAAGGGGATGAAGCGCGCATCGCCACGCTTGTACTGTCCAAACACGGCGCGGATCTGCGGGGCCATGGCCTCGATGTCGGGCACCATGACCACCACCTCTCGGGGCGAGATGGCCTGCCCGCCAGGCGGGGCATGGAACCACGCCAGCAACTGGTCGTGCAGCACCTCGAGTTCGCGCACCGGGCTGTGGGCCACGCGAAACGCCACCGAGGCGTCGTGGGGCGCCAGCGGCAGCGCCGGCTCGTGCGTGGGCGTCAGGTCACGGATGCGGTGCTGCAACTGCACCAGTGCGCGTGTGGCGTCCAAGCCTGGCGGGTCGTCAAAAAAGTCGAGCCGCGGCAGCTGTGTGAGTTGCTCTGCGGCCTGCACATCGTCGAACGCGTCGAGTTGGCGGATGAAGTCGCGGCCCTGGCGCCCCCAGGCGACCAGCAAGGCCGGCGCATGCAGGTGCATCTGGTCCAGCGGCAAGTCGGACAGCGGCTCGGCCCGGTCCGCATGGCGGCGGCGCCCGGCCTGCAGCCACTCGCGCCCGTCCATGATGTCGCCCCAGTGGTACTGGCAGGGGTTGGGCACCGCCAGCATCACCTGGCTGTGGGCGGCGAGCGCGGCCAGCGTGTCCAGCAATTGGCTGGGCATGTGGCTCATGCCAAAGACCGACACACGGCGCGCCACCGGGCTGGCCAGTGGCTGGCCGGAGCGCAGATGGGCGAGCACCCGCGCGTGCAAGGCCGGGCGGGTGGCGGCGCGTTCGGCATCGCTGAGCGTGGCCAGCACGCGTCGCCACAGTTCAGCCTGCCAGCGTTGTTCGTCGGCCAGGCCCCGCTCGCCGGAGACCTGGCGCAGCACATCGCGGCCTGCTGCCCAGTCTTGCAGCCAATCGGGTCGGTAGATCTGGTATTGGTCGTACAGGTCGGCCAGGCGGCTGGCCAATTGCAGCAGGCGGTCGGGGTCGTCACCGCGCAAAAAACCGGCCACGGGCTGGAACACCGGCTCGCCCACACAGTGGGGCAACAGCGCCATCAAGCGCCAGGTCATGGGCAACTTGTCGAGCGGCGAATCGGGCGGCACGTTCTGCGCCCCCAGCACCTGGCGGTAAGTGCGCCACAAAAAGCGCGAGGGCAACTCCACCCGCGCCGCAGCGCACACCCCGGCACGCTCGGCCAGGGCCATCTTGAACCACTCGGCCATGCCGTTGCTCTGCACCAGCACCACTTCGGACTCCAGCGGCCCCAGCGGGTGGTCGCGCAACCACCCCGTGAGGATGTCGGCCAGCACCTCGGCACGGTGGCTGTGCAGGGCGATGAAGCCGGGCGGGATGGCAGGAGGGGTCATGCAGGACAACAGGCCGGTGGCCTTCTGGACAAGGCGTCAAGAATAGCCGCAATCGCCCGGCGCCCTGGCCCCAGTTTGCCTATTTTTTGAGCACATCGCGCCAACCCAGGCGGGATGCGGCCCTTGGCAGTTGTTCATGGACTTATCCACACCTTTGGGCACGGCCTGTGGGGGCAAATCGGTCGGCCCGCTCAGCCCGGCGTGCGCGCGCCCCACCCTGCCCCCACCTCTCTCAGCGCCAGCGCCAGCCGTTCGGCGGTCGGCCCCAAGAGCCGCGCCTGCAAGCCGATCAGACCCAGCGGCGGCAATTCCATCGGCAAGGCCACCGGCAGCACACGCGCCAGGCCTTGCGCCTGCAGCTTGCGCCCCACGTTGTCGGCCACGAAGCCGATGGCCCCCAATTCGGTCACATGGCTGAGCGTGACCAGGAACGAGGCGCTTTCCACGCAGTCGGTGGGCGGGTTGAGCCGGTTCTTGTAGAACAGCTGGTGCAGCTTGGTGCGCGAGGTCGCCCAGGGCGGTGGCATGACCCAGCGTTCTTGCTGCAGCCGGGCCCAGCTCACCCGCTTGGCCTGGCTGAGCGGATGCTCTGGCGCACAGATCAGGCACATGGTTTCATGGCACAGCGCCTCGGTGTGCAGGTCGGGGGCAGCGTAGCCGGGTTCAAGCCGGCCCACGATCAGGTCCAGCTCGCCCATGCGCAGCCGGGGCAGCAGGCGGGTCAAATCGCCCTCTTCCACCAGCACGGTGGCGGCCGGCAGGGCCTGCTTGAAGCGGGCCATGGCCTGCACCAGCAACACCGGCGTGGCCACCACCATGGCACCCACGCTGACACGCCCGGCCGAGCCGTCCTGCGCGCTTTGCAAGGCGTCACGGGTTTTTTCATATTCGGCGATCACATGGCGGGCAAACCGGATCACCGTCTCCCCGGTGGGTGTGGGTTCGGTGCCCCGGGTCGAACGCAGGAACAGCACCGTGTCGAACATGTTCTCGATCTCGCCCAGCATCTTGGACACGGCGGGCTGGGTCACCGAAAGGAATTCGGCGGTTTTGCCCAGATGCCGGAACTGGTCGAGCGCGATCAGCAGTTGCAGGTGCTTGAGCTTGAGGTTGGAGCGCAGGACCCGGTCAATGGTGGTGGTCATTCATAACTCTTTAGGCATGAACGGTTGATCTTATTTCATGCTTGCTTTATGGAAAAGGGCGACAAAATGACCGCCCAAAAGGGCGCCATCCGCCCACCACAACCAGGAGACAAACCTTGAAACTCACCCGCCGTCAATTCCACCTGAACCTCATGGGCGGCGCCCTTGCCGCCACAGGCCTGTCGGGCACCGCGCAGGCCGCGGCCTACCCCGACAAGCCCTTGACCTTCATCTGCCCCTGGCCGGCCGGCGGCACTGCCGACCAAACCATGCGCGCGCTGTGCAGCGCCGCCGCCCGGGAATTGGGCCAGGCCATCGCCGTCGAAAACAAGGTCGGCGCCTCGGGCATGATCGGCCTCAAGGCCCTGGCCTCGGCCAAGCCCGACGGCTACACCATCGGCCAGATCCCGATTTCGGTGACCCGCT
>JACCDU010988338.1_pt1 | contig 13118 bp, 11 predicted proteins | sample 7446081 | NCBI WGS metagenome assembly JACCDU01 (sample SAMN15323447, study PRJNA562643) | freshwater metagenome | isolation source: river surface water | place: USA:Blue River Watershed | collected 2017-08-17 | reverse complement strand
TTTGCGATAGTTTGAAACTTCAATGACATGGTTGTTTCGGATTTTTGATTGGTTAAGACAACATCAAGCTGATATCGAGAGAGCTTACCCATTAGTTCATCTTGATTGCCAGATTCAATAACGAGTTCTACTTCATTTTTACTAATTAATGGACGAATAAAGTTTTCGGCGAAGTTTCTTGAAAGCGAAGAAACAATACCAATTCGAAAAATAGATCGAGTTTGAGCTTTATGGTCAATCAGCGCATCACAAAGCTCAAGCCCCAAAGCAAAAATCTTATCAGCATAGGCCAGTGTTAATGACCCTGCTTCTGTAAGTTGCAGACTTCTTCCTTTGCGCTCAAAAAGCTCAGTTTTTAGCTGACTCTCTAATTTTTTTAATTGCGTTGATAGGGCAGAATCAGACAGATGGAGTTGCTCAGCCGCTCGGCCTAAGTTGCCCTGTTTGGCAATAATCCAAAAATAGTAGAGATGATTGTAATTAAGTTTATACATTAATAGTTCTATTTTATAGAATAATTAATATTATAGTTTAATTTAATAGAATAACAAAATTCAAATAAATTATATGAATAGTCTTTAAAAAGGGAGGGTATACGTATAAATTTTTAGAATTATGTTCTAAAGATTTAAATGAAGAAAAAATAAAATCTGCAATTAATTCAATTATAGATTCAGATATTTAAATTAATATTCAACTATCAAAATTTTTGACTCTTTAAATTCAATCCTTAAATATCTTTTCAAAGAATCATAGTCACGATTTTGGGTATTGCCTCATGAATGGTATTCATTTTAATTTGAATGAAGAGCTTATGAGAATTCACAGCGAAATAGATAATTAGGTCAATAAAGTGATCTCTATTTATTTTATAATAACTCGATGAATTTACACTTTTTAGATAGCATAGAAACACTTGCATATCGCCTAGGAACTTCCATGCCTACATTATTTAAGATCACTGCCATTATTGTGATCGCTCTTATTTTAACTAATCTAGTTCGTCGCACTATTAATTTATTTAGTTTCGAAATCGCCAAAAAGTCTTCAGGACGAGATGCAGAAACAAGGGTAAATACTCTAGGTCGAGTGTTTAGATATATGGCATCCGCTACTATTTACTTAATTGCCTTTATGCTGATCTTGAGTGAATTGAAGATTAATATTGCTCCAATTTTAGGTGCTGCCGGCATTGTTGGTGTGGCGATTGGATTTGGAGCACAATCCTTAGTTAAAGATTATGTGGGTGGTTTATTTATTCTGATCGAGGATCAAATAAGACAGGGTGATGCTGTCAAAATTGAAGGATATGAGGGTACAGTTGAGGAAATTACACTTCGTTATGTGAGGCTTAGAGATTACGACGGCTTTGTCCATTACGTTCCTAATGGACAAATTCGTATTGTTACTAATATGGGGCGTGATTTTTCTTATGCAACATTTGATATTACTTTAGGTTATGAGGTTAACCTTGATAAAGCGATCACACTTATGCAAGAAGTAAGTCAAAAACTAAGAAAATCTCTCACCTATAAAAATAAAGTATTATCTGATATTGAAATTTCAGGTATAGATCGTCTTAATGAATCTAATCTTATAATTAAAGCAAGAATTAAGACAAAAGCTATGGAACATGCAAATATTAAACGTGAATATTTACGCTTAATAAAGCTGGCATTTCAAAAGGCAAAAATTAAACCACCTTATATGCAAGTTGTTGTCCATCAATCAAAATAGCTAGCGTTCTAAAATTACAAGTTTCTAATTATATTTTACGAATAGCTTGCCATTAAGAAGATACTTCAGCTGATCTAAGTATTTAAGCCATTTGATGAAATAATAAGCTCTAAATAAAGTAGGTCTATGTAATTATTCTTAAAATTTATATTTTCTTTCACTTATACATTTAATTAAAAACCCAATAACGTTAATTCTGCATAGAAAAATTCTGACTCAGAGCTACGATTAGATGCTCCAGTGATTTGTCTTGATGTCGAAGTTACAAAATCTCCTCCCCAAAAATAGGCATATCCTAGGTTAAGAGAAGCGTATTGATTAAAAGGAAAGCGCACTCTTAAATCATACTCTTTACCTAAATCTCTACCACTTCCTCCTGTTCGGTCTTCTAACCTCCCACCAGCATTCCATTGATCGGTAGCACTATCTAGACGATACCAACTAAATCCAGTATCCACCTTGACGTTATCTAAAAAACTAATTTTAGGATCAAATTCAAGACGGACTTTATTAGTTCGAATATTTTCCATCTGGATATAGTCGTCGTTTGACCAAGGGCGAGCAAAACCAAAAAGCCTTTCAAAGCGTTCCATTGGGGTTGTATCACTACTTGCAAGCCCAGTTCTTTGATCGCCAGTAGCTACCCCATAAAAAGTGCTCACACGGGGTTTCCAAGGATGTTTAATGTTGTAACCTATTTCAAAATTATATGCATGAGCATCATGATCGACCCTGGTGTAATTACTTGTACTAAGTTCGCGTTGAACCCTACCCCACTGTTTATTATAGGATCCATCAAAGTCAAATGGAGTTGCAGGGATCACACCATAAGCGCGAAGTACCCCTGTATGAATTTCTCTATCTACTCTATTAGCAGTAGATTGTGGTAAACCAGTTGTAGCATTCAAAGTGACTTTATTCCCATCTTGTTTCAACAAGAAATAACTTGGCTCGAAAGTCACTACATCTGACCAACCACGGTAATTTAAAATAGCCCCATAAAAATCTTGAGATCTATCTGTTTGATCATTACCATCGGCAACTCTCTGGACTGGATTGACTGCATGAAGCTCAAGTTGCCAATCATTTTTCTTATCCCCAATATTGGCTCTGAAGCCATAAAAATTATTAGTCGTATTTCGCCATTCATTTCGTGCAATCAAACGGCGATCGCCTGCCTCCCAAGCATGGCGACCAGCTCTTATCCAAATAGGCCTATCGTTCCCTAATGGATCTTTACCTAAAAAAGTTTCTTTGAAATTGAGTTCAAGATAAGCCTGTAAAATATGTAAATCATTTGTATCTCGGGTTTCGGCTTCATGAATATACCCTCCACGATTTTGACGAGAATCTTGAATTTCTAATGCAAATCTAAACGGATCTAAAATATTTTTAATGCCTATGTAAGCACGCGTTCTTAAAAGTATAGGCTCGTCTAAAGTCTGACTTCCTCGCTTATCCTCTGTTTGATCGCGTCGTCTAAAGTCATTATCTCGATATTCATAGCGAAAGCGTTGCTCTAAACCTAAGTCCAGCCAATTGGTGTCGAGAAAACTATCAAAATCTTTTAGCCATGTTTTATTGGCCTGTTTTACGTATCGTGGTGGATCCGTTTCTTTACCTGTCCCGTAACTTTTTCTTTCAAGGTAGTAGCCATTTTTCTCTCTCTCTGCAACGCGAGCCTCGGCCGCAATTTCTGCTAAACGAGCTTTAATTTTTTTCTCTTCCGAAATGACTTCTGTTTCTTTATTCACGGGTAAGTCTTCGGCATGAACGTAGGAGTTGCCAAAATTTAAAATAAGACCAGCCACTATAAGATGACTAGCTAAGAATTTATTTTTTAGTTTAATAAGATTCATGTTTATTGCCTTTAGTTAAATAATTGGCGATCACTATATAAATTTGAAATAGTGATGTGAACTATTTAATTTTTATAACGTTATATGAAAAATTGAATTAATAAAGTTACAAGGCACTTTAAATCATTTCTCGTTTTTCAATTTAGTTTAATTAAGCCTCATCAATAATAATTTAATAGGATTAAACTCATCCGCGCTTAGAGTATGAGCAATTTTTCAGTAACTGTTTACCTATGACTTTATAATTTTGCTGACTCATATTTTGATTTTTTTTGCTCATACTAAAGAAGTTGCGAAATATAGCAGTTTTAACAAATAATATTTAATACTTATTTCTTATAAGTAAATAACTAAAAAATTGACATTCATGATTATCAAATGCCAAGGGTATTAGTGAAAGTTGTTGACTTGAAGGTGACCTAAGAGCCAGTGTTTTGGCCTAAATTTAAAGATAAAAAGGGGCGTAAGCCCCTTTTTATCTTTAAATCATTTCGAACTATTAATTACAAGTGCGCTGTATCTTTGTAAAACTCTACTTTTCCGGAAGATAAATCATACATGCCGCCAATCAAACCTACTTCATGTTCAGCAATCATACTTTGCAAAATTTCGCTATCACGTAAGATAGAATTCATTTGCATTTCAACATTAAGCTTAGCAACCTTAGAGACAAAATCTTTATTTTCAGAATTTCGTTGGTCGGATTCCGACTTCTCAAGATCAAGAGCAGGGGTAATCATGTTAATGACGTGACTAATATTGCCCTCTACAAAATGATCACAGGCAGCTTTAACAGCACCACAAGAACTATGACCAAGCACGACAATAATTTTACTACCTAAATATTTGGCACTAAACTCTAAACTACCAATAGCTTTGTCAGAAGCAATATTGCCTGCTAAACGAACGCTAAAAATATCTCCAAGCGCTTGATCAAATAGCATTTCCACAGGGGCTCTAGAATCACTACAACTCAACACGGCTGCAAATGGATGCTGTTTATCCTTTGTTAAATGAACTAATTGCTGCAAATCTTTATTCGAGGCAATATTTCCAATAAACCGTTGATTGCCCTCAATGAGGATATCTAAAGCCTCTTTTGGCGTCATTTTGTCTCGATTAAGTAATGGATGCTTATACATAATTTATCCTGATAATTAAATACCTACTGTTTCCACTTCAATTTTCTTAAAACCTGCATGTAATTTAAAGTCAGAAATGACTTCAAGCACATCTCGATCTATAAATGTTGAGTCACTTCCATCAATAATCACTTTGCAATTTTCCGGCATTTTTTCTAATAGCGTAATAATGCTAGCTTTATTAAAAAACGAAACCTGTTGCGCTAGTTTGATATGGTGAATTGACTTACCCCCTTTTGCCTCGCTTAATTGTTCATTCATAAAGTGAGAATTTTTATAGCTGTGGTAAAGCGTAAATGCAAGACTAATGACGACGCCAATCATAATTCCTGTTAAGAGGTCTGAGAGCAGAATGGCAATAACAGTCACAATAAATGGTAAAAATTGTTCATAACCTTGTTTGAAAGATTTCACAAACAATTCCACCTTGGCTAATTTGTAACCAACCATGATCAAGATGGTAGCCAAGCTTGCCAGTGGGATCATGTTTAAATAGTTTGCAATCGTAATTACACTAACGAGTAAAAATAAACCATGTAAGATAGCTGATAGTTTAGAATGTGCACCAAATGTGATGTTGGCGGAACTTCTAACAATGACTTGCGTGATAGGCAAACCTCCAAGAAAGCCAGAAATCATATTACCTAAGCCTTGTGCCTTCAATTCACGATTGGTCGGCGTCACACGCTTGTATGGGTCAAGTTTATCTGTAGCTTCAACACAAAGAAGCGTTTCAACACTCGCAATAATTGCCATGACAATCCCAATTTTATAAACATCTGGATTACTTAGGACTGAAAAATCAGGGAAATAAAAGTTTTGAATGAACTGAGATAAGTTATTGCTGACTGGAAGTCGAACTAAATGTTCCGCATCAAGCGCAAAAGGTAGAGTATTTGTTTTGAATAAATTAAAAAATAAAATACCTAAACCAACTACAACCATTGGACCTTGCAAAATTTGGAAAACTCTACTTTTTTTGGTTAGATAAACATCCCATAAAATAAGAATCGCCATTGAAATTCCTGCGATCAATAAAGCTCCTGGAGTTAACTTTTCGTAAACAGATAAGATGATTTGCCATACGTTATCATGAATGACTGAAGGCAGTGTTTCATCTCCTTCAAAAGTGGCGTCATATCCAACTGCATGAGGAATTTGCTTCATTATGATAATTAAGCCTATGCCAGCCAGCATGCCTTTAATCACTGAGGATGGAAAAAAATAGGCGATAAAACCCGCTTTGGCAAAACCGAGTATCATTTGCACAACACCTGCAATAATCACTGCAACTAAGAATGCCTCCCAACTACCTCCTAATGTTTGCAATGCAGAAAATACTACCACAGCTAAGCCTGCCGCCGGACCGCTCACACCTAATGCTGATCCACTTGCGTAACCAACAACAATGCCTCCAATAATACCTGCAATAATACCGGAGAAGAGTGGTGCACCTGATGCTAGGGCAATACCCAAACATAATGGCAACGCGACAAAAAATACAATAATGCTTGCTGGTATATCCTGCTTGAGGTTTTTAAACATTGTTTTACTCCATAAAAAGAATACTTTAATCCAGTCTGATAAAACTTTGCTAAAACAACCATTAAATAATTTATGTCAGATTCTTCTTAGTGATGCACTCGTTCATTAATACTTACAGATGACTTCTATCAATATTTCATCGACAAGGCATCTATTCTTATGATTATTTAATACTATTTAAGTTGTTTTAAGTTTGCGCACATCTTAAAGTTGTTTGAAAATATATTAATATGCTATGTGGCACATATTAAAATAGACTATATGACATATATTACAGTTTAATGACATGGCTTCATTAATTAATTTTACAAATGAATTTAGACAGTTTTTATCACTTGCGCATCAAGCTTTTTCACTTTTAGACAGCATATTGAAAATCATTGTTTCAATCTTTAAAACTTTTAGCACTTAGCTTCATAATTTCAAATAACTTTATTAAATGACATTTAAACCTCAGAAGAACATGTCACATTTTCTTCACATATCATCCTTTATAATTTTATTATGAAACACTACAACATATTATTTCTCTGCACCGGCAATTCTGCCCGCAGTATTTTGGCTGAAGCACTTGCGACCACTTTGAGTGGCGGCAAATTTATTGGCTATTCAGCGGGCTCTCATCCACTAGGTCGAGTCAATCCCTTTGCTTTAGACCTAGCAATAGAAATGGGATACCCAAAAGAAAAACTACGATCTAAGAATTGGGATGAGTTTAGTTTGCCCGATTCACCCAAAATGGATTTTATTATTACGGTATGTGATCACGCCGCAAATGAAACTTGTCCTATTTGGCTTGGTAATCCATCAACAGCTCATTGGGGATTTCCTGATCCTGCGAGCGTAACAGGAACTGATGCTATTAAACGTGAAGCATTTGAAAAAACATTGTTAGGATTAAAAAAAAATATTGAAGCATTAATTCAATTACCTTTCGATCAGCTTGATGCAGCAACCTTAAAGAAGGCTATTCAAGACATTCATGCCAAATAAAAAATATCTAACAGAATTCTTTGGCACCGCAGCATTATTATCTGTCATCACAGGATCAGGGTTTATGGGACAAGAACTAGCTGCTGGCAATGATGCAGTGACACTCCTTGGCAATAGCATTGCTACAGGTGCTGCTCTTTATGTATTGATAACAATTTTAGGTCCAATCTCAGGGGCACACTTTAATCCATTAGTCAGTGTAATGGCTTATGGACAAAAACAATTAAAACAAAAAGATTTATTACCTTATATTGTTTCACAAATCACAGGCGCAATTTCAGGTATTTGGATGACACATTTCATGTTTAATCTTCCTATTTTTCAAGCATCAACAAAGATAAGAACTGGATTAGGTATTTGGTTCAGTGAACTGATTGCCACACTAATTTTACTTACAGTAATATATATAGGATTGAAATATGCTAAGAAACAAATCGCGATGATTGTAGCTCTTACAGTGACAGCAGGTTATTGGTTTACTTCATCTACTTTTTTTTGTAATCCTGCAGTGACTTTTGCCCGAAGTTTAACAAACACATTTGTAGGAGTTGCCCCACAAAATATTTTAGGATTTGTTATTCCCCAAGTCATTGCACTCATTTTTATACTTCAAATCATTAAAAAATAGTTTAAGTAATTACTTTTAGATGCAAAATTGATTTGTATAGAAATTAGTTAATGAATATTATTTTTTGACTGAACATTCTAATACACCTACAACTTCTTCACCTAGATATACCAGCATTGCCCCATTTTCTCTATTAAAAGTGTAAGCGTATTTATCATTCCAAAAACGCATATTTTTCTCATCAATAGTGACTTTGGTTTGGGGAATTTTATTGACTATAACAATTTGCTTTACATCATCATATTGAACCGACAAAGCGCCGCCATCAATTGCATTACAAAAACTAGTTTGCATTTCAGCATATAGACTAAATGTAATAAGAAGTGAACAAAGTAAAGTTAAAAATTTCATTTCTTATCTTTCATGATGCTAAATCGGTGCTTTTATTTACTGCTGAAAAAATAAAAAAACCGTAGTTGCTACCACTTAAATATTTATAAGGCAGTGGATTTTTGCGAAACAAACTTTCTTTTAAATAATGATTGAGTGCCCCAGTAAGCGACAAGGTAGCTCATAGTGTAAGTAAAGCTTTGCGGTAAATATTCCCATCCTGTTTGAATACTTTCTTTGATAGTGATATCAGGGAAAGTGCCAGAGAGTAAATTATAAGTTTGAGTTGAAATTACAAATGCGATCGCTGTGCTTATCATTGAACCAGTTAAGAAATAGATAGAGAGTTTATTTTTTGCTGAATGGAAACCTCCTAACCACAAAGCTCCATAGGCAGACATCACTCCAAAGTAAGAGATGTTTTGCCATAAATTCATTGATGGGCTTATTAAAGATGAAGTGGCATCAATAAGAGTCGATAATAAAAGAAAGAAAGAAAACCAACGTATATTTTTGAAAATGTAACCACCAATAAAAAATATAGCAAAGGTTGCATCAGGAAAGTTTAGTGATGTTAACGAATGACTGTTCCTAGTTAAAGCCATTAGAAAAACTAAGACTGCTAATAGTAAATATTTTTTGTTAGATTGATTCATAATAAAATTATAGTCCAAATTAAATTTTTAGTTTATTTAAAGATTCTTAAAAAAAATTATAACTCATTGATGCAAAAATTGATCTTCCATCACTAGGGTAATAAAAATAACCTGAGTAATATAACGATGGGTCTTTAACTTGATGCCCTCCATACGTCGAATATTTTTCGTCAGTGATATTTTTAATAGTTAGTCTTAAATCAAAATGATTGATTTTTTTGTTAGCATAAATATCCGAAACTAAATATGAAGGCATTTTAAGATAGGCATTGGTATCATTAGCGCCGTCATATTGCTTAGTTCCGACATAATTAGTAATTGCACCAAAGGAATATTGTTCATTGAATTGGTAATTTAGCCTTGCATTGATTAGAAGATTAGATACTAAATCAAAATCTTTTCCCTTATAAGAGCCCTCAGAGTACTTTGCTTCTTGTAACTTTGAATTTGTATAAAAACTTAAATTCTCAGTCAATTGAGAATTGGTACTTAAATATATACCCTTTCTTTCAACTTGATCGGAGTCGTTTATATTTTTGCCTGTTGCAACTTGATACCTAATACCATCATCTGTTTTTGTGAAAAATAAAGATGTTGTAACCTTGGTATTGCCAAGGTAGAAATCTGAACCTATTTCAGCTGTTCGATCTTTCTGGGGTTTAATTATCCCGCCAAAAAAAGTTCTACCGGTATTAGAGTAACCCCAAAATTCGTCAATATTCGGGAATCTGAAAGCTTGGCTGTATTTAATATAAATTTTTTCATTGTCTGTAAACTTGTAATTTAGACCCATCTCCCATGCGTTAGCAGAAGTAGTTTTTTCTGCATTAGTACGATCATAACCATCGTAGTCGAAAGCTTTAATGTCCTGAAGCTGTCGCCTAAAGCCAGCTATTAAATCCAGATTTTCTTTTAGAGGTAAAGCATGAATAAAATATAACGATTTATTATTGAGATTTACAGTGCCCAATTCAGGACTTGTATTGCTATCACTCTTGGAATCAGCTCGGTCGATGTCCGCCCCAAGTATTAAATTCCCAAGATTTTCTAAATTTACCTTAACGCGTGGTGAGAAATCGATACGGTCTTGATTTAAATTAGACTCATATTTTTGGTATAGTGGCGGATTTGATAATACATATACAAAGCCACCGGAGTCCACAGCCGTATTTTCTCCATTTTTATAAAAGTAAGATTTTGAATTTTTATAAGATAGATCTCCTTCAAATTTAATATTGTCTGTCAATTCGTAACGTGCGCCCAAAGATAAGCCATAGTTGTCGTACGTATTAAACGCCCCTTTAAAGCAGTTATAATTATCGCACTTAACAGATCTAGGATTTCCTTTACCGACTTCTGTTACAACAGCCCCGGGTAATTCATTTTTATTATGATTACCAAAAGCTTCTATAAAGATGGAGTTCAATCCAAAGTATTTTGTTAGCCTGGTATCTAATGAATATTGATCTGATGCAGTATTTTGTCGCCAACCATTTGATTGATTAATACTTGTTGCAATTCTAAAAAGTATGTCATCGGATTTGTCTTGAAAAATTGCATTTATACTTCTTGTATCGAAGCTTCCATAGCCAACTGTAACTTTGTTAATTGATTTTTGACTTTCATTGGTAATGATATTAATTACACCGCCTGTTGCGCGATCACCATATTGCACACTCGCGCTTCCCTTGATAATTTCAATACGATCGATTGCATCAATAGGAACAATTTCCCAAGAGGGAGCCGCACTATCAATTGGACTTAATCTTTGACCATTAACTAAAACAAGGGTATTACTCCCTGAAGCTGCTCCATAGCCGCCAATATCCACTGTAGCACCCTGGTTAAATTGACCAAGTCTTGCCCCAGTGATATTTAGGCCACCTAATTTTGAGAGTATCTCTGGAATTGAAGTGGTATTTGTCTCTCGAATTTCATCTCGAGTGATGACTTGAATATTTGCTGGAATATTTTGTGCACTATCTAATATTCTGGAAGTAGTTACTAAAATAGTATTTGTTTTGGAGTTTTCTTTGGCTAAAGCTAAACCTGTAAAACCTAAAAGTAATAAAAAGATAAAGATTAATTTTTTCACAGCATTCCTAAATAATCATGCAACCCCGCATGAAGTTAATTAATAGAAATACTTTAGGAATAAAAAAGAGAAATAGCGCTCACTCTTTCAATACCACTCCCCGTAGTATTTCTGTGTGAGTTACTAGGCCGGTCTCCGGACTTGTAAGATTTGATTCATGACCTTCCCGAAATAAATTCAGTGGCGTGTGTTATGAATCCGCGCTTACTTACCGTTGCGGGGGCAGTATAGGAATTGTCTTTAAACTCACCTATTTCCCAGTTTCAATGTTTTCTTAAATGATTAACTTTAAGAAGACATCACCTAACAACTTGAAATCATCGTAACACATCTTTGCTATACTAAAACTTATTGATGTATAAATTTATGGATTGCAATTCAAAGGATATTTAGTTATGGCAAGAACAGTTAAATGTGTGAAGTTAGGTAAAGAGTTAGATGGTTTAGATTTTCCTCCTTATCCAGGTCCTTTGGGTAAGCGTATTTTTGAGAGTGTATCTAAAGAAGCCTGGGCTGGATGGCTTAAACATCAAACGATGTTGGTTAATGAAAATCGGTTAAGTTTTGCAGATCCCTCTGCACGTAAATATCTTACCGAACAAACCGAAGCTTATTTCTTTGGGGAAGGTGCAGATCAAGCTTCAGGATACGTGCCACCTAAGAGCTAGATAACAAGGCAATAAAAAAAGCGCTTATAAATGATAAGCGCTTTTTTTATTTCAAGAATATTAGTTATTCTTTAATAGTCTTTTGAATTTCTTTGATACTTGCGTGACGAATGTCTTTACCTTTGACAGTGTAGACAATATATTCAGAAATATTTTTTGCATGGTCACCAATACGTTCAATCGCTTTGGCAACAAACATCACTTCAAGTGACATGGAAATCGTTCTTGGATCCTCTAACATGAAGGTGACAAGCTGACGAATGGTTGAACGGTATTGTTCATCAACCAATTCATCTTTTTTGGCAATCTCAACCGTTTTACTTACATCCATACGTGCAAATGAATCGAGGGAGGTTCTTAACATTTGACGTACCACTTCCACCATAGTTTTGACTTCACTAAAGCGAAGCTTCGTCATACGATTATCTTCATTGATACGTAGTGCAGTTCTTGCAATTTTTGTGGCTTCATCACCAATACGTTCAAGATCAGTGATAGTTTTTAAGATCATCATGATCATACGAAGGTCACCTGCTGCAGGCTGACGTCTTGCAATAATGCGAGAACAATCTTCGTCTACTTCGATTTCAAGTTCGTTGACACGCTGATCAGAATCCATAACGCCCTGAGCCATTTGAGGGTCAGACTTTACAAGCGCTTCGATTGCATTGACGAGTTGTTCCTCAACAATACCGCCCATTTCTAAAACTTTTGCACGGACTGACTCGAGTTCATTGTCGTATTCTTTATAGGTGTGTTCTGAAGCCATAATTGTTACCTTAAGTTTAATGTATCAATTTTATTACTAAAATATGACATTTTTATGTCGAAATAAGTTTATTTAGTGATGGTTTTAACGCCATCATTTGTGGCTAAAAGAAGGATATTGGCAGGCCTTGCTGCAAATAAACCGTTTGTGACCACCCCCACAATTTGATTGATCATTGCTTCCATCGCCACAGGGTCTTTAATGACAAGGCCATGGACATCCAAAATGACGTTGCCATTATCCGTTGTAAAATTTCTTAATTGTGGTTGCCCACCTAATTTAGTGAGTTCTCTTGCCACATAGCTTTTAGCCATCGGAAGCACTTCCACAGGTAAAGGAAACTTACCTAATACGGGTACATATTTTGTTTCATCGCAGATACAGACAAAGGTCTTTGCAACTGCTGCTACAATTTTTTCTCGGGTTAACGCACCACCACCACCTTTCAGCATATGCATGTGTTCCGTGATTTCATCCGCACCATCGACATAAATATCCATACTATTGACGCTATTAAGGTCAAAAACTTCAATGCCATGTTTGCGTAAACGATCTGCAGAAGCCTCGCTACTTGCAACTGCACCATCAATCTTATGTTTTACTTTTGCTAATTCATCGATAAAGTAATTTGCAGTAGACCCTGTGCCCACACCAATTATTCCAGACTTCACGTATTCAATCGCAGCCTTTGCAACC
>JACCDU010914467.1_pt1 | contig 13120 bp, 10 predicted proteins | sample 7446081 | NCBI WGS metagenome assembly JACCDU01 (sample SAMN15323447, study PRJNA562643) | freshwater metagenome | isolation source: river surface water | place: USA:Blue River Watershed | collected 2017-08-17 | reverse complement strand
CTGCTGACGTTCGACGGAACTGATCTCGCCGTGGATCTGCGCGCACCCGCCGACAAGCGTGCTGACGTCATCGAGCACCTGTCGGAAATAGGAGAACACGGCGACCTTGCGTCCATCGTCACGATACAGCTCCCACAATTCCTTGAGCCGATCGAACTTGGCCGACTGCAAGCCGCCCGCGCCGATGGTTGCCGCCAGACGTTTGTGCATCAGGTTATCCGGACTCGTCCGATAGGCTTCCACATCCGCGGGCTCCAACGGGACGATCTCGTCGGTCTCAGTGATGTCCGGTAGTTCCGTCAGGACGTCCGCCTGCGTACGGCGCAGATAGACCGGCGCAAGCTTCTCCCGAACCTCGGCCGGAGCAGGCCGGACTTGCTTCAACAGGGTCAGCACCTCCTGATCGAGCTCCGGCTGGACGGTCGTCACGAGCGTCTGGAGCTCGCTGAGGCGATTCTCGAGTGCCGTGCCTGACATGAAGGCGACATGCTTGGCGATGCTGGCCAGTCGCATGACCGACTGGGTGCGCTGGGCCTGCTTGTTCTTGACCGAGTGGGCCTCATCGACCGCCAGGAAATCGATGTCAGTGATGCCATCTACCAATCGGCTCAGCGTGGTGTAGGTCGTGATCGCCACCCCGCCCTCTCGACGCCACTGGTCGAGCTCATCATCTCGGTCCGAACCATGCACCACGATGGCGCCGAGCTTGGTATGCTTCTTAACTTCGCGCTCCCAGTTGATCAACACGCTGTTCGGTGCGACCACGAAGAAGTGCTTCTTACCTTGGGCCGCGAGGTGGCACATCGCCGCGAGCACCTGCATGGTCTTGCCCAAGCCCATGTCGTCTCCGAGCAGCACGCGTTTCTGGCAGACGATATACTGCGTCCCGAACTGCTGATAGCGACGCAAAGTGGCCGTGAGCAGGCGCAGGTCGACTTTCGTGGCCTCGACCGCGTCGGCGATCTCCGCCGGCAAGCCGCCGCGCAGGTCGGGGGGCGCCAAGGCGCCCTTCGTGACGGCGCGGGCCGGCAGCAGGCTTTCCAACAGCGCGATGAAGGATGCCGAGTTATCCGTATAACGACGCCAGACGACCGCGGGGTCGAAGGCCAGACGCTGAGCGTAATCGGCCAGACCTCGGGCCTCATTCGCGATCCAGCGGAACTCCGCCGACAAAGCGTCGCAATTCCTGGCGAGTTCACCCTGAGCCGAGACCGAGAGCAGCTGGTCGCTTAGGCGCGTCCGGGCCTGAGTCTGTTGGAGTCGCTGAGTCGTATCGTCGAAACGGATGCGAGCCTCCGCCGGACGCGTCCCGAACTCCCTGACCAAGGTCTCATACTTGACCAAGGAGACGAGCAGCCGGGTGTCGGAAGGCCGACGATTATCCGGATCAGGCAGCAGACGAACATGAGCTTGGGCCGAAGCCTGGAAAGTCGCCAGCGCCTGCATGGCGGAGCCAGCCGTCACTTCCCCGATGCCCCGATGTCCCTGCAAAGAACCCAACGAATGTCCTACCAGGTCGGAAACCATCCGGAAGCCTGCGGCCTGCAGAGGGCCGACCGCTGCGCCATAGTCCTTCATGTCGGCGATCGGGGTCGTCCGCATCTCCGCCATGACGGCCTCTGACACGATCGCCTCGGCCGCGGCCAAGACCTCGGCTCTGGCGGCCGGGATCGCCTGCTCGAGCCGGTTCAGTTCGCCGTAAGCCTTCAACCTCTCGGCATGCGCCTCCCCCTTGCCGGAACGGACCCGCATGGCCCGCCCGACCCCGGCGAAATACTGTGCGATGCCCTTAAACATACGACCGCCCCACTTTGCCCGCTCCCCGGCCGCCCGCCAGCGCTAACCTAAGGCAGGGATGCGATGAAATCGCATCCGCCTTACCCACAAGCCTGATACCGCCAACCTTAGCCAACAAAAAGGGCCCGGCGTCTGCCGGGCCCGTAAGCGTGCTATGAAGACCGCTTAGAAGTTGTAACCAGCCGAGAGCGACCAAGCGCCTTCGCCGTCGATCCAGGAGTAACCGGCGGTGACGTCGATTTCCTTGGTCACGTTGCAGCGGATGGCCACGCCGAACTGGTTGTCGGACTGGCTGGCGGCGGCGCCGGCGGCGAGACCGGTCGAGAGATCGTAAGAACCGGCGGCGTACTCGGTACGGACGCGGTCGTAGCTCACGAAGGCTTCCCAGGTTTCGTTGAAGGAGTGACGATAGGTGATGCCAAGGGAGGTCACGTTGGCGGCAACGGCAACGGCGGTACCACCGTCAAGACCGGCGCCCTGGAGCTGACCGTAGGAAGCGCCGACGATGATGTCGCCGGAGCCGACGCCGAAACGGGCGCCGAGATGGAAGGTGGTGGCTTCGCCGTCGACGTCGTCGAGGTTACGGGCGGTGAGGTCCTGGTAGGAACCGCCGACGAGGACGTGATCGCCGAGGAGGGCGGTGCCGGAGATGCCGAGACCCTTGACTTCGTCGCTCTGGACATAGCCAGCACGGATGAAGTCGTAGGACATCTTGGGGGAACCGAGGCCCTGGGCGGAAAGCGCAGCGGCAGCGGAGAGGAGGGAGACGGTCAGTAGGGTATGCTTCATAGCGTCATCCAACCTGCCGACCAGCACGCCTTACACAAGGAAAATTACAGTAAATAAATTGTAAAATAATGTCTCGTTTATTTCTACATGATTACCCTTCGCTCCCAAGACAAGGCCCTCCACCGGATTCCGCCCAGATCCAAGGGCAACCTCGACTCGACGTCAGGCCCGAGCCCGCGACGACATGCATCACGATCTTCGATCTGTTCGAAGCTTTATTGTAAAAAACCTTCAAGCCTTGGTTTCGTCGCCCTGGCCTTAGCGGCTTGAGTCAAAGCAAGGCAAGGGGTATTGGCATGGAACGTACTGCCGCCCCGATGAACACGAGAAAACCGCGCTATCCTTCCATCACTTCTGCTGAAGACGCCGCCTGGATGGACGTGCAGATGTCAAAGTACCCGGTCAACCTTTTCTCAAACTACGGAGTTCGCTGTAACACCCGCGACGACATCTCGAACTGGCGCCGTTGTGCCGGAGAAATGATGCCGGAAGCAGCCTGCCAGCTGGGGTTGGCCTTCCTCGACGGCAACGGAGCCGTCGCCGATGTCGCCGAAGCGAAACGTTGGCTGGCAGTCGGAGCGGACCGCCACCACCCCTTCTCCTGCTTCAAGCTCGCGGAGCTGACCTACCATGAGCTGACCAGGAATGGCCGATCGCCTTCCGCCGAATGCCTGGAAGCGTTGGATGAGATCTACGGACAGGCCAAGGCTGGCATAGGCGAGGCCTGCGTGAGCCTGCACTTCATCCTGAAAGCGCACGGGAGCCGCCTGCGCGAACTTGGCTGGGATACCACCGCAGCCGCGCAACTGAAAGACCTCTTCCTCGCGACGCTCCGCGCTGCGTATCTCCATCGACCAGGAGCTTCGCCCGAAGCTTTGCTGGAAGGCCTCCGAGGACTTGCCGAAGCCGGCTCAGGTCATGCCTACTATTGCGCAGGCCGCTTCCTTGAAGACCTCGGTCGCAAAGACGACGCGCTCAAGCAATTCGCGGCGGGCGCCCGGAAACAGGGCCACGGCGAATGCCTCACCAAGGCGCTAAAACTCGCCAAGGGAGAGGCCCACAAAGAGCTGATGGATTGGGCGGGCAAGCACCTACCCACGGCTGATTATCACTTCAGACAATGCTTCGGCGCGTTGCTCTCCCTCGGACGCCATGAGGAAGGCGCCATGAACCTGCTGGTCTATCACGCGGAGGCGGCCTTGGCTGATTACATGGCCGATGAGCGGTTCGATGCGGCGCACAGCCTCGCGATCTTCCTCACCGACCTGGAGCTGCTCAACTTCTCCCCGGAGGCGAGGGCGATGGCGGAACGGGTGCTAGCCGACCTACGTCGCCTCGCCCCTTGGGTGGACCTGCCTGAACTGAGCATGCACCTGCTCGGGAAAACATTGAGTCGTCATAACCAAGCCATCGATGAGCGCTGCCGACAGCAAGGACAGCCGCCCTTGACCAAGAGCCGGCAAGCCTTTGGCACCATGATAGGCCTGCCGTTGGAGAACGCCGGACTCAGCCTCGAAGAGCTGACGCAGGCCGAACGCATCAACATCAACGAGTATGCGCTGCTGATGCGCGGCGTCATCAGGGGGGCGGCTGATGCGAGCGACCACCTTGGGCGCTGGACGTGGAACCAGAAATTCTGCACGAGTCGCGTCAGGCCTCCCGGCATCGCCAGAACAAGCCCGGTGACCTGTCTCGCCTATGATTTCGCCAAGGTGTACGAAACCCTCAGCGGCGAGATCTCGCCGATGCGGAGCTGGCTGGAAGAGGAAATCCCCGAAGGCCTGCGCTCGGAGCGTGACATCGATGCGACCAAGGAAGCCGAACGGCTCCGAAGGGTCCTGAGCCGCGAATCGCTCTACCGTTTGCTGGGCCGCAGTTGCCGCCCCAGCCTTCGACTCATCGCCGACATCTCCGCAGGCCAGAAAGCCCCGCAGGGAAGTTACCGGCCATGGGCCGCCGATATCCCCGCAGGCCAACCGGATGACCTCATCGCCAAGCTCTGGACGCAACCCCTGCTCTCGCGTTGCCCGATCCACAGCCAGTGGAGCCTCTCCGAACCCCGCAAAGACGATCCTTCTCCTGACGCGGCTGAGATCGCTCGCCTGACCAAGGACGGAGATTATCACGCGGCCTACCTTCGCCTGGTAAGCGGCATGCGATTCACCGCCAGCAACCATGGCTCCCATTTCCGATTCAACATCGGCCGGCCGGGCGACGACCATGAACTGCTCAGCATCATGGCCCGCGAGATGATGACACGTGGCGACTACGCCTCGGCCGAACCCATCGTCGATTACCTTCTTTACGCCCGCCTGCTGCTCCGACCTTGCGGCCTCGCCCACCACCTTTCGGCTTGGATCAAGTATCATCTCGGTCGCGTCTCGGACGCATTGATGATGATCGAAGACTGCACCTTCGCCGTCGAAAGCGACTCGCTGACCGACGACCAGCTCGACGTCGACCTGCGGGAGTACAAGCTGCTGCATGTCGAACTGCTGCTCCGGGCCCAACGACTGGACGCCGCCGACAAAGCCTTGCAGTCGCTCGCCGCGCTGTGCGGCCAAGCCGGCATCCGCGACCAGCGACTGGAGACATTACGAAAGCAGCTCGAGGACGTCCGCAGGAGCACGGCGGCCCAATACACGGACGCCAAAAACCCCGCCCTTTCCCGGACGCACTATGACCAAGACCTCGAGGTCACGGCCAAGGTCATCGTCGGCCCTCACCTTGGCGATGATTACTTGATGAGCATGCTCCAAGGCTCCGGAGCTCCGCCCGAATTCACACGATTGGCGTTGGGCAACATGGATCGATATCGTTGCCTTTTCCCGGGCGTCAGCTGAGCCGACACGAGGAGCTTCAAGGTGCACGAACTGATCAGACTTACGGAATGGGGCACGCTTCCCGTGGCCTATTCGAGTTACCACCATCGCCGCGGGCTGGCGCAGCGAGGTCGTGTCCTGGTCAGCCAAGACTACTATCTCGTCTTCGAACCCCGGCCGTGCACCGTCAACCAGGTCCTTACCGTGACCGAAGCCATGATGGCGGGGACGCAGGTGCCGCTTCCCAGATCGGGCGTCGAGTATCTTTACGCCGCGAGCGTCTACTACCGGAGGTCGCGTAACCCCCACGGACCATCCCTTCGACCCATCTTCGCCTTCTGCCTCGAATACTCCGAGCTTAGCTGCGAAATGGAGCCCCAGACCGAGGCCGAGGTCAAAGCCGGCAAAGAGAAGGTGCCCAGACAAGTGTTCGTCGCCTGCTTCCATGGCAAAGGCCGCAACAACGCCGGCCTGGTGCGTAACGATTTCACGGATGACAGCGCCTTCGACCTGCTCGTCTCCAGTGCCTGCACGGTCCTGCGACTCAAGCGCGACGATTTCCGCCACCTTGGTTCGCTCGCCTACGGACACGACTCGCCGGAGCTGGCCTGACCGGCCAAATCTTGACGAAAACTTGAAGGATTATTAAAGCAAAAGACGCCACCCCATACCCACATGCCAAGCTCGATCGACGAAATCCAAGCCCACCTGACGGACCTGGGAATCAACCACCAGATCCACCATGATGTGGCGTACGTGCCCTACACGACGACCAAGTTCACGAACACGACGAACCAAAAGAAAACCGTGATCATCCTGGTCGGAGCGCAGAACGAAGGCGAAGTAGTCAGGCTGATGGTGCCCTACGCCTACAAGTTCCCCAACGCCGGCAACTCCTACAACAAGCTGGCCCTCATGCAGACGCTGCTGCAGATCACCTATTCGACCAAGCTGATGCAGTTTGAATACGATCCGGACCAAGGCGAAATCCGGATCACGGTGGACATCCCCGTCATGGACTCGAGACTGACGCACAAACAGCTGAGCTTCTGCCTGGAATGCATCGTCCACTGCCTCGACACCTACCACGATCAGATCCTTGATGCGATGCGCCATGGCCTGACACCCGAAAGCGATGCCGAACGCCTACGTGCCTGGGAGGAATTCAAGAAGAGCCGCGACGCCGAAAGAAGGCGCGAGCGGGAAAGCGGCTTCTAAGACGTCCATCTAACTTCGGTTTCGCAGCAAAAAGCGGGTGGCGTGTCATCGTCACCCGCTTTTTAATTCATGCCGACGATCGGCCCCGTCTCTTCGTGGCCGCTCATGCCATGTCATAATCGATGGCCCAGAGGCTTCATCACGATTTACCCCTCAGGCCAAAGCCCCTACCCTCACGCCCCAAGGTCCCTCAACAATTTCGCCTCCACCACCGGTTCGTGGCCCAGGTGCTTGATTGTCCGGATGACCTCCTGGACATCATAGGCCGTGCGGCGCAGCGTAACTTCGCCCGCCAAGGGGTCGTAAACGGCCCAGGAGGCCCGTTTGTCATCTCCGCGAGGCAGACCCACGCTTCCGACGTTGATGACCGTCTTACGACCTGCCTCAAGGCGATACACCCCCGACCTAGGGGCCAACACGGGGTCTTCCCTGCCCTCGGTCCAGATTTCCGGAACATGGGTATGTCCGACGAAGCACAGCGGGGCCTTCTGAGCGGCGAAGTGAGCCTTGAGCGCCCTAGGCGTCAGCAGGTAGTCGAAGACCGCATCGGGGTTCAGGGAAGCATGAGCCAGCTGGATACCCTCATGCTGCCCAGTCGGCCGCCACTTTGAGATCAGCTCGCGGTCGGCATGGGTGAGTTTCTTACGGGTCCATTCGATCGCACCCCAGGCCGCATCGTTGAACCATCGCTCACCCAAGGCGCCGATCACGCCCGCCTCATGGTTACCCTGTAGGCAGACGTCCGCCTTGGCGATCATCCTGAGGCAGTCGTTCGGGAAAGGCCCGTAGCCGACCACGTCGCCCAGCACCAGCATTCGCTTGACCCCAAGTTTCTCCATTTCAACGAAAACCGCTTCGAGCGCTGGGCGGTTCCCATGTATGTCTGAGAGAATGGCGAGCATCCTGATCAGCCTATGATGTGGGTATCGATTTCAGGCCAGAGCGGGAAACGAAAATCAATGAGCCAACGCACGTACGGCACGAACTGATCATCGGTCATGTTGTCCGGACGCCGGGCGAGCAGGACTTCCAGAAGTGTCATGACCTGCGGGCGGTATCCGAAACCAGACATTGGCCTCACATCGAAAAAGCCTCCGGGCAGTCGGCTGGCCAGGAAAACGGCTGCGACCAGCGGCGCGAACTCGACATGCAAGGCAAGCTGACGGTGCGACAGGCTGAGCCTGGGAACGTATCTGATGCGCCCCCCGTGCGGCTTGGGCGTCCCGAAATCCCCGGGGCTGAGTTTCATCGCTTCATATTCTCGAGGGTAAGCCAGTTCATCACCTGCGGCGATACGAAGTCGAGACGCCGAGGCCACGGGCTTGCGTCGCGTGGCCACGACGGCGATCCACGCCTTGAGCACCGCCTCATCATACGCCGGCGGTACATATGGCTCTTGCTGCCGATAAACTGATTCTCCCGACGAATCGATGCTCGGCCATACGCAGGCGAAGGCCTCGATGAAGGGTGCGCGCTCCTTAGCCGGCATCTTGGGCGCCAGCGCCGCCACCCGGACGGCAAGTTCCCGCACCGGGACTTCCGGGCGCTCATGACCGACAGGCGGCTGAGCCTCGCCGGGAAGATTACGTCGCCAAGCTTCGGCCACCAGACCGACCGCGTTTGTTTGGTGCGGGAAAGAAAACATCAGAGCAGGGTAAGATTTCGTCGGGAAAGAAGCAGGCAGGCTTGGGGGTCGGCCTGGACCAGGGCGACGACTTCGGCCTCGGTCTTATGACGGACATCATGGATCTGCCGGGAGCAACCACGACAGCTCAGTCGCCCTTGCCTATCGATGCCGAGGAGTCCGAAGGCGGCGGAACCCTTGGGACAGTGGACGTTCTTGATGAACACCCCCGCCGCGGTGAAGAGATCTCCGGTGGCCTGCTTGAAAAGCACGTCCCCATCGTGCCCCATCGGCCTTCTCTTACAACATTCTTAAATCTAATATGTCCATGCGCGGACTTTCCAGGTCATTGCCGCGCATTCCCAAGTGGCAGGTACCAGCCAGTTACCGTCCCCACAATCCGCCTCAGGTAGGGACGCGTCGGCGACGCGTCCGCCCTACACCCACTTAGCTCCGTGGGGTGACAGTCGTCGCGGGAGGACTAGTCATTCGGCCGCCCCGCGAAGTAATCTCTAGTCTGAATCCAGACAAATTTGAGAGAATCATCGATATCGGGCTGAGGTAGACCCATGTGTTCAGCCTGCGACCTGATCCTGTCGACGTAACCAAGATCGTTCTCGGAAAATCCCATCTGACGGCAGAGCAGATCAACCGATATGCTGCAATGCCTCCTGAAGTTCACCACGATGTTCATGAAATCCGAATCCGTGATTTCGAAGCTCGGCGAGGATCGCGAAAAGAAATTCATCTTAGTGCAATAAAGCGTCCCATCCTCTGCGTGCGGACCATGCATAACGAAATTACCCGCCGGCGCCTGTCTCCTGAGATAAAAAGCGTCCCCAGGCTGATACACCCCTTGACTCAACAGATGACCCTGAACAGCCGAGACCATGTCATCAATTTCGACTGACAAGGGATGCGATCCGTCATGCCAAGCTGAAAAATGGATGTATTTTCGCACCAACGTTAAACTCACAAAATCCGCCTGAGCATCGACTTCGAAACGTCCGAATACGCAGCCGCCGACGTCCGGAAAATGCAGACAAGTGGGATGATGCTGGAGTAATTCCTTATTCCTATTGTGCGTAACGCAACTAGCACGAAGACCCGTCTCAAGACGGATCCAGTCGGTGAAAGAGTCAGTCAGCCTCGAGATGCCCCCTCCGAAAACATCAAAATTCTTCGGAAAATGCTGGGCTAATTCGAATGCCGCGCACATGGCTTCTTCATACATTCGAAAACTTTTACGGTCAAGGTCGCCTTCGTAAAAAAAGCGTAAAAGAAGCGGATGCTTACGCGCTAAATCTCGAACCCCTTCCCTAAGCGCTTGAAGCGAGAGAAACCTGAAGCATTGATAGTTGAGCATGGATCCGACGATTCCTCTTGAGCTAATCCACGGGCATTTGGTTTTCACGCTAAACGGAAAGCGTTGGCTTTTAGATACGGGCTCGCCGGAATCATTTGGCCTGGAAGCAACCAACCCCTTGCTTCAAAATTCGCCTCTCCAACCGTGCATGGGGGGCCTGTTGAACCCTGAGTCCCTAAGCTCTTATGTCGGCTGTCCTTTGGACGGGCTTATCGGGACTGACACTCTGAACCATTTCGACGTCGAAATAAACCTGCCTTCAGGATTTATCCGGTTTTCGAAGGACCACATCGTCTGGCATGAACCGGATGCTTTCTTTGAACACAATTTGGTCTTTTCTGATCGAATGCCAGGCATTCCTCTTATGCGGGCAGTATGCTCGTTCGAAAAAGACTTTTGTCATTTTTGGCCGAACCTCCAGCACGGAGAAGACATGGCCGCCCTCGATCTCCCTGGGGCTGAGTACTATGTTTTCGATACCGGCGCCAAATATTCCTACAATCAGATGAAGATCGAAGGTTTTTTCCCTGCCGGGATGCCTCTGGAACTTCATGATTTTTGGCCACCCATGGGTAAATTCAAGACGGAAGGAGCCTTTCTTTGCCTGTCATTCCCCACTCCCCTGCACTCCATCGCCCAAAAAGTAGACCGCGACTATTGCCTCACAGGACAGAATCAGACCGTGCTGACCGTAGGACTCCCCCCTGCTAAATTAAATGCCCATCTTGAAAGATGCGGTGTCCGGGGAATCATCGGTAACGAGTTAATCCGCAACCAGGCCTGCATATACTCCGCCCGCAGAAATAAACTGACATTTCTCGATTCTTTTCCCCGGAAATAAAGGGATGAGAAACGCCTAGCTACGCAGGTCAAGCAGACGAGAATATCATTTGCTTGCTCCAAGCCAGGAATGAACAGGTCCCGGCCGAGTCCGCTCTGAAAGCGCCAATGAGATAGCCGCAGCACCTTCGGACTCATCTACTGATAGCACATAAATCACCAAGCCTAGGCACTGAAACGCCAGCGACGCGTCCGCCCACCCGGTCGCGACGCCGTCGCGCCCCCTACCACGTGCCATATCGATGCATCGAGCAGGTTCGCGAAGCTTCGACGAGATGGCAGTCAAGGGCGTTCCGGGGCCCACACTGCCGCCCACCAAACGCTGCGAACCGACATTAACAGGGTCCTGCCAAGCTAAGACATAGCTGCATCGAGGCAGGGCCCGCTGGCAGACTATCGAAATAATTCCATGCCGCGTTTCCCGATGATCAGTCGGAAGATGGTCCTGAGCAGGAAGCTAACCGGGCGAACCATGATGATGAAGCCCAGATAACCACCGATAGCTGAACCCACTCCGGACACACCCCCTCTGCCGTAGCCAATAAGACCCGCGACCAGTGTTCCACCCAGGACATAAAGGATCCAACTAAGGAAGAAACCTTTGAGTACTTCACTCCAATTTACGCCTTCCCTGGGAGTACTGATCTGAACTTGCTGACCTCCATAAGTGGACACCAAGGACCAAGCTGCCATTCCCGAGTGCCAATAGTAATCGGTAATCAGCACATGGCCCTGCATCACCATGTTGGACAAGTTTTGGATTTTTAGGTCTTTAAAGATGATTTTCCCACCACGAGAAATCATCACGAACCCAGGCTGAGCAGAAGGCCTAGCATCTGACGGATTCGAAACAACAGCAGCAGAGGCAAGGGATGCCGGTGCTGCCATTATGACCGGGAGATCACGAGAGAAAGATCTTTGCGCTATCTGCAGAGCCCGCGCCCTGTAGAAACCTCCCAACTCGAGCATGCGGAGCAGAACCGGATGGGTCATCTTGTCGGCATCAGCCTGATACTTCTCCCGCTCAGCGGACGAGACGTATGACGGCGGCCTAGCCTTCAAGAACTCAAGGTATTCGGTGGCGTTAGTAAATTCGCCGATACGATAATCACTCAAGACCTGAGTTAGAGATACTTCCTCGTGGCCGTAGGTGCCTGAGAAATAGTATTCGAAGGATTTGTCACATAGTTTGAAACGGCGAAGCTCCTCCAGCCAATGAAAGTAATTCTCCATGCCACCAAATTCCAGGGAAAGCCTGACATGCCGCTCAAGTTCGACGAGCGCCTTATCCCGGAAGAAATTATGCCCTCCAATAGCCTTGCCAACAAAGTTCCAGTAATCATCGACCGATGATCTGCAAATGCTGAACAACCGGAGATGGAGCATCACGTATTGATCGTGATTCTGAGTCCCCGTGTAGTAACTTACTTTCCCTTTCATTACACCAAGGCGCTCCATGACATCGGCTACGTCGACCTGGCTCACGCCAAATCGCCCCGCAAGGGCTTCGACTTTCTTTCGCTCCGCTTCCTGACGGGACAAAGTTTCGTGCATCCCATAAACGGAATAGGCAACGCCTCCCGCACACACCAAAGCCCAGAAAATGATGCCGTCATCCCTTATCATAGCGATCGCCATAGGGAATTTGGCATGTTCGATGTTCGCGAAAATGGCGGAGCCGACAGGCCAAGGAGACATCCAAAGGCTGATAACCAACACTTTCTTCACGTATGATTCAGCATCGGAGAGCAAGTGATGCAGCAGTGTTAGGCATAGAGGGAAAACATAGATAGCCAAGAGCACCCAAAACGCCGCCGAGCCCAATTCCGTGATGCCACCATCAAACCAAAGGGCATGAAAATTAGGATGCGCCGAGACACCCGACGCCACATATAGCCCCAGAAAAATCGGGATAGAAATTAGGTAAAAAAGCACCAGGAGCCGGCCAACGAATGCGCTCATTACATAGGGGGTGTACAGACACGAATGAATATTACTAAATCGTGTTCAAGATGTTTATGTAATAAAGACCAAATTCAGGCCTTACCTCAAACCTCCTGAAGCTAAATCCGCACTTCGAATAACTACTCAGATCAATCCAAAGCACCGCATGAACGAAGAAGCCGCCTTCCGGGACAAATGGCTACGCCGCATCGATGGCTGCGGGCCTTGCTGCAGCTGCCTCGTTATCGTCGTCGTCCTGGTCTTCGCTTTCTTTACCTTCGTCCTCCGCTGACCACGGTAGGGACGCGTCGGCGACGCGTCCGCCCACCGGTCGCGACGCCGTCGCGCCCCTACCTCGTGCCATGTCGATGCATCGCGCAGGGTCGGTAGCGCGTCATGACATAGGGCCATTGACATATGGGTAACCGCTGGCACACCGACGGGACTACCCATCATGTCCAACCCTGAAGCTGCCTCCCCCACCACGAACGCCGACGCCGCGGCCATCGCCACGCTGCTGCTGAGCCGAGGAAAGTACTTCATCAGCTCGAAGTTCGACACGACCATCACCCCGGATGAAGGCGAAGGCCCCTATGTGTGCACCTACGCCGGCGTCGTGCGTGATCGCACGCCCGACAACCTTTACTTCTTGGTGGATATCTTCGGCTCGGCCTTCGAATTCACCACCGGCGAGGACGTGGTCCTCGGCCAGCGCCTGAT
>JACCDU010164504.1_pt1 | contig 13122 bp, 8 predicted proteins | sample 7446081 | NCBI WGS metagenome assembly JACCDU01 (sample SAMN15323447, study PRJNA562643) | freshwater metagenome | isolation source: river surface water | place: USA:Blue River Watershed | collected 2017-08-17 | reverse complement strand
CGAATCCTGATGGCTATACCTTGTTGACGGCTGAAACTTCTTTTTCGATCGCAGCGGGTTTGATCAAGGATCTCCAGTTTGATCCAAAGAAAAGTTTCTCCATGATCACAATCGCGGCTTCAGTACCGCATGTGTTGGTCGTGAATGCTGACTTGCCAGTCAAAAACTTTGAAGAGTTTGTCGCGTTGGTCAAGAAAATCCCGAACAAGATGTTTTTCGGCTCCGGAGGTGTGGGGACGAACACGCATCTGGGCGGCGAGTTACTCAAAAGTCTGACGGGGATCAATCTCACGCATGTGCCCTATAAAGGTGCAAGTGCTGTGCTGGCGGATTTGCTGGGCGGTCAGGTACAGGCGCTCGTGTCTTCGATGCCGACTGTCCTGCCATCGATCAAGTCCGGTCGGTTGCGCGCCTTGCTCGTGACGGATACGCAGCGCTCTGCGTCTTTGCCGGATGTGCCCTCCGCAGTGGATGTCGGGCTGCCAGGCATGGCAATGCGCTTTTGGATCGGCTTTGCCGCACCGGCTGGCACACCGAACGATATTTTGAATCAGTTGAACAAGGAAATCGTCGCGGTGGTGAAATCCCCTGCCGCTCAGGAACAGCTGAGCAAGCAGGGCCTTGATGCGGTGGGCAGTAGTCGCGAGGAAGCCCAGAAGATGGTGCTGGAGGAAATGGCTCGCTGGGAGAAGCTGATCAAGGAAGCGGGGATTAGTAACACTTAACAAATAACTTGTTTGTTTATTCAAACCAAAGGCGAGACAAAGGGTTAACCCCAATACCTGCAAAAGGTGTAACTCGCCTAGGATCGAAGCTCACCATTACTAAGTTTCAACGAATCGTGACTTCTACACATTCTGGTCGCCATGGCATCCCCTTCAGCACACTGATACTGCGGGGAGTTGTTTTTCTGGTTTACGCGATCATGCTGTGCCCGCTCATTTTTGTGGTGTGGCTGAGCTTTTTCAAAGACGCCATCCTGTACTTTCCACCGTCGGGTTACACCTTGGCTTGGTATGCCAATGCCTGGCAAAACCAGGCCTTTGTGAATGGTTTTATTTTTAGTCTGCAAGTGGCGCTGGTGTCGGCGTTTTTTGGTGTCGGCTTGGGCGTCATCGCGGCACTCGGCATCATTCGCTACAAGTTCACAGGCAGTAAGTACGCCAACACACTTTTGTTGTCGCCACTCCTGATGCCAGGGATCGTGACTGGCATTGCGGTCTATTTGTTTTATCTGCGCGCGGAAAATTTCTTTGACCGGGATCTGGTGGGCACGTTGACGGGGCTCGTGCTGGCGCACATTTGTTTGACGATTCCGTGGACGGTGAGGCTTGTGTCGGCGAGCATGCATGGGCTGGATCCTTCGATCGAAGAGGCCGCACGCAATCTTGGCGCTAATGGTCGCACGGCGTTTTTGCGCGTCACCTTGCCGATGCTTCGGCCCGCGATCGTGGCGGCTGCCTTGTTCAGTTTTATTGTTTCTTTTGAAAACCTCGAAGTATCGCTGTCGCTTGTGGGACCTGGCAAAACGACTTTGCCGATCGCCATCTTGCAATATCTTGAATTCAATCTTGATCCGACCATCGCGGCCGTTTCAACCGTTCAAATCGTCCTGCTCGGCATCATCATGCTGATTACCGATCGGTTTGTAAAACTCAGTCAAGTCGTTTAAGCATCATGGCCAAGGTCTCACTTTTAAATTTACGCAAACAGTTTGGCTCAGCAGTTGCTGTGTCAGACTTTTCTCTGGACATCGATGACGGCGAGTTGGTCGCTTTTCTTGGACCAAGCGGTTGCGGTAAAACCACAACGCTGAGGATGATTGCCGGTTTCATCGATCCGACTGCGGGTCGCATTTTGATCGGTGATACCGATGTCACAACGTTGCCTGTGCATAAGCGCAATACGGGCATGGTGTTTCAGCGCTATGCCTTGTTTCCGCATATGACTGTGGCGCACAACGTATCGTTTGGTTTGGAAATGCGCAAGATCGATGCGGTCGAGCGTGACCGCCGCATCAATCTGGCCCTGGATATGGTCAGGATGTCCGAATACCGTGATCGTTATCCGCGCCAGCTTTCCGGCGGTCAACAGCAGCGTGTGGCGATTGCCAGAGCCTTGGCGATTGAGCCCAAGGTCTTTCTGCTGGATGAGCCGCTATCGAATCTGGATGCCAAGTTGCGAGTTGAGGTCCGCGAGGAGATTCGCGCCTTGCAGCAGAGGCTTGGGTTGACGACGGTCTTTGTCACGCATGACCAGGAAGAGGCGCTGGCGTTATCAGATCGTATGGCCATCATGCATGACGGCAAGGTCCAGCAGCTCGGCACGCCTGATGCGTTGTATGAAAAACCAGCTAATCTTTTTGTTGCCGATTTTCTGGGCAAGATGAGTTTTTTTGAAGGTCGTCCTGTCGCGGACTCGACTTTTGAAACCAAGGCTGGCACCCAACTCAAGGTATCCGGTTTGAGTGATCGGGCACAATGCGTGGGCGTGCGGCCTGAGCGTATTTCGCTCTCATCCTCTCCGGAGCTCGATAACAGCCTGCACGTCACCGTCCAGTCTGTGGCCTATCTGGGGGCCAATATCGATGTGACACTGATGGATAAGCTTGGTCAGAAAGTTTCCTGTCATTTACAAAATACTCAGGCCTATCAAAGAGGAGAGGCTCTCAAGCCGGGTAGCGTTTTGTACGCTAATTTCCGCGGCTCGGATTGTGTAGTGTTCACAGACAAGGATCGCGCATGAGCCAGCCCGTGGCCGCCTCCGGCTCCTCACGGCTGGGCGTTTCGCTAGCCTTTCCTGCGTCGATTGTGGTGTTGCTCATCATCATGGTACCCATCCTGTTGATGTTCAGGTACAGCTTTAACGAGTTCGATCCCCGTACGATGATGAAAGAAGGGTTCACCCTTCAAAACTACATCAACTTTTTCACGGATGCCTACTACCGCAAGGTGTTCACGGATACGCTGACGGTTGCAGCAATATGTACGGGCTTGTCTTTGCTCATGGGTTTTCCTGTGGCATATTTTTTAGCTAAAACACAAACCCGTTTCAAAAGCATTCTGATTATCCTGCTGGTGTTCCCCTTGATGGTGGGGAATGTGGTGCGCGCGGCGGGATGGATGGTGGTGCTCGGTAACGCGGGCGCTGCCAATGCGTTGATGATTTGGTTGGGCATCATCGACCAGCCCATCAAATTACTTTACACGCCTTTGGCGGTCGTCATTGGTACGACAGCGGTGGTGCTGCCATTTATGATCCTGACCTTGCAGAGTGTGCTCGAAGGTATGGATTTCGCGGTGGAAGAAGCTGCCCGAAACTTGGGTGCGAACCAATTCACCACATTCTGGAGAGTGGTGTTGCCAATTGCCGCTCCGGGTGTCGCCGCGGGTACGATGCTGGTCTTCATTTTGTGTATGAACGCCTACGCAACACCGGTTTTGCTGGGGGGGAGCGGTATCACCATGATGGCACCCTCGCTCTACGGTCAAATAGCCAAAGCCTCCAACTGGCCTTTCGGGTCGAGCATGGCGCTGATTCTTGTTGTTGCCACCATGGCCATTGCGCTGACCTCGAGTTGGCTCATTCACCGACGCTACGTCAGAACGATGACGTCCTGAATATGTCTGGAGACTATTTCACATGAGTAAAAATTTAATTGTTTTTCGCAATGGCAATCTGCTTGATCCATTGGCTTCAGAGCTGCAGGGCACGCACGATGTGCTCGTCGAGGATGGTGTGATCCGCGAGATCTCCTCGACGCCTATCAAGGTCAAAGGCGCTCTAGAGATTGATGTGAAAGGCAAAACCATCATGCCCGGGCTGATCGACTTGCATGTGCATGTGTTGGCGACCCAGTTGAACTTGAGTACGCAAGGTGTATTGCCTGACGCGTTGGTGATGATGCGGGCCGTTCCAATTATTCAGGGCATGCTCCAGCGCGGCTTTACCACTGTGCGCGATGCCGGCGGGGCAGGCTGGGGACTCAAGTGCGCGATCAACGAGGGCACGCTGAATGGACCGAGACTGTTCATTTCCGGTCGTGCCATCAGTCAGACCGCGGGACACGGAGATCCTCGGCCTCGCTCTGATCATCTTCGGCCCATGAGTTTTTGTGGTTGCTGTTTCCGGGCGGGTGATATCGGTCGTGTAGCCGATGGCGTGGATGAGGTCAGGAAGGCGGTGCGCCAGGAATTTCAAATGGGCGCGGATCAGATCAAAATCATGGCTTCGGGCGGTGTGGCTTCGCCGACGGATCCGATTGCTTCTTGGGGCTATTCCGAGGAGGAAATCACTGCGATGGTGCAAGAAGCCACCGCGAGGCAAACCTATGTGATGGCGCACTCGTACACGCCTGAGGCGATTTCGCGCGCGATCAGGCTCGGTGTCAGAACGATCGAACACGGTAATTTGATCGACGCACCGACCGCGCGACTGATGCATGAGCACGGCGCGTATGTGGTCCCAACCCTGATTACATACGAAGCGTTGAGTCTTGAAGGTGAGAAGTATGGTTTGCCAGCCGACAGCGTCGCGAAAATTTCCGAGGTCAGCTCGGCAGGTCTGAGCTCGCTGGAAATTTATCGTCAGGCGGGTGTCAAGATTGGCTATGGTAGCGACTTGTTGGGGCCGTCACAGCGGCTGCAAAGCGAAGAATTCCGGATTCGCTCGGAGGTCATGCCTCTGATTGAGGTGATTCGCAGTGCCACCACCATCGCCGCAGAAGTCTTGAACATGACGGGTAAGCTCGGCCGACTGCAAGTGGGTGCCTTTGCGGATATTTTGATCGTGGATGGTGATCCGACGCGCGATGTGAACTGTCTCTTGGGTCAGGGAGATCATATTCCCCTGGTGATGAAAGAAGGACAGATTTTTGTGAACCGTCTCTAAGCCGGAAATTCAAATGGCCAGCGTCACAATAGGGGTCAAAGTCGACGAGGCGCTGCGCGAGCGTTTGCGAACTGCGGCACTAAGGGTGTCGCGTACACCGCATTGGTTGCATAAACAAGCACTGACGAGCTATGTCGAGCGTATCGAGCGTGGCGAGATTCCGCCTGAATTGATCCAAAGTGACTCGGTGAGCGTTGGTGAAGAGGGGGTGCTGGAATCACACCCTGTGAGCTTGTTGCCCTTCGTCGAGTTTGCCCAGGACGTTCAGGCGCAGTCGGTATTGCGTGCGGCGATTACGTCTGCTTATCGGCGTCCGGAAACCGAATGTCTGCCTATGCTGCTGGAGCTTGCACAAAGCACGGATCCTGTTGCGGTGAGCAAGACGGCTAGCCGCCTTGTCCTCGCGTTGCGCAATACTCGCAAGCGCAGCGGTGTCGAAGCGTTGTTGCAAGAGTTTTCGTTGTCCTCTCAAGAGGGGATTGCCTTGATGTGTCTCGCTGAGGCGCTCTTGAGGATCCCGGATCTGGCTACGCGCGATGCCCTTATACGCGACAAAATTTCGCAAGGTGACTGGCGCGCGCATACGGGTGGATCGCCTTCATTGTTTGTGAATGCTGCAACCTGGGGGCTGATGATCACAGGCAAGCTGGTGACCGTCAGCAGCGAAAAGCACCTTTCCAATGCGTTGACACGAATGATCTCGCGCGGCGGCGAGCCGCTGGTCCGCAAGGGCGTGAATATCGCCATGCGTTTGTTAGGCGAGCAGTTTGTCGCGGGCAGGACAATCGCTGAGGCCATCAACCATGGAGAGCGTCTCGCGAAAAAGGGTTTTAGTTACTCCTTTGATATGTTGGGAGAGGCTGCCCTGACGCGCGAAGATGCACGCCGATATTTTCAGCTCTACGAGCAGGCGATCCATGCAATTGGCAAGAACGCAGCAGGAAAAGGGATTTACGAAAGCTCGGGGATCTCGATCAAGCTCTCCGCGTTGCATCCCCGCTATAGCAGGGCTCAGCGTGACCGCGTGATGAATGAGTTGTTGCCAGATCTATCCAGACTGGTGCATTTGGCCAAACAGTATGACATTGGTCTGAATATTGATGCCGAGGAAGCTGATCGACTGGAGCTGTCGCTGGACTTGCTCGAGGCGGTTTGTGACGATCCTGCTTTAAAGAATTGGAATGGTATCGGTTTTGTGGTGCAGGCCTATCAAAAGCGGGCGCCTTTCGTTATTGATTATCTGATTGATCTGGCCAGACGACACAAACGTCGCCTGATGATCAGACTAGTCAAGGGTGCTTATTGGGATACGGAGATTAAAAGGGCTCAGGTCGATGGTTTGGAGGGCTATCCTGTTTACACACGCAAGAGTCATACCGATGTTTCCTATTTGGCGTGTGCCCGAAAAATGTTGGAAGCCCCCGATGCATTGTTTCCGCAATTCGCGACGCACAATGCGCAGACGGTGGCAGCTATCTATCACATGGCGGGTCCCAACTATTATCGTGGCCAGTATGAGTTTCAATGTCTGCACGGTATGGGTGAGCCATTGTATGAGTTCGCTTGTCAACCTGTATCCGAGGGCGGATTAGACCGACCTTGCAGGATTTATGCCCCGGTCGGGACACATGAGGCTTTGCTGCCTTATTTGGTGCGCAGGCTTCTGGAAAACGGTGCCAATACTTCTTTTGTAAATAGAATCCACGACGAAGACACATCGGTGCAAGAGTTGATTACCGATCCTGTCGAGTTGACCCGTGCGGTGTCTCCCCCGGGTATGGCGCATCCTCGAATTCCCCTGCCTGCAAATCTGTATGTGAAGTCTGATTCGGCTGTGTCGCTTGGTCGCCCTAACTCGTCGGGCCTTGATCTCAGTAATGAGCAGAGGCTCGGCTCCCTGAGCGCGAATTTGATCAATGTTGGGCTGACCTCTTGGAGAGCCTCGTCGCTGGTCGGTACGTGCGAAGTCGTCTGGCAAGAGACGCTCGCCAGAAATGTCTTAAATCCTGCTGAACAGCGAGATGTGGTGGGAGAGGTGATGTTCGCGCAACGCTCTCACGTCGAGCAGGCGCTTGAGATTGCGACCGCATATCAAGCGGTCTGGCAAGCCACGCCGGCCCGGCAACGGGCACAGGCGCTTCAAATGGCGGCCAAATCAATTGAGAGTCAGTCAGGCACGTTGATCGCGATGTTGGTGAGAGAAGCGGGCAAGTCGATTCCCAATGCAATCTCCGAAATCCGCGAAACGGTGGATTTTCTGAATTACTACGCTGCCTGGGCCTGTGAGCATTTGGAGGGCAATCCGCATGCGCCGTTGGGGCCCGTGGCCTGTATCAGTCCGTGGAATTTTCCTTTGGCGATTTTTGTTGGTCAGATCGCAGGCGCTCTGGCTGCAGGTAATGTGGTGATTGCCAAACCTGCTGAGCAAACCAGTTTGATCGCGCACGCTGCTGTCAAGATCCTTCATCGCGCAGGGATTCCCTCACAGGCTTTGCAACTTTTGCTCGGGACAGGTGAGGAGCTTGGGGCAGGTCTTGTTGAGAATTCCCGTATCCAAGGTGTCGTTTTTACGGGATCGACAGACGTTGCGCAGGCGATTGCACGTACCTTGTCCACGCGACTGGATGCGCGTGGCGAGCCTGTGACATTGATCGCCGAGACCGGTGGTATCAACGCAATGGTGGTGGACTCTTCGGCGCTGTGCGAACAAGTGGTCAATGATGTGCTGGTCTCCGCTTTTGATTCTGCGGGACAGCGCTGCTCGGCCTTGAGACTGCTATGCATCCAGGAAGAGATCGCCGATAGTTTGTTGCATATGTTGCGCGGCGCGATGGTCGAGCTTCGAACCGGTCATTGCGACAGACTGAGTTGCGATGTGGGACCGATCATTGATCGTCAGGCAAAAAGCACCATTGATCAATATCTAGATCAGTTGCAGAGGCAAGGTCGTCAGGTTTTTCAAACTGCATTGGAGTCTGATACGAACTTTGGATGGTTTGTCCCACCGACCTTGGTCGAAGTGCCTGCAGTTGAAGATGTATCAAGAGAGATTTTTGGACCCGTTTTACACATTGTGCGCTATCGACGTGAACAGCTCGATACGTTAGTCAATGCGATTAATCGTCTCGGTTATGGTCTCACGCTGGGTATACACACGAGGCTTGATGAAACTGTCCAGCAAGTCATCAACCATGCTTGTGCCGGTAACGTTTATATCAATCGCAACATGGTGGGGGCGGTCGTAGGTGTTCAGCCTTTCGGTGGTAATCGACTGTCAGGAACTGGGCCTAAAGCGGGAGGTCCGCTATATGTGTTGCGCCTCTTGGCGTCTTTGCAAAAGCCCCCTGTTTTCCTGGAAGCTTTGACTTCTGAGCAGAACCCTGACCGCGCCTCTGAGTACACCTTGTCAGGGCCAACCGGTGAGCGCAATACTTATCAACTGCAGCCTAAGTCTGTCGTGCTTTGTGTGGCCTCGACCGAAATTGGTATCCAGCACCAGAGTGCGATCACCTCAAGTGTGGGGATCAAGCCAATCTGGTTGAATACCCCTGCGATCGCAAGCTGGCGAGAAATGCGTCGTCAAGATACGCGAGAGTGGTCGATCTGTGAACAAGCTGAACTTGATCAACTGCCTTTCGAGGCCGTATTGTTCGAGGGTGATAGAGATACGTTGCTCGCGCTCGTACAACGTTTATGGAGACGGTCAGGGCCGCTCATTCCGATTCATAGTCGTTCGACCGAACAACTGGAAATGCTTGAACACTACAGGATCGAGATCCTGTTGCACGAAAAAGCGATCAGCAATAACACAGCGGCAGCCGGCGGAAATGCGACTTTGATGGCGATTGGGTAAATAGTCGATGAATTTGAATAATAAATATATTGGGAGCGCACATGGTTGACACAAGTTTGATTAAAGATTTTGACGTGGGTGAGGAAGCGCGTCTGATGAACGAGCCGAAAGGTTTGTTTCCCGCGACGGCTGCAACTTCGCGCAATGCTGGCGCGGGTCCCTATAAGCGTCTGGTGTTGCGTGGAGCGACTGTGATTGACGGCACGGGTGCTCCTCCGTCGGGACCTTACGATATTGTCGTGGAAAATGGTCGTATCACCGAGCTCAAGCTAGTGGGGACGCCACACAAAGCGATCAATCCTAAAATCCGTCCTGCACCCGGCGACCATGAAATCGACTGTCATGGAAAGTTCGTGACACCAGGCTTGATCGATTGCCATAGTCATGTGGGAACGCCATGGCACGCGATGAGCGGAACAGTCCCGCCCGCCGATTATGTATATAAACTGTGGCTAGCACATGGTGTGACGACGGTACGGGAAATGGGCTCCATGAATGGACTCGGCTACATGCTGCAGCAGCGTGAGGCGGCCGAGCGCAATGAAATCGCCGCGCCACGTATGGTTTTGCATTCATATTTTCCGGCGGTCAATGAGCGAATCAAAACGATCTTCACTCCTGAGCAGGCGCGCGACTGGGTGCGTAAACTCAAGGCGAGGGGAGCAGACGGAATCAAGTTTTTCGGCGCACCACCCAAGATCATGCAAGCCGCTCTGGATGAGGCGAAAGAGCAAGGACTTAAAACGGGGTGCCATCATGCGCAAATGGCTGTCACGCAGGTGAATGCGCTGACGTCGGCTCGCTGGGGTTTGACAAGTTCAGAACATTATTACGGGATTCCCGAGGCTCTTTTTGAGAACAGGGTGGTGCAAAACTTCCCGACTGACTATAACTATGGCGACGAGTACTTCCGTTTCTCTGTGTCTGGACAAATGTTCGCTCAGGCGGCCGCGCCCGGGAGCCAGAAGTGGAACGATGTTTTGCATCAATTCCTCGAGCTGGGTCATACCTTTGTACCGACTTTCAATATCTATGATGCCAATCGGGATTTGATGCGCGCGCGTCGGGCTGACTGGCATGGTGACTACAGCTGGAAATCAGTCTGGCGATATTTCCAGCCTCAGCGAGGCGGTCATGGAGCCTACTGGTATCGCTGGAGTGTTGCCAACGAAGTTGAGTGGAAACGCAACTATCAAATCTGGATGCAGTTCGTGAATGAATACAAAAATCTGGGTGGTCGCGTGTGTGCGGGCAGTGATTCGGGTTTCATTTACCAGATTTACGGATTTGGCTTGATCCGCGAGCTCGAACTTTTGCAGGAGGCTGGTTTCCATCCACTTGAGGTCTTGCGAAGTGCGACTTCCCAGGGGGCTGAACTGTTGGGGATTGAGGACGACACAGGTTCGATCGACCTCGGTAAGCGCGCCGATTTGCTGGTCCATGACTTGAACCCCCTGGAGGATTTCAAGTTGATGTACGGAACCGGCGCGATTCGCTTGAATGATGAAACAGGAAAAGCGGAATGGCATCGCAGTCTGCGTTATACGATCCGCGCAGGCATGATTTATGACACCCAGGAGCTACTGGAACAAGTCAAGCATATGGTCGATGAAAGCTGGAAGGAAGACAATGCAGATCGGCCCCCCCGTCGTTGATTTCATCGTCCTGTGCGGATTTCTTGGCAGCGGCAAAACGACGCTGCTGGTGGACTTGCTCAAGCAAGAGTCTCTCAATGACACGGCGGTCATCGTCAACGAGGCCGGCGAGATCGGTCTGGATGGCGCGTTGATCGCGGATGCGGGTGACGCAAGCAGTACGATGCTTTTATCCAATGGCTGTGTGTGTTGTTCGCTGCGCAGTAGCCTGGTGATTACGGTGGCAGAGCTGCTCGATGCCCCTCGTCCCTTGGGTGCGCCGCCTCTCAGACGCGTCATTTTGGAGACGAGTGGGATTTCTCGTCCCGGGCCGATTTTGGCCTCGCTTGCCGATCCTGCGTTATCCACACGTAATCTACGCGTGTGTGTGGTCTCGACTTACGATGCAAGCCAGGACAATTTGCATGAGGATAATTTCGAAGAAGCAGCGGCGCAGTTGACGGCAGCACAGCGCATTGTGGTGACCAAGTCTGACTTGGTAAACGACGAGGCGCTCAAGGACGCAGAGCATCGAGCCCAGGCACTTAATCCGCTTGCCCGTATTGTGTCTGGTCGTGATCGCCAGATATTGGTGAGCGAGGCATTGATCTCGCAGGATGCTTCCTCGGGTGGTTCCGATCGCTCAGACCTGCTCGATATGACTGTGCGCGCGCTCAGTCTTTACAAGCCTGAGGCTGCGCATGCGAGGATTCATGTCATGCGGGCCAGTATCGTCGAGGCGATCGACTGGGAGGATTTCTCCTCTTGGCTCGATGATCTGGCGGGGGTCTGCGGCGAGAGTTTGCTGCGTGTCAAGGCGCTTGTGCACGTCGAGGATTGTGAAGATCCTATTTTGGTGCAAAGCGTGGGGACAACCTATGGCATGCCACGCAGAATGCCACAGCACAGACAATCTCCGAATATTATTGTCGTGATCACCAGAGATTTAAACGCTGAGGACCTTGCTTCGCAGTTACCTCATCCGTATGTTAATTTGCAGTCATTGATCGCACCCTCGGAACGAAAGTTCGGAGTTCCTGCTTCATCTCGTCTTTTTACCCAAAGGAGTACTCATGCAAAATCCTAATGCAAAACGACGCACTTTTCTAAAAACAGCCTCCGGACTCATGCTGGCACCCGCGATGCCGCTGGTGAGTAGCAATGTGTTCGCCCAAGACAATAGCGTCGTGGTGGGTACATGGGGTGGTGACTATCAAAACCTGCTGCAAAAAATCGTCAATCCCTTAACGGATTCAAAAGTGGTTTTTGATACGGGCAACGCCGTCGCCCGAGCAACCAAGGTCCGCGCTGAACGCGCCTCGCGTCGTGGTTCGATGGATGTGTGTTTGCTGCAGGATGTCGATATGTATGACGTGTCTCTGATGGATGTCCTGGAGCCAGTTTCCACCAAATCGATTCCTAATCTGGCCAACATTTTCGAGCAATTCAACACGGGCTACTCGATTCCACATATCTTCAGTGCCATGGTTCTTGTTTACAACAAGGAAAAAATTCCTACTCCTCCCGATAGCTTTAGTGTTGCGACGGATCCAAAATACCGGGGTCGCGTCGGTTTCTCGGATATTTTGTTTGTCGCGAACACACTGTTTGCCGGATTGGCTAACAAAGGAAATACCTCAAGCTTTGAGCCCGGTATGAAGTTTTTAGCCGAGATCAAGAAAAACGACCCAAAGATTTTCCCATCAAACGAGGCCGTTGCAGCCGCGTTGAAGTCTGGTGAAATCTGGATGACTTGTATGTGGAAAGCACGTGCCTTGCAATGGCAAGATGCCGGTATTCCACTAGGTTTTGTGATTCCCAAAGAAGGCGCAGTCGCTGTAACGTTTGAAGGTGCAGTCCCTAAAAACGCGCGCAACAAACCTGGTGCATTCAATTATTTGAATACGATGCTCAATCCAAAGGGTCAGGTTGAGTTTGCCAAGGCAATGGGCTACGCACCGACTGTTCGCAATGCTGAAATGCCACCTGATTTGCGCGATCGCGTGAGCTTTACGGATAGTGAGCTCAAGCGCGTATTTGCCTATGATTCGAAAAATCTTGTGGATGGCAAAGTGGCTTGCCTAGATTACTGGAACAAGTCATTTAAAGCTGGCGCTTAACCCGCGCATTTGATCAAAGGGGCGCGCAAGTGCCCCTTTTTTTCTGGAAAGTCATGTCTGATCACGATCTTCAAACCGCGGCGTGGCTTCTAAGCCCCAGCAAATACCTTCAACAACGCCCAGCCCTGTTCGGCATACCCGCAAAACCGTTTTCGCAATATGTCGAGATGAGGGATGGCTGCCGACTTGCCGTGGATGTGTATCTCCCACAGATCAAAGAGGATTCGGGGCGTACCGGTTCGACATGGCCGACGATCGTCATTTTCACGCCTTACTATCGTCGATTCGTGACAAAACAATCTGACGTCGATCCCAGTCCGAACTGTGGAAAATATCGGGATATTTTTGTTCCAAGAGGCTATGCATTGGTTGTGGTTGACGTGAGAGGGACAGGGGCGAGCTTTGGTACGCGCGATGCGTTGCGCTCTCCCAAAGAGCGCGACGACAGCTATGAAATCGCCCAGTGGATCGTCGAGCAGTCCTGGAGTAATGGGGTGATTGGCTCAACCGGTATCTCATATCTGGGCGCAGCCGCGATCTTTTTAGCGAGTACCCGGCATCCAGCTGTCAAAGCGATTGCGCCATTGTTTGCTGTCAGTGATATCTACAAAGACCAACTCTACGT
>JACCDU010782162.1_pt1 | contig 13127 bp, 24 predicted proteins | sample 7446081 | NCBI WGS metagenome assembly JACCDU01 (sample SAMN15323447, study PRJNA562643) | freshwater metagenome | isolation source: river surface water | place: USA:Blue River Watershed | collected 2017-08-17 | reverse complement strand
GAACTTTCCCCTGAACTTGCAGCCATCCCAGGTCTTGCAGGAGCAGTAGAAGTTCTGAACTTCCTTGGTAACGCAGGTGCAGACATGTCACCAAAGGTTCGTGAAGAGTCAGAGAAAGTAGTTGTTGCAACAGTTATTGCAGCTGGTGCAGCCAGCCAAGCAGCAACAGGTGCTGCCACAAGTGCAGCCGTTTCAGCCTCTGCCCCAGCAGGCGGTTCGAGCGGTTCTAGAAGAGTAGGAAAGTAAATGAGATTATTCGGAAATGTAATGCTTCGAGTGCTTGCGACCTTTGTTGCGTCTGCACTAGGAGTAATTGGTGCTGGCTCTGTAGCTGGCTCTGTTAGCGGCGTTGACATCCCAATCTGGTTCAGTGCCATCATGGGTGGAATTATGGCAGTCGCTAAGGTTGTCGAACTTCTATCCCTAGCGTTCTTAGAAGATGGAAAGCTAAGCCGAGATGAAATCGACGCTGCCTTCCGCCAAACAACAAAAATCAAAGATATTGACGAGAAGACCTCGTCAAAGAAAGAAGATAAATAATGAAGAACTTTCTTAAAGGACTGTTCAAGGACATCATCGACCAGGCTTGGACTCTGCTAGGTATGGCAGTGGCTTGGCTTGTATTGGAAGGCTCGGCTAAGGACCTGACTGGAAACCTAATCCTAATCACCCTAGGCATCTGGGTCATCACCTTTCCTATGCGCTACGAGAAGCCAGAGGAAGAAGAGCCTAAGAAGAAGCCAGCTCCTAGGAAGAAATCAGCCAAGTAGTCAAGCGGTAAAATATACCTATGTCTGATAATAATCTCGTACCCGAAGAGCGCGACCTCGCGAACGCTTTGCGTGTCATCGTTAAGAAGCACGGCAAGTTTAACGAGGACAATACTGGCGTCTGGGCTGGTTACGACTCTGCCGAGAAGAACGCTGAGAACGCCAAGATTGGCGTCAAGTGTGGCAACTGCGTATTCTGGCAAGCACCTAACGGTTGCGAGATTATCTCCCACGAAACTGAAGAGGGTGGACTATGTCGCTTTGCTGTTCTGCCAGATGGCACAGTTACTCCAGAGAAGGTGTTCTCTAAGTCTCCTAATCTAATCCAAGAAGAACTCAAGGAAAAGATTAACGAGATGGGCGATAACTACACGGAAAAGCCTGTAAAGATTAGTGCCCTGATTCCAACTCAAGACTACTTAGACCCAATCAAATTAAAGGGTGCAAAGGACAACACAAATCTAATTACCGTTTACCACGACCTCGAAGGTTTCAAACTAGTAGATGGCCATCACAGATGCGCCTCCAAAGTAATGTCTGGTCAAAGCGACATTATGGCAAAGGTTTATAGAGGTCCTCTAGTATCTGCAGCAATGTTTAGCTCTACACCAATTAGTCCTGAAGACATGGAACTATCTGCAGACGGACCATGCTGGGACGGCTACAAGCAAGTTGGCATGAAAGAGAAAGATGGAAAGATGGTTCCTAACTGCGTTCCAGATAACGAAGCGTCTATGACTGCAACTGCAGGTTCAAAGCCAGCACCAAAGAAAGACCAAATCAAAGGCTCCGACAAGAACAAGAAGGGCTCTGCGGACACAGGTAAAGGCGTCGAGTTCACAGATGCAATCATCACTGCACTAGAGAAGAAAGTTGCAGAGCACAACAAGAAGGCTCCAGCTGGACGTAAGGTCACACTAGCAAAACTCAAAGCGGTTTATCGTCGCGGTGCAGGTGCGTTCTCAGTTTCACATCGCCCTGACCAGAATAGAAACTCATGGGCAATGGCTCGCGTTAATGCTTTCTTAAAGCTAGTTAAGTCAGGTAAGCCTAATAATCCTAAGTACGTTTCCGACAACGACCTGCTTCCAAGAATGCACCCACGCTCCAGCGAAGCTTCCAACTTCTCACCAATAATTGCATCTCTTGTTGCAGCGGCGAATACCGAAGAGTGTCCACCTGCAACTCAAGACATCGTTCTTAATATCGAGAACCGCCAGAACGCCATCGACAATGTTGGATATGGCCCACTAAACCCTAAAGAACCAAACGACGAGTTCTGGCAAGAGAAAGCAGACCGCTGGAAGACAACTCCAGTAGAAGCCAAAAAGAGTATCTGTGGCAACTGCGTCTTCTTTGTTAGAACACCTAGCATGCTTGATTGCATCGAAGGTGGAATCGCACAGGGTGGTTCAGGGCAACAGAATGCTTGGGACGCAATCGACCAAGCTGAATTAGGTTTCTGTGAAGCACTCGACTTCAAGTGTGCTGCTTCAAGAACATGTAACGCATGGGCTGCTGGCGGCCCTATAACCGAGGAGAAATAAACAATGGCAAAGACACAGTTTCCTATCGACGGAAAACTAGGTAAAGAATACAAGATTACGTCGGAGTTTGGATGGCGTAAAGACCCACTAGGACGCGCTGACAAGAAGCACCATAACGGCGTCGACCTGTGGGGTGCAGCTCAGACTATCTACATCGAAGCATTCCACGATGGCACAGTGCTACACGCAGGTCCATCAAGCAGAAAAAAGGCTGACGGTTCCGTTGGTGGCTTCGGTTTCTATGTAGTGGTCCTACACAAGATTGATGGCAAGTTCTACACCAGTGCTTACGCACACATGAAAGAAGGCTCAATCAAAGTTAAGAAGGGTCAGAAGGTAGAAGCAGGCACAGTACTTGGTGTCATGGCAACTACTGGAGATTCAACTGGCAAGCACCTTCACTGGGAAATCTGGGTTGGTAAGACTCATGGTTGGTCAGCAGATGGTAAGGGATTTGTAAACCCAATCAAGTTCACTCAAGCACTTATTGCCAAAGAAGAAGCTATCGCTGAAGCACCTAAGGCTACTCCTGAAGACGCTCCTGTTGCAGCCGCTCCAGTTCACGCTCCAGCTCCAAAGGCTCCAGCAGCTCCAAAGGCTGAAAAGCCAGTTGTAGCAGCAGCCAAACCAGTTGCAGCAAAGGCAGAAGCTCCTAAGGTAGTTTACAAAGAGCCTTTCGCAGCTAAGTTCCGCAACGATGAGTTCGGCAACATGGCTTCTTATCGCAAGCACCCACACCGCGGACAGGACTGGTCACCAGCTGACAAGAGTCCAATCCCTGCAATCTGCGATGGTAAAGTTGCTAACATCTTCTGGACTGACGTCCTAGGTTGGGTCATCGAGATTTACAACCCACTAGACAAGGTCTGGACTCAGTACTGCCACATTGCACCAGCTGACAACAAGAATCCCAAGAAGGCAAGCACAGCTACAGTCAAGAAGGGCGACTTCGTCAAGCTTGGTCAAATCATTGGTAAGGTTGGTGGCTCAAAGGCAACCAGCCCTAGCGGTTCCGCCAGTACCGGGGCCCACCTCCACATGGGTATGTCCAAAAAGCAGAATGGTCACTTGGTTGCGTACAACCAGCTAATCGACCCACTAAAGTACATCTTGGCTCACTCAGCTAAGAAATAGGTCTAGACAAGGCATAAAGGCGTTCGCTCATTGACGTTCATAACGCGTAATAAATAAGCCCCTAGGAAGAAGCCCTCAACCTCGCGGTTGGGGGTCTTCTTTTATCTATGAAAAAACCCCCCGAAGCATAAAGCTCCGAGGGGCTTCCTCAGTAGAAAGGAAATACACAATGTCAACAAACAACCATTGCACTTATAAGTGTAGCAAACTTTACGAGCGTCTGCTAGAGAAAACGCCGATTACTTATTAAAGAAAGGGTCATCATCCTCATCATCGTCAGGACCCTCTAGTATCTGGTTTTCTACCTGATTGATGATGTCTTGGAAGGCAGCAAGCGTTCTGCCAATCTCTTTGCTCTTTAGTTCCATCTCTAGTAGCTCAGCTTTGTAGATTAGCTTAGCCATCTTGTGACGCTCAGAGCGACTTAGATTCTTAAAAGTAGGGTTGCGTAGAAGTGTGAAAGCAATCTCAGCGAGGTGGCGGTCTTTCTGTAGTTTACGAATGTGCTTCTCTCGCATTTTTTGCTTCTCTCTCAGCTATACAGCTGCCACATGGTTTACAGCCTCGACCACAACGTAGCGGAGGCTCTACTGAATATCTTAGTACACAGCACTCACAAACTACAAATGCATCGTCGCCAAGTCTTTCTTTCATTGTATCAACAGATACACGATTCCTATCAGCGGTTGCATACCTGCGTCCAAGCAATTGAGCAGCCTTAGCAGTACTACCTGAGCCACCAAACGGGTCGACAACTAGGTCACCCTCCTGCGTATGGACTTCTATAAATGGCTTGATTAGTTCCAGTGGCTTTTGATTAGGATAGCCAACCCGCTCTGGGTCTGTATTAGACAGCGTGATGTCCCAGACAGACGATACTTTCTTATCGCCCTCGTAACCTTTCTTAGGCCATTTTCTGACAACCATAGGAACCTTACTGGCGTCGAAAGCAGGAGACCCTGACTTACTAAACAGCAAGATAGTGTTGTGCTTATTTGCCCACCACTTAGTTGCTCCTCGACCTAAGCCGAACGTCCAAATAATCTCACCATGCGGCGTAAGCCCCGCTTCAAGCAACGCGCAATAAACCTGATGCACCGAACGATAGTCGAGACAAACAGCAAAAACGCCGCTAGGAGATAGAACACGAATAGATTCACTTGCTACTTCTTTCATTAAATCAATAACTGCGTCGACCGAAAGGTCTCGATACTTCTTACCAGATGACTCAATCCGTTGAACCATGTCCGTTCCAAACGGCGGGTCAGTCCAAATAAGCTGCACCGAGTTATCTTCAAGCTGACGCATAAACTCCACAGCATCGCCGTGGAATATCATGCTGTTAGATACTTCGCTACTTCTGGATTGTCTTTCAGGACGATAAGCAATCCTTCTTCATAAGTACCAATGAAGTAGTGCTCCCACTCTTCAAAGTCAGCATCTTTACTTGGCTTACTTGCGCCGCCAAGACTCATCTGAATAGCGTGCAACATCTCGTGAACAAAGGTGACTCGCTGTTTGGTTTTGGAAATACTGGCGTCGATGACAATCAACGAAGCAGCATCCATGGTGTACCCATACGACCCATCGTTCAGCATCCCATCCTCCTTGGAGTCACGAAGGACTACCTTGTAAATCTGAGTGCCAATCTTAATTTCTGTAGGCATTGGTGGCATCTTCATTTGTCTCTTCCTCCTGCGGTTAATCCAACCATAAGTGCGCTGACGATAAAGAGGAACGGTTGACCAAGAAGCCAAATCCACCAAGGCAGCGAGATAGACACAATAGTCCAGATAATCTCAGCGGACATGAAATAGATAAACAAAGCCGCCCAGGCATCACGCTTTGACATAGAACCTACTTCCAACTTGTATAGCTTTATTCTACCCTATGAACCATGTTTCTTTTCAAGACACTTCTAAGGTCTTCCCGAGTTATTTCCGGATTATTGTAGTATAGTTCAAATCTTTCCATGTTCCCAGTAAGACCGCTGGTATCTCTGTCTGGATGCCAAAGTCGATAGCAATTACCGGGAACTCTCAACATTGGATTATTAGAGATAAGTTCATAAGCCTTCTGGAAGGCGATGTCCTCGTAGCCCCAGGCTTTGAAGTTCTCGTCCCAACCATTCATTCGCCAAAACATCTCACTAGTCATAGCCCAACCACTGCCAACATGACCTTCAGTCTTAGATGCAAAGTCACTAACTTCACTGAACTGTATTCGCCCGTCTGATAAAGCATCACAGGTCCACCCATTCAGTTCTAGGGACCAAGTGTAGATATAGGAGATGACGTCCTCTTCTGATACAACCTTAAGGGCGTCGACGACAGCGTTCCGCTCAAAGATGGTGTCAGCGTCCATGACGACTAGAAACTTGTAGCCATCTTCTATCGCCTGAATACATCCACGGTTTCGGGCTTCAGATACGTTGAACTTATCCCCAACACTGTCCGAGAAGTAAATCTTGAAGTCAGCAAACTCAGGGTTGTTGTATTTCCAAGCAAGCTCAAACGACTGCTCTCTACCTGTAGCGGTTCTCCATGGTACGACAATAGCGGCGTCGACGATAACGCTCTCAGACATTAGAGTCCGATTTTACGCAGTACGTCCGAGACCTTTACTAGACGACCCTTACTTGCGTTGGTGTAGTCATTAGTAATCGGTTGTTCTACTTCACGAGGGTCGGTGTCACGAATAATGTCTTTTAGGTCTGAAGTACGAATGGCGATAAAGCCATTGCCATTTGGACCAGCAAAGACCCACCAGTCAGCAGTAGTCACATTAATACCTGAAGGACGAATGTCTGACCTGTCTGACCAGTTCCACTGCCATGTCTCAATGTAGAAGTTGCCAGTCTCCCAAGCGAGGTAGTCAGTCTTAACTTCAAACTTGGCTCCATTAGCCAAGTCCCCTAGAAAAGTTTCTAGTAAGTTCTCTCCAACTTTGCCACGTTCTAGGTCATGGTCAAAGTGCGGGTTCCAGCTATCTGTCAATGTTGATTGACGCAATCGAGTTCCACGGAATGAAGACGTGCTGGTCATTCTCGTTGTGGATTGAAATGCCGAAGTCATTCTCTGCCTCGACTACACCAAAGCCGTGCGAAACAGGAATCAACAGTTCCTCTTCTTCGACGTTCTTGTGTACGCTGGCATTCCACCAGATTTGAATATACTTACCTACCATTGTTGACAGGTCTTCCATCATTTTCTCCTTACGGTTTTTACTACGAGAGCCCCCAACAGGACTTGAACCCGTCACCTACGCATTACAAGTGCGTCGCTCTACCAGATGAGCTATAGGGGCGTAACTACATTCTAGTCGAAGTAGTACTGAATGTAGCCTTCGTCACATTCAAAGTTAGGAAAGTTCTCGTCTCCAGGACAATTCTCTACCCCTTCGTCTTCTTCTCCATCGGGGTTGCAGGACGGACAAGATAGATACGTATCAATATCATAAGAGATGTACGTTCCCTCTACGTCACCGTTGGTAGGCTCCCAAGGCACTTCACCAATATACCAACCGTTGCTAGTCCAGCAGCACATACCAGCGTATATAGTGTACCCAGATGTGACCTGAGTATTCTCGCAAGTGCCGTGGTCTGTCCAGACATACCTAGGGTCCATCTTTTCCAGCATTGCACGATTCTCTTCAGAGTCATCTAGAAACTCACCAATTTTGTAAGTTGTTCGCCAGTTATTGTACTCGGCTTGTAGTTCTACAGCCTCTTGATTAGTTGCCATCAGCGACTACCTTCTCTATCTCGACGTTCTTTATAACACTTAGGACAGTAACTGCCTTTAAATCTTAGCCTATGCCTCGTGCACGGGTAGCCTTTGTATTTAGGGGGTGTCATTGATTTCTCTTTGAAGCAGAGTCAACCTGTCACCCAAGTCATCAATCTGCTCACCTAGCACCTTCAACTCAATCCCAACCAGCTCGATTCGCTCTAGTAGAGCATCAATATGGGCGTCGACGTCCTCGGGGTTAGGAGTACAGCACTTACAGGGTTCTCCAGTGTAATACGGGTCTTTGAAGTCTCTCATTAGGCACCTTCCTTAATGTATTTGACGAACTTCTCCGCCATGTCGATAATAGCGTCGTTTGGTATCCCCTTAGAGCCAATGACATAAGAAGCAGCCAGCAAAGCCTGGGCACGAATCTCTCTGTCAGTAAGCACCTCTGCCAAGCTCAGGCAACACCCATCACAGCCATGTAACCCAGCAGAATGCCCTATCCCATGGATACAGTCAAGTTCATGCTCTCTCATTAGGTGTTTCCTTACTGGCGTCGACGGTTTTGCTTTTGCGAGCTCGCTTTGCACTTTCATATAGACGCTTCTTCTGCATCTGGCGGTTGTACCGAATCTCTTGCAGGATTCTCTCGTCCTCTGACTTATTCTGATTCTCTGCCATAATCATCCTCGATTCTGACAATATCCTCTTCATCGTAGCGTCCACGAATCATCTCAAGAACCCTAAGCGGTTCGTCGGTTGGATTGATAAGTCGATGCTCTACAAAGGTGTCAACAAAGACATCCTTGTCCAGACTCATCTTGATTTCTTTGCCATCAACTAAAGCAATCAATCCTTCATCTAAAGCTCTCCAAGTTTCAGTCCTGTAGTAGTGCTTTTGTAAGGAAAGCTTCGAGTGCGGAGCGACAGTGATAATCTTCACGCAACAAGGCGGGTTAAAGTCGGACAAAATCTCGTAGGAACCCCAGGGGCGTTGCTCAGATTTCATAAGGTACCAACTTCGTACACAACAGAACGGACAATCTCCCGTATAGTTTTAAACCTAAGTTTATACAACATCAGGCTCCAATACCGCTAATTGGCTCTACCCAGTCCTGGATTACTGCCATTAGCTGGGGGACTGTTAGGTTCTGCAAGCGGGCAAAGTCTTTAGGTTCAAGAGCAATCTCGAGTGCCTTAACAACTCCAGACATCTGCTCAGCAGCATTGTTGCTTTCCATAGCAGCCATAACCGAGAAAACAATCGGGTATGGCAAGCTCAGAAAGCTTTTAGCCACTGCACGAAAAGCAGGGGTGTCAATCTCGATAAAGGGTGCTTGATTGTTTATTTCCACGGGGTTTGTCTTTCTTCGCTACAAATAGTTTGAGGTAGATAAATCCACCTAGGTTGACTATAACAATTATTGCTAGATATGTCAAGAGGACTCTAGATACGATTTCTTCAGTTGTCATCGTGGTTCTCGCAGTTCAAAATAGCTTCCTTTTCAGTCTGGTATTGGTCCCAGCAATTAGTTGGACCCTGACCGCTGGCAGCTCCAATCCAGATTAAAGCAATAGCAAATAGCCACCATGCAATCTTTACAGGTGTACTCATTCTGGTTGCTCCCCACTATCAATAAACTTCAGTAAGTCCTCGGAGTTAAACCCGTCACGATAAATGAATACATCATCTTCCAGCTCAAAGGCTCGTCTGTTGCTCTCGACCCAATCACGAATACGCTTGCGTTCAGCAGCTATACCGTCTTGAACTCCGTAGTCATACGCATCAATGCTCATTACTTGTTACCCTTCGATTTCTTAGACTGGTCTTCAAACCCGTACTTCCTAAGATACTGCACAATGTACTTCAAAGCCCTCCAGTCAGAGGGTGTTCCTGCAGAGAAGAAGAATGCTCCGCTAGGTGAAGTCCACTTGTAGTGGTTCTTGTTGTTTGGGGTTATTATCCAGCCCTGCTTCTGGGCCTGTTTTATGAGCTCTTTTAGCTCTTTAGCGTGTGTAGCCATGTTGTTCCTTCCTACGTATTTAACGTGTAAACAAAAGCTAGCACACATAATTCAAGATGTCAAGTGTCTTCCCCAATCTGCACCAATGACCTTTAGTAATAGATGAGACAATAGTAGAGGAGAGCCCACAACTTTAAGGTATATAGCCAATGACATCTAATTCAAGCTCAGAATACAAAGTAGTCACAGACGTAGTCGTCTCCCCTGACGAAGACATCGTTGTACGACTCGCAGGTGCAATGTATAAGGACTCTATTAGCGAACCTAATCGCTACGCCAACATTTCCGATATTGGAGCGGTTGGAGGAGTCACCACTGCAGTTAGATGGTCCCCGACTTTTCAGGCAACAGGGCTGACATTCACTGGCTCAGGGGCTACATATCCAACCTACAATTCTTACTACGTTAGAATTGGCCAGTTAGTTACATTCAACATCAAGATTGACCTAACAACAGTTACTAACTTCGGAACAGGGCAGTTCAAGGTAGACCTACCATTCGAACCGATTCCTACAGCCGCCAATCACTTTTCCGCCTGGGCATGGGTAAACCCTGCTCTACCAGCAGATGACCTAAATGGTCACATTCAGATGGTTGCTGACCACCCATCTGGCTCTCAAACTTTAGATATGCACTGGCTACTGGCCACTACATCAAACCCTAAGCCAATCATCGAAAGCTTATTGTCTCAAGGCACCCCAGTAACGTTTACTACTGCTAGCAAAATGTACATTAACGGAACTTACATAGCAGTAGCTTCTTAAAGCTGACCATCCTGGATTCGAACCAGGAACCTTAGAGTTAACAGCTCTCTGCTCTGCCGTTGAGCTAATGGTCATAGTGTGGTGCACAACTGACTAGGTCGCCACCACCGCCCCACTACCGAACTACCTCAGGGGAACTAGCACCAATGCGAGCCATTTCTCGACTACTTACGGCTTTGGTACGCCGATTCGCTCCTTCAGGGCGACCACCTACACTACCCTCTTAACGTCGGTAGTCCACGTTTGAGCAGTCACGCTCAAAGCACCGCCCCTAGGAGTCGAACCTAGGCCCACAGTTTTGGAGACTGCTGTGCTACCGTAACACTTGGGCGATAAACACCTAGCCTCGCGACTAGGGTGAGGTACGTGACCTCAATGCCCCTAACGGGGTCATCGTGGAGATGCGGGGAATCGAACCCCGGTCCAATTGACGTTCAGTTATTCTTCTACAAGCTTAGGCTTTACCAGCCACGGTAGTGCAATAAAGAGCAGCTAGTGAGGTAGCTCTCTTCGCGTTTGTTTTACTTAGCAAGAAAGTTAAAAAACTAAATAAAACGGATTTGTCCTACTTATTTAAAACCTGACTGCCCACCTAGAACTAGTGCTTTGTCAGGGGCCTAACGGCGAATCCTAAGATTACGCGGCTAGAGCGAATGCGGAACGAGATTCAGCATTTATTGGTTTGCCACACTTTAAGAATGTGTGACCGTTTCTGCTTGCTTCACTAACATCAAGACAACTGTCGAAACCAGTCATCCCCTTGTTCACTATTTAGTTTTTAGTAACAAGCTTACGCTTGATTGCATCGAACACCTTAGGACGCTTTTTGTTAGCCTTACCATTGTTACGGTCAGCGTTGCTGCCTTTAGCTGGCTTTGCACCGCCACCTTTACCTTTTGCCATATCTAACTTTCCTTTGCCTTAGGGTCAATAATAGTATAACCCCTATTTGTAGCACGCCATGTGGAGGCAGAGTGGCTCTCTTCTACAGCCAGCTTGTGCTCGGCATCGTCATACAAACGAACAATGTGAATGCACGGGTCGCTTTCTTCAAACTCTTCAGACTCAGCTTCGCTTAGCGGAAGACCATCGTGAGTCTCGCAAACTGCTGGACCGCACCAGCCTTGGTCAAAACCATACTTAAGCCATTCTTCAAAATCCATGACTACTCCTAATAAGAACTGGTGCCCCCCACCTGCGCTAAAAAGGTGAGGGGCTATTCAGTTATACGCCTTGGTGTCAAACAAGCCTTGTAGTAAGACACCTTTGTGCCGCGGGATTGCAGCAAAGACAGGCTAACACAGATGCAGGACAAAAGCAACAAATCCCCCCGATGAATCGGAGGGACTTGTTATTTAGTTATTAAAGACCAGAGTCGTCAGACAACTTGTTCTTCTTTGAGTCAGCCAGGGCAGCTTCAGCCGAAGAAGCAAATGCAACATTGATTTCTTCTTCGTCTAGAACTCCGTCTACAACATAGGCACGAGCCAGCGATTCTGCAACTTCCATAATTCCAACGAAAGCCGCGATTAGGGCTGACTGCCATAGCTCAACGCCACCGATAGAACCAGCGGCCAAAACGGCACTAACCTTTAGGATTACAAGAGCGACTGTACGCTTCAGAATCATTTTTGCGATGTTCATGTTTTCTCCCGAGAGACTAGTAGGGTTAAGGACCCTCTCTCCCAAGAGTTACTTCTATTCTACCGCAGTTTCGTGATTACGACTAGGAAGATTAATAGGGCTCATTTTTGCCTTTTTTCGCATCGCTTTACGCTGTCGTTCATTAGTACCGCCCCAAATACCTACCAGTTCAGGGTTTTTTAAAGCGTATTCTAAACATCTAGCCATATATGGACATGCTCGGCAGATGGCTTTAGCCTCGTTTTCATAGGCATACTTACGGCTATAGACATAGTTACCAGGAGGGGGGTCTTCGGTAAAGAATGCATCGGGGAAACTTTCTGCACAGGGAGGGGTTCCAAATTCTTTAAAGTCTGGGTAGTCCTGGGGGAGAAAGTCCATCATGCTATTCCTTTATGTTAACGCCACGATTCTTTGGTACTCCAGCCTCCACCTTTAAAGTTGATTGCTGGTGCTCCAAACGTTTTTACCATTCTACCTTCACAACCCTCTTTAGTGCAAATCAGGTCTTCTGGCTCTGGAGAAGTAATGGAACGAACTTCTTGATAGACGTGCTCCGGGTTGTTTGAGCACTTGTATGTGTAAGTAGGCATCTCTCAATTCTACAAGATAAATGAAAACCCCTCCCGAAGGGGGGGGGGCTTTCATTCAGTACTAGATGCATTAAATCAGAGTACTTAGCTTTTCTAAACGGAAGCCAGACCAGCTATCTTCTCCAACCACAACGATTGGAGCAGATGCATAGCCTTTTTCTTCAATCAGAGGGAAGATTTCAGGGCTTTCTGAAATCATCTTGGCCTCAAACGGAATACCTTTGACGGTCAAGAATCGCTTGGTCTGCTCACAAGCAGTGCAGTTTGGGTTGCTGTATACGATTACCATTACTTCTGGTTCTCCACAATCAACTTAATCTCACATGCGTCCGTAGTGCAGTAGGCATCACCGATGGCCTCGATACCTAGACCCTGGTAGATACCAGTAAGAGAGATAGGAAATAGGCTGGCAGCCGCTTCTTCATACTCTTCCTTAGTGATTTGGGTGTACGGCATCTGAGGGTACGTGTGGTTTCCCGAAGGCAAGAACGACACAGTCTTCAACTGACCATCGTGCATGTGAAGCACAGTACCAATCTTGTCGGCTTCAGTTTCAGGGTCGAAAGTGACAGTGACCGAAACCGAGTTGTCTGACCAGTAACGCTGAGCAATAACAGCAAGATTCATCTTTTCAAAGATGGATACATCACGCTCGGCACGCATAGCACCAGACTTGATTGGGAAGAACACCACAGAAGTAGTTTCTGGAGATTCTGACGCTGGTTCAATACGGTAGTTAGCCATCTTGAATAGCGGCAACATCGGGTCGTTGTTACCAAAGCGAATTGCACGTAGGAAGTATTCGCCACCCGGAGTCCAGTGAACACCTGGAGACTCACCAGCCAGAATCGACACAGTACCTGAAGGCTTGACGGTTGTGGTCTTGATTGACTCACGAATACCTAACCATTCAGAGT
>JACCDU010773274.1_pt1 | contig 13128 bp, 11 predicted proteins | sample 7446081 | NCBI WGS metagenome assembly JACCDU01 (sample SAMN15323447, study PRJNA562643) | freshwater metagenome | isolation source: river surface water | place: USA:Blue River Watershed | collected 2017-08-17 | reverse complement strand
GGCACACTCGATGTGACTCTCCATCGTGACGATTTGAGGATGCGAGCACCTCGGCCACTCATGGAGACTGTAATCCCATCGCTGGGGGTGGAAGGTCGCACGGTTGTGCTCGTCGACGATGTCCTTTTCTCAGGGCGAACAATTCGATCTGCCCTCGACGCCTTAGGTGAGATAGGTCGCCCTACAAGAGTCCAGTTGGCCGTTTTAGTAGATCGCGGCCATCGCGAACTTCCAATCAAGGCAGATTTCGTAGGCAAGAACTTACCAACCTCTAGAAATCAAAGCGTAAAGGTTTCTCTCCGTGAGCACGATGGCGCTGATGAAGTTCGCATCGAGGGGGAGAGCGCATGAAGCACCTTCTCTCTATTAACGATATCGACAAGGAGTTTGCTCTCACCATCCTCGATACAGCAGCTGAGATGGCAAAGGTGACCGAAGGTCCGGTGAAGAAGTTGCCGACGCTACGCGGAAAGACAGTGGTCAATCTCTTTGCAGAGGATTCAACTCGTACTCGTATCTCATTTGAGGCCGCAGCTAAGCGACTGTCAGCAGACGTTATTAACTTCACTGCAAAGGGTTCAAGTATTAGTAAAGGTGAATCACTCAAAGATACCGCTCAGACCTTACAAGCGCTCGGTGCTGATGCAGTCGTGATACGCCATCCGGCATCTGGTGCTGCACATCGTCTTGCTCAGGGGCGTTGGATTAATGGAACTGTTATCAATGCCGGTGACGGAACTCATGAACATCCTAGCCAGGCGCTTCTCGATTCTTATACGATCCGAAAGCATCTCTGCGCCGGAACCGGTGATTTATCAGGAATACATGTTGCAATCGTTGGAGATATTATTCATTCTCGTGTTGCGCGCTCGAATGTACTTCTACTCACCAAATTAGGTGCGACTGTAACTTTAGTTGCCCCACCAACTCTATTGCCTCATCAAGTTGAAGCTTGGCCTGTCAGGGTCTCTTATGACTTCAACTCAGTGCTTCCGACTGTCGATGCGGTTATCATGCTTCGAATTCAACAAGAGCGCATGAGCGATCTCTATTTTCCATCCGAGCGAGAGTACTCAACTCTCTTTGGAATCGATTCCGAGCGGCTTAGCCTCACAAAATCGACTTCGATACTAATGCACCCAGGACCTATGAATCGTGGTCTTGAAATAAGTGCAGAGGCTGCAGATAGCAAGCAATCAGTAGTCGTAGAGCAGGTTGCAAACGGCGTCTCTATCAGGATGGCGATTCTCTACCTCTTTATCGCTGGAAGTCAGGAGTCAATAAATGGTTAATTCAATTTTGATCAAGGGAGGTTCGATCGCTGGTGGAGCAATCGCTGATCTGCTGGTAAGAGATGGCGTAATTGTCGAACTTTCACCAAAGATTGATAGCCAGGCAGATGAGATCATCGATGCCACTGGCTTAGTGCTTCTTCCAGGCTTTGTCGATCTCCACACACATTTACGTGAACCAGGTCGCGAGAATTCAGAGACAATTGCAACTGGTTCTTTAGCAGCAGCTCGTGGTGGATACGTTGCAGTCAGTGCGATGGCAAATACCCTTCCAGTTGCTGATAACTCTGCGATTGTCGAGCAAGTTGCAGCCATCGGAAAGAGCGTTGGATTGGTTGATGTCTTCCCAATCGGTGCGGTGACTAAGGGTCTAGAAGGTCATGAATTGGCTGATCTCGGATCGATGGCTCATTCACGTGCTGAGGTTAGAGTCTTTAGCGATGATGGTAATTGTGTCTCAGATCCTTTGATGATGCGTCGTGCGCTCGAATATGTGAAGCAGTTTGATGGTGTTATCGCTCAGCACGCCCAAGATCCAAGGCTTACTGAAGATGCTCAGATGAATGAGGGAATCGTCGCTTCTACCCTCGGGCTCAAAGGGTGGCCCGCCGTTGCTGAGGAGTCAATCATTGCCAGAGATATCTTGCTGGCCAATATGGTCGGAGCTCGACTACATATCTGCCATGTGACCACTGCGGGCGGAGTAGAGATTATCCGTTGGGCAAAGTCACAAGGGATGAAGGTGACAGCTGAGGTGACTCCTCACCATTTGCTTCTTACTGATGAATCAGCGACAAGTTATGACCCGATTTATAAGGTTAATCCTCCGCTTCGCACGCAGAGCGATGTGGATGCTCTCCGCAAAGGCGTCATTGATGGAACGATTGACATCATTGGTACTGATCATGCGCCACATCCCGTTGAGAGCAAAGAGTGCGAATGGCAGAGCGCAGCTTTCGGAATGGTCGGTCTAGAAACTGCTTTTCCAATTCTCTACACAACTTTAATTGCGCCTGGACTTATATCGTGGGAGAGAGCTATTGAGGTGATGAGTTCAGCTCCAGCGGCAATTGCTGGATATCGGAACCATGGCCGGAGATTGGCGGTAGGTGAGCCTGCCCACATTGCAGTCGTCAATCCAGATGGTCGCTTGCGCGTGGATCGAGCCTTATTGGCCTCTAAGAGCAAGAACACACCCTTCCACGGCATGGATTTCCAGGGAACAGTGGTCGCAACTGTATTTAATGGAACCCTCACACATAAGGACGAAGTTAGGTCGGGATCACATGAGTAAGGCATACCTAGTCCTCGATGATGGACGAATTTTTGAGGGGCGCTCTTGGGGCGCTCTTGGAAAGACCTTCGGTGAAGCAGTTTTCCAAACAGGTATGACTGGCTACCAAGAGACTCTCACCGATCCCTCCTACCATCGTCAGGTCGTCGTTATGACCGCGCCGCATATTGGCAATACAGGAGTGAACCTAGAAGATAACGAATCATCCAAGATCTGGGTGGCTGGATTCGTTGTGCGCAACCCGTCCACCATTACCAGCAATTGGCGAAGTACATCAGATTTAGAGGCTGAGCTCATTAAGCAAGGAGTTGTTGGCATCTCTGGTGTCGATACCCGAGCGATCACAAGGCATCTTCGCGATCGTGGTGCCATGCGCGTTGGTATCTTCTCTGATACCGAATTAACTCGTGAAGAGATGGTTATTGAAGTTCGTAAGCAAAGCCCGATGACCGGCTCCTATCTATGTGGTGATGTCTCCACCGAGGTTCCATATTTGGTTCCTGCAATCGGAGAGAAGAAGTTCACCGTTGTCGCTCTCGATCTTGGCATCAAAGCGGCAACGCCACGAAATATGGCCGAGCGTGGCATTGAAGTGCACGTGCTTCCATATAACTCAACGCTCGAAGAGATTCTTGCTTATAAGCCAGATGGGATCTTCCTCTCAAATGGTCCCGGAGATCCATCTACCATGACAGATACCGTGGCATTGGTTCGCGATCTTCTGATTGAAGAGATTCCGATCTTTGGTATCTGCTTCGGCCATCAAATTCTTGGACGTGCACTCGGTTTTGATACATACAAACTTCAATTCGGTCATCGTGGAATCAATCAGCCCGTGCTAGATCGAAAGACCGGCAAGGTTGAAATCACCGCTCACAACCACGGTTTTGCACTGAAGGCTCCAACAGATTCAATTTTCTCAACCGTCTTTGGTCCTGGACAGGTAACGCACATATGTCTCAATGATGGAGTCGTAGAGGGGCTCGAGCTTCTCGAACGCGGTGCATTTAGCGTCCAGTACCACCCAGAAGCCGCGGCCGGGCCACATGATGCGAGCTACCTCTTTGATCGCTTCCTCGCCCTCATGGAGAAATACCCACGAAAGGCGGTCAACGCATAATGGCGCTAGATAGTTCAATTAAGAGTGTTCTCGTAATCGGCTCTGGACCAATTGTTATCGGCCAGGCCTGCGAATTTGATTACTCGGGTACGCAAGCATGTAGAGTATTGAAGGCCGAAGGAATTCGAGTCATCCTTGTAAATTCAAACCCAGCGACAATCATGACTGATCCAGAGTTTGCAGATGCAACCTACATCGAGCCGATTACACCTGAGTTTATTGAACGAATCATTATTAAAGAGAAGCCTGATGCCGTACTGGCGACCCTCGGCGGACAGACAGCCCTTAATGCTGCGATTGGAATGTTTGAAGAGGGAATTCTTGCTCGACACAATGTTCGCCTCATTGGCGCCGATGTCGATGCAATCCAGCGCGGAGAGAACCGCGAATTATTTAGAGGCATTGTTGAAAAGGTTGGCGGAGAGTCTGCTCAATCGATTATCTGTCATACGATGGAAGAAGTTTTAGCGGCTGCTGATGTCCTCAACTACCCATGTGTGATTCGTCCATCATTCACAATGGGTGGCTTGGGATCTGGAATCGCTCATGATGAAGATGCGCTGCGACAGATAGCCGGTGCAGGTCTCCGACACTCACCAACTTCAGAGGTTCTTATTGAAGAATCCATCATCGGTTGGAAAGAGTATGAGCTCGAGGTCATGCGTGATCGTGTAGATAACGTGGTGATTGTCTGCTCCATCGAAAATATTGATCCTATGGGAGTTCACACAGGAGATTCGATTACAGTCGCCCCGGCACTGACCTTAACCGATGTTGAATATCAAAAGTTACGCAACCTATCGATAGATATCATTCGCGAGGTTGGGGTCGATACCGGAGGATGCAATATCCAATTTGCAGTTAATCCGGATAATGGCCGCATCATTGTGATTGAGATGAATCCTCGGGTCTCTCGCTCCTCGGCCCTGGCTTCGAAAGCGACCGGATTTCCGATTGCCAAGATTGCCACCAAGCTTGCGATCGGTTACACACTTGATGAAATTAAGAACGACATCACTCAGGTAACTCCTGCCTCATTTGAACCAACTCTTGATTACATCGTTGTAAAGGCGCCACGTTTCGCTTTTGAAAAATTTGCTGATGCTGATCCGCGACTGACAACAACGATGAAGTCAGTCGGCGAGGCAATGGCTATCGGCCGTTCATTCCCGGAAGCGCTGATGAAAGCGCTTCGTTCGCTTGAGCGGAAAGAGGCGATTTTCGCCTTCCCTTCCGATATCTCTTCTATCAATATAGGAGAGCTCCTTGAAGCGATGAAGATGCCTACGGAATATCGCTTACAGCAGGTTCATCGCGCGCTTTGGGCTGGAGCGGATATCGAAGATGTATTTGCATCGACCAAGATCGATCGTTGGTACCTCAAGCAGCTGCTGGATATCAATGAAGCCGCAAGAGAGATTGCTCAACCCGGTGAGATGACCTTCGATTCACTGAAGTTCGCTAAATCCTTTGGGTTCTCAGATCGACAAATTGCAGAGCTACGTGGTTTGACTGAGGAAGATGTACGTAAAGCACGTCACCATCTCGATCTTCATCCGGTTTACAAGACAGTCGATACATGTGCAGCAGAGTTTGAAGCCCATACCCCGTATCACTATTCGAGCTATGAGGAAGAGAGTGAAGTTCGTCCTCGCACAAAGCCTGCGGTAATCATTTTAGGTTCTGGACCTAACCGCATCGGTCAGGGAATCGAATTTGATTATTCATGTGTGCATGCGGCATTTACTCTTCGAGAAGCTGATTATGAAACGATCATGATCAATTGCAATCCAGAAACAGTCTCTACGGATTACGACACGAGCGATCGACTTTACTTCGAACCATTGACGCTCGAGGATGTTCTTGAAGTAATTCATGCTGAGACTCTCGCAGGTCCAGTACTTGGTGTAATCACCCAACTGGGTGGCCAGACGCCACTCGGCCTTGCAGCTGGATTAAAGGCGGCAGGAGTCAATATTCTCGGTACAAGTCCGGATGCAATTAATCTGGCTGAGGAGCGTGGTGCTTTTGGTGATGTGCTTAAATCAAAGAACCTCACTGCACCAGAGTTTGGAATGGCTTCATCCGAGTCTGAAGCGATAGCCATCGCCCAGAGAATCGGTTATCCAGTTCTCGTTCGCCCTTCATTTGTTCTCGGTGGACGCGGTATGGAGATTGTCTATGATGATGAATCGCTATCTGGCTTCATCACTAGAGCTACTGATATCACTCCAGATCATCCAGTGTTGGTCGATAGATTCCTCGATTCAGCCATTGAGCTCGACGTTGATGCCCTCTATGACGGTACCGAGCTCTTCCTCGGCGGAATCATGGAGCACATTGAAGAGGCTGGTATTCACTCTGGAGACTCCGCATGTGTTCTTCCGGCTATGACAATTTCAGATGCTTCGCGCGATGAGGTTCGTCGTGCGACTCTCGCCATCGCTGAAGGTGTAGGTGTTCGCGGCTTGATTAATATCCAATTCGCAATGGCTGGAAACATCCTCTATGTGCTTGAGGCGAACCCTCGTGCATCCCGCACCGTTCCCTTCGTCAGCAAGGCAACTGGTGTCCCTCTGGCAAAGGCTGCAGCAAGAATTGCCGTTGGTAGCACAATTGCAGAGTTGAAGTCAGAGGGCTTGCTACCGGATTCAGATATTCATATTGCTCGCGGAATTAGCGTCAAGGAGGCTGTTCTTCCTTGGAATCGATTCCGTCGCACCGACGGGCGTGGGGTAGATGCGGTACTCGGGCCTGAGATGCGTTCAACCGGTGAGGTTATGGGAATTTCATCGAGCTTCGGCGGAGCTTATGCAAAGAGCCAAATTAGCTCCTTCGGGCCGCTCCCAAAGAGCGGAACAGTATTCCTCTCACTTGCCGATAAAGATAAGAGCGCTGGGATCGATTCTGCGCGAGCCCTCGTTGAACTTGGATTTAAGGTTCTTACAACGTCCGGAACATCGCTCTTCATGGCAGGCCACGGCGTTGTTACCTCTGCTGTTCGCAAGAACTCTGAAGGGCGTGGTCCACTCGGTGAACCAACAATCGTAGATATCCTCAACTCAGGAGAAATTGACCTCGTGATCAATACTCCAGTTGGACGTGGCACAAGAGCAGATGGTTGGGCAATTCGCACCGCTGCAGTACAGCGAAGTATTCCTATCATCACGACGACCCCTGGATTTAATGCAGCTGTTGAAGGAATTCGAACTCTTCGACAAGGCGATCTCGGGGTAAAGTCGATTCAAGAGTGGCTGGCATGAGCGCGATCAATAAAGCAGCGGCGCAAGTAACGGCAACTGTCATTTCGAATAAGCGAGTCGGTGCATATCATCAGATTATTCTCAGCGTTGGGGAGGTAGTTCGACATTGTCGTCCTGGCAATTTCATCGCTATCCAGGTAGGCGGAGATACATCTCGGATGGTACTTCGTCGCGCCTTCGCAATTTCCAGAACTTCGGAGAGCGCTCAATTTGGTGGCACAGTTGAGTTGATTGTTGCTCCTCACGGAACGGGCTCTAAATGGCTCTGCGCACAGGGCGAGGGAGCTGAAGTAGATGTAGTAACTCCACTGGGCAAGGCTTTCGGCGTTCCTACTGAACCTGCAAATGCTCTTCTCATCGGTGGCGGTTATGGCTCTGCGCCTCTATTTGGTTTAGCAGATCTGCTGAAATCTCGAGGATGTCGAGTCGACATGATTCTCGGTGCAAGCAATGGCAGCAAGATTTATGCGCCGATGGAGGGAAAACGCTCGGTAAATTCGCTGAAGATATTTACCGAAGATGGTTCGATGGGCGAATCAGGGAGAGTTACCTCGCAGCTCGCTTCTATCATCGAGGAACGCGGCGTTGAGATTATCTACTCCTGCGGTCCAATGGCGATGCTGAAGGCGATTACAGAGATTGCAAATTCCCACGGAGTCATCCATCAGGCATCCGTCGAGGAGTCAATGGCCTGCGGTATTGGCATTTGTATGACATGCGTTCTCCCAGTCAAAGATAGCGACGGCAAGATTTCTATGAAGCGCTCGTGTATCGATGGTCCGGTGATGGATGGTTCTTCTGTCTGCTGGGATCTCGTAGGCAAGAGCACGGAGGGTTTTTAAGTGAGCGCGGCAATAGATCTTTCGACAACTCTCGGCAATGCCTGGTTCCCATCACCAGTATTTACGGCTAGCGGTTGCGCCTCTAGTGGTAAAGAACTTGCACAATTTTTTCCACTGAAAGATATCGGCGCTGTTGTCACCAAGTCGGTAATGAATAAGCCACGACATGGTCGACCTACGCCTCGTATGGCGGAGACACCTTCAGGCATGCTCAATTCAATCGGCTTGCAAGGTCCTGGCATTGATGCATTCTTGGCAAATGATGTTCCATGGTTACTCAGCCAGGGTTCTCGAGTCATCGTTTCAATTGCAGGTGAAACTGTTGAAGAGTATGCAGTCCTTGCGCGCAAACTTCGGTCGACCTCAGGTATCTCAGCGATCGAAGTGAATATTTCTTGCCCCAACGTTGAGAATAGAGGTTTGGTTTTCGCAACTGATTGCGATACCTCAGCTCGGGTTATCGATGGGGTGCGCAAAGTTATCGGTGGCGAGATTCCAATCCTTGCCAAACTCACACCAGATGTGACAAATATTGCTGCCGTTGCAAAGAGCGTCGCAGATGCGGGCGCTGACGGCGTAGCGTTGATCAATACTGTGCTTGGAATGGTGATCAACCTTGAGACTATGAAGCCACACCTCGGAGGAAAGACTGGAGGTCTCTCCGGACCTGCGATACGACCAGTTGCAGTTCGCGCCATCTATCAAGTTCGAGAAGCGCTTCCTCATCTACCAATTCTTGGCATGGGGGGAGTCTCATCAGGTCGCGATGCGCTCGAGATGATCCTCGCTGGCGCATCTGGTGTTTCAGTTGGAACGGCGAGTTTTGGCAACCCGACAGCGTTGATCAAAATTCAAAACGAGTTACGCGAACTATTAGTACAGCGTGGTTTTACCTCGCTCTCACAAGCTGTTGGTTATGCCCACCGATAGAAGGAGCTCATTATGACCGCACCGATTATTCTCGCCGTTGATACTCGAGATTTTGATACCGCACAAAGATGGGTAGAGGCAACGAGAGATAGCGTTGCTGTCTACAAGTTAGGACTTGAATTCTTTCTCACCTTTGGCAGCGAAGGTGTGTCAAAGATCAAGGATGATTTTGGCGTAGAGATCTTCCTTGATTTGAAATTGCACGACATTCCCAACACCGTCTCATCTGCGGCGCATGCGATTTCAGCGATCAATCCACGCTTTCTCACTGTCCATGCATCCGGGGGAAGCGCAATGGTGAAGGCAGCGGTAGAAGCTGTTCCTCATATCGATATTACCGCTGTGACAATCTTGACCTCACTCTCTGAAGAAGATCTATTCGAGATTGGATATGCAAACCACGCCCTTGAAAGTGCAGTTGCTCTCGCTGACTTATCTGTTCGAGCAGGAGCGCGTGCGATTGTCTCTTCGCCGCTAGAGATTTCAGCAATTCGGTCTTCCATAGGACCAGAGCCAATCATCATCACACCTGGCGTTCGTCCAGCAGGAAGCGCAGGAAATGATGATCAGGTTCGCATAATGACCCCTCAGAAGGCGATTGAAGCCGGCGCAAATTATGTAGTCATTGGCCGTCCGATCACAGGTGCATGGAGCCAAGGAGCAGCAGCCATGACATCCGCCGCTCGTGCAATCTCGGAAGAGATCACTAGGTAGTATTGCGCCATGCCTCAGCCTCCTCGTCTTTCGAAAGAGGAGCGCACGAGGGCGCTTGAGATTGCAAAGTTAGCGCGACAAGAGCGTGCTAGGGCCAAATCGGAGATACATAAAGGTCTCCTATCCTTTGCCGAATTTCTCAACCTCGCTGATAGAAACCAAGTTTTAGGAAAGATGCGCGTTGCTGAATTACTGGAATCGCTTCCTGGATATGGCAAGATTCGTGCCCAAGCGCTGATGGAGAGATATGAGATTTCTCCGACTCGTCGAGTTCAGGGCCTTGGTCGCCATCAGAGAAGTTCTTTATTAAAGGAGTTTGAGATTCCATCTTCACAGAGTCGTGGAAAGCTTCTCGTCCTCTCGGGACCTGGGGGAGTTGGAAAGAGCACTGTCGCTAAAGCTCTTCGCGAAGTTCCGGGATTTTGGGTGAGCGTATCTGCAACCACGAGAGAGCCTCGATTTAATGAGACTCCTGGGGTTGATTACTTCTACCTCACCAACGAAGAATTTGATCAAGCAATTGCACAAGGTCAATTCCTTGAATGGGCCGAATTCGCCGGAAATAGATATGGGACACCGCGAAGCGCCGTTGAGAAGGCTCTTGCCGACGGAACTCACGTCTTACTTGAGATCGAGATCGCAGGCGCGAAACAGGTCCGTGCCCACTCATCCGAGGCCCATCTCATCTTCCTCGAACCACCATCATGGGAGGAGCTCGTCTCTCGCCTTGAGGGACGTGGCACCGACTCGCCAGAGAGAAGGGCCGCACGCCTCGCCCTCGCTCAGGAGGAGCTCGCAGCAGCCTCCCTCTTCGATACCGTGATCATCAATACTCAGGTCGATGAGGTGGTCCAAGCCCTGATAAGATTGGCAACCTCGTAAGAGCGTATTTCTACACTTGAGATAGACCATTGCTGGACTAATGAAGGAGCACCCATGAGCGGACACGTCGACGGAATCACCAACCCACCAATCGACGAACTACTCGACAAGAGCGGTTCAAAGTACGCCCTCGTGCTCTACGCAGCAAAGCGCGCTCGTCAGATCAATGCGTACTACTCACAGCTCAACGAAGGTCTCCTCGAGTATGTCGGTCCACTTGTTGATACATATGTCCACGAGAAGCCACTCTCCATCGCGCTCCGTGAGATCAACGAAGGTCTTCTGACCATCGAAAATCTTGAGACAAACGCTTAATTCTTCTCAGTAAAGCCATGTCCGCCCCAGCTCGCGAGATTATTCTCGGAGTCGGAGGCGGCATTGCTGCTTATAAGGCATGTGATCTTCTTCGCCGTTTACAAGAGCGTGGCTTTGCTGTCACCGTTGTTCCAACGCCTTCTAGCCTCAACTTTGTAGGAAGCGCAACCTGGGAAGCTCTCTCAGGGCGTCCTGTTACCACCCAGGTATTTGAATCGGTGGATCAGGTTCGCCATGTCTCACTCGCAAAGGTTGCTGAAGCGATTGTCATTGCACCGGCAACGGCTGATCTGATCGCACGAATAGCTGCGGGTCGAGCCGATGATCTACTAACTAATTGTATTCTCGCATCGAGTGCTCCTATTTTGCTTGTTCCTGCGATGCACCCCAATATGTGGTTCAACGCAGCTACACAAGAGAATGTGCGAACTCTCCGTTCTCGCGGGATCGATGTGATGGAGCCTATTGAAGGTGCGCTCACAAGTGGCGACGTTGGTAAAGGTCGCTTCCCAGATACCGCTGAGATCATCGAGCAATTCACAGGCAAGACGCTGCGCGAACGTGATCTCGCGAAAGTGAAGGTTTTGGTAACAGGCGGCGGAACTCGTGAGGCGATTGACCCGGTTCGTTTTATCGGCAACAAATCAACGGGCAAGCAAGGTCTGGCGATAGCAGAGGCAGCGTTATCGCGAGGCGCCGAAGTTACTTTAATTATGGCTAATAGCGATTTGCCTTCACACCCATTAATCAATCGAATAGATATTGAATCGGTTGAAGAGATGCAGAGGTCACTTCAGGAGCACTTTATTAATACTGACATCCTTTTCATGGCTGCTGCGATATCTGATGTTCGTCCAGCAAAGAGCGCAGGAGAGAAGATTAAGAAGGGCGATCTCACATCGATCACCCTTGTAGAAAATCCTGATCTCCTCGCATCGCTTCCTGCTGATGGTTTGCAGAAAGTTGTCGTTGCATTTGCTGCCGAAACAGATCAGAGATCTACTGCAGCAGCGCAGGAGAAGATGGCAAGAAAGGGCGCTGCCCTTATCTACCTCAATGATGTCTCCCATGGAGCAATATTTGGTTCTGAACTCACCTCTGGCTTGATTATCGATTCAACCGGAGTGCTTGAGGAATGTACTGATATCTCGAAAGAAAATCTCGCCCATGCCCTCATCAATCAGGCAATCTCCAAATCGCATAAGTTAGGCTGACCCAATGTCCAAGCGCCTCTTTACCTCTGAATCAGTAACCGAAGGTCATCCAGATAAGATCGCAGATCAAATCTCTGATGCCATCCTTGACTCACTTCTTACTCAAGACTCTACGAGTCGAGTAGCAGTAGAAACCCTCATCACCACTGGCCAGGTTCATGTGGCCGGTGAGGTCACGACATCCGGCTACGCCGATGTAATGGGAATCGTTCGAGATACCGTTATCGGAATCGGATATGACTCTTCAGTGAAGGGTTTTGACGGCAATAGCTGTGGCGTTTCAATCTCTATCGGTCAGCAATCACCAGATATTGCGCAGGGCGTCAATGATGCCTTCGAGCATCGAGTCTCCTCCGCAAGTGATCCATTGGACCTACAGGGCGCTGGCGATCAGGGTCTTATGTTTGGTTACGCCTGTGATGATACGAAAGAGCTCATGCCTCTTCCTATCTATCTTGCGCATCAGCTTTCGCAACAGTTGTCACTCGTTCGCAAGTCAGGACAATTGCCTTATCTTCGCCCCGATGGCAAGACACAAGTGACTATCGAATACGATGGCGATCGCGCGGTTGCGCTCGATACAGTCGTTATCTCTAGCCAGCATGCAGAGGAAGTTGATGTAGCCAAGCAACTTACCCCCGAAATTATCAAGTACGTCATTGACCCAATTCTCGAGAAAGTGGATCTACCTCGCAAGGATCTCCGTACACTCATCAATCCAACTGGCCGTTTCGTTGTTGGTGGACCAATGGGCGATGCCGGTCTTACTGGTCGCAAGATCATCGTAGATACCTATGGAGGAATGGCGCGCCATGGTGGAGGCGCATTCTCTGGCAAAGATCCCTCAAAGGTAGATCGATCAGCAGCCTATGCGATGCGTTGGGTTGCAAAGAATGTGGTCGCTGCCGGTCTTGCCCGGCGTTGCGAAGTTCAGGTTGCATATGCAATCGGTAAGGCGCAGCCAGTAGGCGTATTCGTCGAAACTTTCGGCACCGAAACTGTTGCCGTCGCAAAGATTCAAGAGGCAGTTACAGCTGTCTTTGATCTTCGTCCGGCGGCGATTATTCGTGACCTTAACCTCTTACGTCCGATCTATTCTCAGACCGCTTCATATGGCCACTTCGGTCGCGAGCTACCTGATTTCACATGGGAGAAGACCGACCGCGTTGCAGCTCTTCAAGCTGCAGTGAAGTAATCGCCTCTTTCGTATCGATATCGTTAACCTATTCTGATGGCGCAGGGGAAGCTCACTCTCAAGCGGG
>JACCDU010102424.1_pt1 | contig 13139 bp, 10 predicted proteins | sample 7446081 | NCBI WGS metagenome assembly JACCDU01 (sample SAMN15323447, study PRJNA562643) | freshwater metagenome | isolation source: river surface water | place: USA:Blue River Watershed | collected 2017-08-17 | reverse complement strand
GTAAGTGCGTTATTGGAAGCCATTCAAACCAATTTATTTGAAAGAGCCAAGCAATATAGAGATGAACATATCACCAAGGCAGATACTTGGGATGAGTTTGTTCAAATCTTAGATACAAAGGCTGGATTTGTTTCTGCACATTGGGATGGCAGTGCTGAGTCAGAGGATAAAATTAAAGAATTAACTAAAGCTACTATTCGTTGTATTCCATTGAATAATACACAAGAAGCAGGTAAGTGTATTTTAACGGGCAATCCTTCTACACAAAGAGTATTGTTTGCAAGAGCTTATTAATGTGTTGCCAGAATGGGCCTAAAACAAAAACCAATACCAGCTGCTTTAACACCTTTTTTGGAAGGGAAGGTTTTGTTATTAGATAAGCCCATTGGATGGACTTCATTTAATATGGTACAGAAAGTACGTCACTTAACCAAGGTCGCCAAAGTTGGACATGCAGGTACTTTAGATCCCTTAGCTACAGGTTTGTTAATTATTTGTACAGGAAAATTCACCAAGCAAATTAATACCTATATGGGCATGACCAAAGAGTATACTGGCTCGATGGTAATAGGGGCGACTACTCCTACCTATGATTTAGAATCTGAGCCTGAAAATTTCCAATCTATTGATCATATTACAGAAGAACAAATTAAGGATGCTACAAGACAATTTATTGGGGAAATATTACAAATGCCTCCTCAACATTCTGCCATTAAAAAAGATGGGAAAAGATTGTATGAATCAGCAAGACAGGGAATAGAAGTAAAAGTAGATCCAAGGCCCATTACTATTGAAAGTTTTGAGATCACTCATATTCAATTACCTCAAATAGATTTTAAAGTGGTGTGTTCTACCGGTACTTATATAAGAAGCTTGGTTAAAGATTTTGGAGATGCACTAGGTGTAGGTGCATATATGAGTGCACTTAGAAGAACAAAGATTGGAGCGTTTAATGTGGACGATGCAATGCAATGGGAAAATTTGCAAAAAGACATTGAGCAATTGTTGGCTAATGACTTTTTAGAAGGGTAATCCAATACCAAATTGCCAAGCATAATTATTTACCTTAAGATTATTTTTCTTTATCTCAGACCATTGCATGTTTCTGAGATCTAACCATCCATTATTGGTTGTTCTTGTAGGATCTTTCATTTTTAAAGCATAATCAATTCTGACAATAAAATAATTAAAGTCGAATCTTAATCCAGTACCTACACCAATGGCAAGATCTTGATACAATCTATTAAATTTAAATCCCGCCTTTGCATCTGAATCCGTATCTCTAGCATTCCAGATATTACCCATATCTGCAAAGAGCGCACTACCTAATTTATAAGATCCCCATTGAAATAAGTTAAATCTATATTCAATATTAGCTTCTAATTGAACATCGCCAAAACGATCAAAATTAACATTGGCGGTACTTGTGTCGTAAAAATTGGAACTTCCCAAGCCCAATTGTCTTAAACCCCAAGCTCGCATACTATAAGGTCCACCTGCAGTAAATTGCTTGAAGAAAGGTAGAGCCCCACCCAGTCTTTTATCTTTACTATAATTATTTCCATAGCCTCCCATCAATCTAAAAGCCCATTCTGAATAGGAAGACTTAATAGATTTACGCAATTCTATTTCGGCTTTGATATAAGTATAAATATTTTTATTGAGTGATGGAATTAAGTTGGTTATTGCGCCAGCTTCTTCTATACCAATCTTGATAAAATTGAATTGGTTAGAGAATTTTTTGGAAGGGGCTGCATGTGTGAAGGTAAATGTTTGACTCATTACATTCCCGTCATTAAATGAAGATCTTAAGAATGGGTTAAGAAAAAGTAAATCATCCAGTTTTGCAAATTTATTTAATTGATAAATTTCTATATTGATTGGTTTATAGATGAAATTCTTTTCTGAGGTATTGTTAATACTTTTCCATTCATACCCCCAACTGGTTGTAAAAGATTTTAATTGGTAATATTCTAATCTGTTAATACTTGAACCGTTCAATAAGAAATTAGATTTAGTAGCATATTTTCTTGTGTGTTGATGTTTAAAAAAAGGAATCAAAATATTAGGAAAACTATAAGTGTGTCCAACATTAAATAATAAAGTTTGAGCAAATTGATCTCTAATATTATTTAAATTTAATTCTACTCCTGTTCTAAAGCTTGTAATACTTGGTATAGATTTTTTTGCAACATTTTTATCTCTATAAGTTAAACTAGTTGAAAGTCCCAGTAAATTACCTCCACCTAGCTGAGCAGAGTTTTTACTACCCTCAATGTCTGCGCTAATACTTCTTCTTAAGCTTGGAACTAACAAGTAATGTAAATAAACGCTATCATTTTTTATGTTAGTTCTTGAGTCAATTTGCTGCCATGCCCCTAAGCCACTAAAATTATTTAAAGTTTGAAAAAATTTTGCTTCATTATAAGGCTCTCCAACTTTGATAAAAGATTGTTCTTCAAAAATGCTAGTTTTAAAGAGGGGTTTTTTATAGAGATGTACAATGGATTTGTATTCAATTGTATTTGGACTAATTTGAGTTATTACAGAGTCTGGATTATCATTCATACTTAAATCACTATAAAATAATTGCTTTCCTACCGGATATACTTTATTTGAATTACTATTTGTATTTCTTAATTGAATACTTATTTTCCATTTTGGATTGGATAAATTGAGCTGATTGGCTGAAATCACTTGATCCATCTGAAGCAAGGGATCCAAATTCACCTCCATTAATGAAGGATCTAGGGTATCAATTTCTGCAAATATTTTTTCCTTTGTAAAATTGTAATATCCATTATTTCGAAATAACTCAACCAATCTATCTAGTTCATTATTGATTATTTGATTTGAGTAGGTATTCCCTTTTTTCAAAAAGGATTGTGCTAAATTGGCTTTTGCAATTTTTTGTAAATTAGGGTCTGATAGTTCATAAAATACAGAATCAATAATTGTTTTTAATTGCAAATTCACCCTCATTTGAACGGTTGTTCGGTATTCATTTTTTATTGTATCGATAAAGTAATGAGGTGTAATAATGGCATTATTGTAACCTTCGGAAGCTAAATAAGCTTGCATGTAGTTGATAGATCTTGGAATTCTATCAGCATGAAATTCGACCGGCTGTAAGAGGGTTTTAAAAAAACCAAATTGTCTGATATAGTTTGCTTTTAAACTATCATCCCAATATTCCTCTAAAGCAAATTTCATTTCTTTTTGGAATTGTTTACTTTGTTGTCCTTCAATAATGATTTCGTTTTTGTAAACAAAAGGAGTTTCTTTTGGATAATCATGCACGATGGCCTTTTTGAGGTCAGCGCAGCTGTTTAATAAAAATAGTAGGCCGAATAGGCAATATCTTGAGTAGAATCTAATATTTTTATTGTTCAGTAACGACATAAAGATGATTAGTAAGAATGAGCTCAAATATATCCAATCTTTTGCCCATAAAAAACAATGGGCCCAAGAATCTGTGTTTATCGTTGAAGGACCTAAATTGGTAGAAGAACTTTTAGATTCAGATTGGGAACTTGAAGCCGTTTATTGTATAGAGCCCTGGTTGAAACAATGGAATCAACCCATGCCACATGTAACCATTGTTTCCGAACAAGAATTAGAAAGAATGAGTTTACTTCAGCAGCCTAATCAAGTACTAGCTTTAGTAAAAAAGAAACAATATAATGCTCCCTTAACATTCAAAGGCAACCTCACTTTGGTATTAGATGGCATACAAGATCCAGGTAACCTCGGTACGATCATTCGTACTTTTGATTGGTTTGGTGGAAAACAAATTATTGTCACTGAAGATACTGCAGGCTTATTTAACCCAAAAGTTATTCAAAGTACAATGGGTAGTTTTCTGAGAGTAAGGGTAGAAGTTGTTCATGATATTCCAAGTTTATTGAAGAGCCAAGATTTGCCTGTGTATGGTGCCATCTTGAAAGGGTCATCTATTTATCAAACAACATTTAAGCAAGAAGGGTTTTTAATTATTGGTAACGAATCAAAGGGTATAAGAGAGGATTTGATTTCTTTAATTGATCATGCTATTGCTATTCCTCAATTTGGGGGTGCTGAATCATTAAATGCTGCAGTTGCAACTGGAATTTTACTATCTCATTGGAAAGGGCAATAATTAATCAAACCTAATGGTCTTAGCAGGGCTTATTTTATTGATCCAAATGGTAGGGATCAAGAAGGAGATATAGCTAATCATTAATGTTCCAATAATTACCATTATAATCTGTAATGGAACCATTTTTATTGGTAATGTTTTCATGAAATAAGCAGTCTCGTCTAATTGAATCCATCCAGTATAGTATTGCAGTAGGGATAGGCCAATACCAACAACAGATCCTATGGCTATGCCCATCCAATTAATAAAACTTACTTGGTATAAAAATACCTTTCTAATAAACTGTTCATTGGCGCCCATTGCGCTCAGTGTACCAATCATATGTACCCTTTCCAAGATTAAAATAAATAAGCAGGTAAGTAAGTTCACTACAGCGATAATTAACATAATGGTTACCGCTACATTTCTATTGACTGTTTGTACTCCTATCCAATCAAAAATTTGCGGGTAATCTTCTTCTATGCTTGTTGCCACTGTATTTGGAGGACAAAGCGATTGTATTTTTTGAATTAAATTGGGCAGATCTGAGTTTACATTGATATGAATACTGTAGCCACTTATCTCCCTGCTACCTGAATTTAAAAATTGCAAAACGCCTAAATCAATATAAATAAATTCCGCATCGTATTCTTCTATTCCTGAGTGATATATGCCTTTCACTAAAAATCTTCTTTCTTGAACTTTACCATTTTGTAAAAAGTTGACTCTCACTACAGAGCCAATAGTGGCTCCAATTTTATTGGCAATTTCTTGGGATAAGACAGTTTCATTACTCTTTTCGATAAACAACTGGTTCAAATTTGAACTCATATGTAGAAAAGGGATAGCTTGCCCCTTGTTAATTCCTTTAACAATGATGCCTTCCATTTCTTTTTGATAAGCAATTACCGCTGTTTGAGTAGCATAAGGTTCGACTTGCTTAATTTCAGGCAATTGTTGAATAGCATTTACTAATTGGGGAGATTCATTTAACACATTGCCATTGATAGCATTGATTCTTACAGTACCCCAAAATTGGTAAACTTTTTGTGCAATTTGTTCTTGAAAACCATTGACAATCGAAAGTGTAAGTATAATGGCTGCTATGCTTATTGAAGTTGCAGCAATAGAGAGTTTAACAATAAAACTGGTATTGCTTTTGCTTTTTTGGAAGCTCATTCTTTTTGCTATTTCAAAAGCAGTATTCAAATGGTTTATTTTTTTTCAAATCTAACTTATTTATCATTATATATTATGAAATATGGCCTAGTTTCGTATTCAATTAAATACATAGGAATGAAAAAGGCCTTGATTTTTTTATGGATTCTTTTAATGCAGACTAGTTTGTTTGCACAATTCAATCCAGATCAAAACATGGATAGTTCCATTCATACCATCTTGGTTCACCCAGAAGGAAGGCCAAGAGATTTGCCCATCATAGGATTAAACGATCCTACAGCTTTGACAGTTAGCTTTGATGATTTTAATTTTAGTTACCAGAACTATTTTTACAGTATTGAATTAGTGGATGATCAATGGCAGTCTGTTCCATTGACTCCATTTGAGTATACAACTGGTTTTGCTCAAAATAAGATCAATATTTTCAATATTTCATCCATTGCATTTCAACCATATTATCATTATCAATTCAATCTTCCCAATCCACAATGTAAGCCAACAAAAGCCGGTAATTATATTCTAAAGGTTTTTAAAGATGGTGATCCATCCAAAATCATTTTTACTAGAAGATTTTATGTAGTGAATTCACTGGTTGGTGTTTTTGGTTCTGTTCAAGAACCTTTTGATGGCGCCATTTCTAGAACCCACCAGAAAATTCAGTTAAGTTTGGATGTAAAGCAATTATCTTTTTTTCAACCTGATCAAATAAAAGTGGTGGTTATACAAAATCGTCGTTTAAATGATGCTAAAGTAATCACAGAGCCTAGTTTTATTAGAGGTAACAACATGGAATATAATAGTGATAGGGACTTGGTTTTTCCAGGAGGCAATGAGGCAAGGTGGTTGGATTTGCAAAGCTTAAGATTAAGGTCGGATAGGGTACAGCAAATTGATGTAGTAGATGGCTTGACTAGGGTTATTGTAAAACCTGATTTTTCTAAATCCCAAACACCATATTTTACTTTTAATGATTTAAATGGCGCATTTATTATTAGTAATACAGAATCATTGCAAAGTGAATTTCAAAATGATTATGCTAAAGTACATTTTACCTATAAGCCTCCGAATGGGATACCCTATGTTGGAGAAAAATTATACCTAATTGGTGATATAACTCAAAATAAATTGAATAAGGAATCATTAATGCAGTTTAATGTTTTAAAAGGGGTGTATGAAAAGACTATGCTTTTAAAACAAGGTTATTATAGTTACCACTATATTTTAAGAGATATAGAAAAGCCAATACCTATGGATGATTACAAGGAAACAGAGGGAGATCATTGGGAAACAGAGAATAGTTATACCATCTTTGTTTATTATACAGCGCCTGGTGCTAGGTATCCTATGATTGCAGGATTTTCGACCATAAATTCAAGGCAAAATTGGTAGGTTAATCACTTGTCTTTTAGTACCTTCGCAGCGGCAGGTCTTGCACGACCAGCTCCTGCTGAACCTCCCCAGGACAGGAATGTAGCAAGGATAGGCGGTTGTAGCGGTGCGATGTAAGTAGCCTGCCACTTTTTTTCATATTATAAACCTACCCATATGAAATTTTTTATCGACACTGGTAATTTGGCACAAATCAAAGAAGCCAATGAACTAGGTATCTTAGACGGTGTAACTACCAACCCTTCATTAATGGCCCAAGTGGGTGTTAAAGGAGAAGCTGCCATTGCTGCACATTATAAAGCTATTTGTGAAATCGTTAATGGTGATATTAGTGCCGAGGTATTGTCTACTGATTTTGCTACCATGGTTGAAGAAGGGAAGAAATTAGCTGCTATTCATCCAAATATTGTGGTGAAAGTACCTATGATTAAGGATGGTATTAAAGCGATTAAATGGTTTACTGATAATGGAATTCGTACAAACTGTACATTAGTATTCTCTGCTGGTCAAGCTATTTTAGCTGCCAAAGCAGGTGCAACATATGTATCTCCATTTATAGGAAGAATTGATGATAGCTCTTGGGATGGAATGGAATTAATTAGCCAAATCCGTCATATCTATGATGTACAAGGTTTTCAAACACAAATTTTAGCAGCTTCTATTAGAAATGCTTTACATATTGTAAAAGCTGCTGAAGCTGGTGCAGATGTTTGTACATGTCCATTAGATTCTATCTTAGGATTACTTAAACATCCTTTAACAGATATTGGATTAGCAAAGTTCTTGGAAGATGCTAAGAAGATGTAATTTATAAGCGCTTATTTTGAAAGATAAAAGCAAAAAAAATTATATATAAAAAGAGAGGGCTCCTTTACGGAGTCCTCTCTTTTTATTTACAGGTGAAACTTCTAGTATTTATGTACTTTCTTTTTAATCATACCACCCTTTGTATCTTTTACAGAATTCATTACCACAAAAGCTGTCGGCGTAATTTTCTCAATTTCTACATTCAACTTATTCATTTCAAGTCTAGTAATTACGGTATATATAATATCTATATCTTCTCTTTCACCTCTTTTGCCAATTCCTTTTTTTCCTTGATAAGTTGTAACACCTCTACCCATGGTATTTACGATCATTTCTTGAATTTCTTTAGAATGAGATGAAATAATGGTTACGCCAACATATTCATCAATGCCATCAATCAAAAAATCTAGAAATTTGGAGGCAGCAAAATAAGTAATTAGGGAATATAAAGCTGATTCAATTGAAAGTAAAAATGCTGCAGATCCAAATATAAAAATATTCACAACAATAATTATATCACCAATTGTTACACCTATTTTTTTACTTAAGTAAATAGCTAGTACTTCTGTTCCGTCAATGACACCTCCGCCACGAATTGTCAATCCAATTCCGGCTCCCAAAAATATTCCTCCAAACACTGCTACCAATAGTTTATCATTCGTAATATTGGGAAATTCCACCATGGCCAAACAAAGTCCTAGACCAATAATTGCAAAGCCAGTTTTAAAAGCAAAATGCTTTCCTAATGTAAAATAACTCATTATCACAAACGGAATATTGATCAATACAATTAAAATTGAAACAGGAAATTTCGTGGTTTCTGAAATTAATAAGGAGATACCTGTTACACCTCCGTCAATAAAATGATTAGTTAATAAAAAACCTTTAAATCCAAAACTTGCTGAGAATATACCTAAAACAATCAATACGAAACTCTTGGTTTCCGATTTTATGGTAATCCATGATTGTAGATATCGCTTCGCTGCTCTATAACTTGATTCTGGATGATTCATATTAACAATGTTTTAATGCTTCTTTCTTGGAAAGATTATTCAATAATGGATGTGCCTTTACAAACTGAATCACCCATTTTTTATTGGTATAAGCATACGCGCGTAATGCCCATCCAATGGCTTTTCGTACAAAGAAGTCTTCGTGCAATTGACTGTTCTCAATATACTTACTTAATAAATTTGTATCGGTCTTTGTTTTGTAAGTGAGTTGAAATAAAATGCTCATTCTAATCAACCATTTATTGCTAGATTGATTCCATTTGCTTGTACACGCTTCAATATGTTCTGGATGCAATAAAAAAAACTTACTAATTACATGAGTGTTTGTACTATCTACTGAATCCCACCAACTTTGATGGGTAATCATCCATTCAATTAAAGGAATCGTTTTGATAGACCATATTTTTTTATGGTGTCCAAGTAATTCTATAGCAAAATAGTGCAATTCTCTTTGAGGTTCATTAAAACACTCTTTGATAAGCTTGCTTAATTCAGTATGATCTTTAATTGGATGCGTTTTATAAAAAGCCTTACAAAGTTGTCTTCTCAAAGGTGTTTTAATTCCATAAAATTCAAACTGATTCAATAAATAAGCTTTTGCTCCTTTAGCAATAAGTTGATCACCATTGGCTACAAATATTTTTTGAATCTCTTTTAAATAGGGGTGCGGCATATTATACAATTATAATCCAACCACTCTTTTATTGAAAGCACTGTTTCTTGCAGCTTCTAAAATTCTAATGATGTTTTTTCCTTCCTGTGCAGATGTAGGCACTTCGGCATTATTTAAAATTGCATCCGCCATTTTTTCATAAAAGATTCCATAATTACCAGCCTTACTTGGAATCACTCTATGTGAAATCAATCCATCATTATCTGTATATAAAGTACCATAATCCTCTTTTGATTCAACACCCCAATGATCTGCTCCTGGTATCTTGCCAGCAATCAAATCTGCTTCTTGCACATCCGATCTGTTTTTAATAAAACAACCTTTTGTGCCATATATTTTATAGCCAGCTAATTGCGTCATAAATACCATGCCACTGGTTAAGGTAATACGATGTCCTGGATAATACAATATCAAATGGAAATAATCATCTACAATACCTACTTTTCTAGTAATTCTAATATCTGCAAATACTGCTAAAGGCATACCTGATAATAGTATTGCTTGGTCTACTAAATGAGGGCCTAGGTCATATAAGAGTCCTGCTCCAGGTGTTACTGATTCTTTATGCTTTTTAGGGCTTAAGGTTGTTCTATATCTTTCAAAAGAAATTTGAACATCTAAAAAGTCTCCAATGGCATCTTCTTTGATTAATTGTTGGATGGTCAAAAAATCTGCATCGTATCTTCTGTTGTGGTAAACGGCTAATTTCAATCTTTTTTGTTTAGCGATATCATCTAGCTCTTGTGCTTCCGCTGCTGTGATCGTAAATGCTTTTTCACACACCACATGTTTGCCTGCTAACAATGCTTGTTTAGTGTAAGTGTAATGTGAATCGTTTGGACTATTTACTACAATTAAATCAATGGAAGCATCTGATAAGATTTCTTCATAACTAGAATAAGACTTGGTACCAGGGTAGGCTGCTTCAATATTTTTTGAAGAACGCTCCCAACTGCCTACTAATGTAAAATGAGGGTTGCTTGCAATAAATGGCGCGTGAAAGACTTTTCCGCTCATACCAAAGGAAACCAATGCTGTTTTTATCATAATTCAAATTTAAGGAAAAATGAGTCCTTATTTAGAGACTCATTTAAAGAATAAGTTAAGGGTTATATAAAACAAAAACCCTCTGAATTTTCAGAGGGTTTTTAAAAATCGTTAGAGTGTACTTTTTATAGGCTTTAAATTTCAATTAAGCCTATAAAAATACTATCCCGCAACTTGCTTTCTGATAATGTTCAATGCACCACCTGCTTTAAACCACTCAATTTGTTGTTGGTTGTAAGTATGGTTTGCTTTAATAGTATCAGTAGATCCGTCTTTATGTGTTAACACCAACGTTAAAGGAGTGCCTGGCGCGAAGCTAGTTAAACCTGTTACATCAATGCTATCATCTTCTTGGATCTTATCGTAATCTGCTTTATCTGCAAATGTTAATGCCAACATTCCTTGTTTCTTCAAGTTTGTTTCATGGATTCTTGCAAATGATTTTGTTAATACCACGCGAACACCTAAATGTCTTGGCTCCATAGCTGCGTGCTCACGAGAGCTACCTTCTCCGTAGTTTTCATCACCTACTACGATAGTTCCAACGCCTGCTGCTTTATAAGCTCTTTGTGTATTTGGAACGGTATCGTAATTACCAGTTAATTGGCTCTTCACATTATCTGTCTTCTCGTTAAAGAAGTTGACTGCACCAATTAATAAGTTGTTAGAGATATTATCTAAGTGGCCACGGAATTTTAACCAAGGACCAGCCATAGAGATATGGTCTGTTGTACATTTTCCTTTAGCCTTAATCAATAATCTTAAAGATTTTAAATCAGTTCCTTCCCAAGCTGTAAATGGATCTAATAATTGTAAACGCTTAGATGCTGGATCAACTGCTACAACTACTTTTGAACCATCTTCAGCTGGCGCTTGATATCCTGCATCTTCCACAGCAAAACCTTTTACTGGCAATTCGTCTCCTGTTGGAGCATCTAATTTAACTTGCTCACCTTTATCGTTGGTTAAAGTATCTGTTAAAGGATTGAATGTTAAATCTCCTGCAATAGCTAATGCAGTTACTAGTTCTGGAGAACCTACAAATGCATAAGTATTTGGGTTACCATCTGCACGCTTTGCAAAGTTTCTGTTGAAAGAGTGAACAATGGTATTTTTTTCTTTTTTCTCTGCACCAACACGCTCCCACATTCCAATACAAGGTCCACATGCATTCGCAAATACTTTAGCACCAATTTGACTGAACACATCTAAGAAACCATCTCTTTCAATAGTATATCTTACTTGCTCAGAACCTGGAGTAATCATGTATTCTGCCTTAGTGGTTAAGCCTTTTTGAGCAACTTGTTTTGCTAAGCTCACAGCACGGCTAATATCTTCGTAAGAAGAATTCGTACAGCTTCCAATTAAACCTACTTCCACTTTGGTAGGCCATCCGTTAGCAGCTGCTACTTCTTTCATTTTTGAAATAGGAGTAGCCAAGTCTGGAGTGAAAGGTCCGTTTAAGTGTGGTTCTAAAGTATCTAAATCAATTTCAATTACTTGATCGAAATATTTTTCAGGGTTTGCATATACTTCTGCATCTGCAGTTAAGTGTTCTGCTACTGCATCTGCTAAAGCAGCCACATCAGCACGACCTGTTGAACTTAAATATCTGCTCATGCTTGCATCGTAACCAAATGTAGAAGTGGTAGCACCAATTTCTGCACCCATGTTACAAATAGTTCCTTTACCAGTACAACTCATGCTAGTTGCACCTTCACCAAAATATTCTACAATTGCACCAGTACCGCCTTTTACAGTTAAGATACCAGCTACTTTTAAAATCACATCCTTAGGAGCAGTCCATCCGTTCAATTTGCCTTTTAATTTAATACCAATTAATTTAGGCCATTTTAATTCCCAAGCTAAACCTGCCATTACATCACAAGCATCAGCACCACCCACACCAATTGCTAACATACCTAAACCACCAGCATTTACTGTGTGAGAATCGGTACCAATCATCATACCACCAGGGAATGCATAATTTTCTAAAACTACTTGGTGAATGATACCAGCACCAGGCTTCCAGAAACCTAAACCATATTTATTTGAAACAGAAGCTAGGAAATCATATACTTCTTTACTTTCTGTTGTTGCTACTTGTAAGTCTTGTTTTGCTTCTACTTTTGCAGAGATTAAGTGATCGCAATGCACTGTACTTGGTACAGCAACTTTAGGACGACCTGCTTGCATAAATTGCAATAAAGCCATCTGTGCAGTAGCATCTTGCATTGCCACACGGTCTGGAGCAAAATCAACATAAGAACCACCTCTTTCGAAGCCTTCTAATTTTTGGTCACTATGTAAATGAGAAAATAAAATCTTTTCAGATAAAGTAAGAGGACGTCCTAACATTTTACGAGCCGCTTCCACTTTCGCTGGCATTTCAGCGTATACTTTTTTGATCATTTCGATATCAAACGCCATAGTTGTAAATTTTAATTTTTAAGCTGGTGCAAAGGTAATAAAAATGAATCCCGCAGCCTTCAAAAAAGTACAAATAATGTCCACTTTTTTTGATAGATTTGGTTATAAATCAACCGGGAATGATTCAAAAATTCAGAGATTTCTTAGAATTACATGCTTTTGGGGTTTGTTCCGCCCTGGGCGAGCGCTTGGGGATTGCCAGTGCCAAGATTAGAATGTGGTTTATCTATATCTCTTTTTTGACCCTGGGTTCTCCAGTAGTCCTCTATTTTGTGTTGGCTTTTGTTAGAAGTATCAAGCATTATATACTATTGGGCAAAAGAAACCCGATCAAGTACTAGATCACTGCTTTTCTTAACCTTACTAGTTTTTCCAACAATGGTTCTAATAAATCTAATGGTAACATATTAGCGCCATCACTTTTAGCTACAGAAGGGTTAGGATGGGTTTCAATGAATAATCCATCTGCACCAGTGGCAATAGC